>WLWF01002541.1_pt1 | contig 13026 bp, 7 predicted proteins | sample 6718331 | NCBI WGS metagenome assembly WLWF01 (sample SAMN12718692, study PRJNA515312) | sponge metagenome | isolation source: marine sponge | host: Mycale hentscheli | place: New Zealand: South Island, Marlborough, Capsize Point | collected 2003-05-01
GAGTCTAGTTTATATAGAATGTTAGGTAGGTTGAATGTTATAACAGCTAACGAGTTAACCCAAGGTAATGATACCGTTACATATAGAAGTACAGAAGAACTTGATTGGGACCCATTATTTACTGAATTCTATAATGGAACATCTGTTGTTAGAACACCAAACAATTGGTTACTACAAGTATGTTATCCATCCACAATGGATGAAACATATAACCTATGGGGTACAACTAGTAATATAAAACCAGTTAGTTTAGGTATTAGAGTTGATTCCTTAACAGGGAACAATCCATCAGGTAATAGGAGTTTATTAGTTGTTACAACAACACAAAAACATAAACTATCAGAGGGTGACTACATCCATTTAAATGATAGAGTAAACTCAAACCAATACCAAGGTATCCATAAAGTATTTGAAGTTGGTGTGAACGGTAGTGACTTAGAAACAACTGTTACGTTAGAAACATCTTGGAAAGGTGATATAACCAATGAGATGTTCTTAAACAGGGTTGTGGATAGTTCTGATGACGATGCACTATTTGACGGTGACAATTCAATGGTATCATTCACTAATACAGATATCACAGGTGGAACCACCAACACAAACTATGTAATGGTTACAACATCTAACGAACATGGATTAGGTACTAACGGATATGTAGAAATGAGAAACCCAAACGGTGGTGTGATGAATGGATTCCATCGAGTACACGCCGTTGTTGATGATTTTAAATACACAATACAACCACCTAATGTAATATCATCTGTGGTTGGTTACACATATAGAAGAATGGATGGTACACCGTCTGATTACTATGTTAGAGAATTTGAATTACTAACAGGTAATGACTATGACACATACCCAACAGCTTTTAGTTCATCGGTATACCCTGAGACTAGTGTTTCAGAGTTTGGTGTGGCTAATAAAACTTGGTCATTCAATCTAACCAAAGATATTAACACAGGGGCTTTGATAAACCACAGAGGTGGTATTGTTAATGAACTTAAGATGTGTATGTTAAAGAGGTCAGGAGCTAACCCATATGATTGGTCTAATGTTACATCACATTGGGATTTTAACTCTCTATCAGCTAACACAGTTGTTGGTATTGGTACTACAGGTATTGAAAACGTATCAATTAATCAATCAGGTTCGGGAATAGGGTCAATAGTTAAAAATACACCTAAAACGTTATCACAGGTTGGTTCTAAATACATTGGTGATATTGTGGAGTATAATAGAAGGGAAGTTAAAGAAAAAATTATATCTGAAGTGATTTTCAGATTCGGATTAGAGAGTGGTATGTTAACCAATAACAATATACCAACAAACCCAGCTTTAGTGACAGGTGTTGAAACACAGACAACAACACCACCACTTAAGGATTTAGAAGGATATTATTATAAACCGTTTAAAACAATAGATGTTAGAAAATATTCTAATATCATAGAAAAAGCACAACCTGAGGACCTTATTGAAGGTATCCCAGCTGATTATGAATTATACCCTGACGGTAGTTTAGGGTGGAGGGATTTATTAACACCTGGTTTTATTGAAGAGGGTAATAACGGTGTTGATTGGCCTTTTGTTAATGGTAGACACCATATATATCTAAACAATTATCTATACATAAGAAGACAGAACCCTTATGTTGTAATAGACCAAAGTGATATAATAACAGTTGACCCTAAAAACGCTTGTTAATGATACATAGAGTTAGGTTAAATAGAAGAAGAATATTCGGACCAAACGGTCAGTTACAGTCGGGGGCAACAACCACATGGGTTAGTGGTGCGACACTAAATGGACAATGGACTAATTCAAATACATATCCAACATTAGGTGACCCTAACAATTTTCCAACACCAATGCCACTAACAATGGTCTCAGGGTCTTCAGTATTTGACCAAACATTATATAATAAGACATTAACAATCCCATTACAACTTAAATTCGAACCAACAGACTATTCCGACGATATTGGTGATTGGGTTGGTAGTGAAACACAAAAAGCTATAAACAGTATTTTAGATGGTGAAAAGGTTAAATACTTAAGTACTACCCAAAGTGGGATAACTGTTGAATTTAGATTTTCAGATAGAACAACAAACTCACAACCAGGTCCATATACAACAACTTACACTTCTAACGGGTTTAATATCCCTACAGAATATAAACTAAATAGGTTTAATAAAAGTTATTTTAGACTATACTTTTATGATAGTAATGATAGTGAAACAGCTAACCTATTATTCACGGAGGATTTACCTGTAGAACAAGTACCTAACGCTTCATTTGTTTTAAAAAGGTTATTTTGGGAAAAGGATGATGCTATCATGAATAACACATTTGATAATAGGACACTATACATGGAAGGTAGGTTCTTCAATGCTAAAACAGGACAGATACAAACATTTTTTTGTCCACCAACAACAATTGGGGCACCAATTGGAATATCTCAATATAGTGACGTAAACAATAGAGATTGGAGAACTAGTCAAATAGTACTAATCAACCCAAATAATAATAATGGTGAATATAGATTCACAACTGTACCATTAGGTGGTAATATAGTAGATAGAATAACACTTTCTGAATTTATACTAACGTAATGGATTTTATAAAACGAAAAGTATTTTTAACTAAAGACCTAAAACCATACGATAGTGATGGTGATGGGATTTTTAATGCGTTAGTGTTATCAGCTACAACAAAACATATACAAATACCAATAAGACATTCTTTTGATGATATAGGTATTTACGAAGTTGATGAAGAAGAATCTTTTGAGATAATCGATATAGGGAGTTTCTTTGATGGTTCATTCACTGGTGTTACACAACCAACAGACGACCCAACAATCACAGGTAGTACTTGGGATGGTGGTGGTTCTAGTGGTAATGGTGGTACTAATGATGAAAAAGTACCGTATTGTAATGATTTATCAGCTATAAATGGGGCTTATTTAACAATTTTCAGTAGTGGAGCTACTATAGTTTATAATAATGGACCATCGGTAGGGACAACGTACCCATATCCAATACCAACGTTTGAGGTGGATAATTCACTATGTAGATATGAAGATGTTGACCCAGGTCCAAGTGGTACTGGTAGTAATACTGGTGGTAGTTCAGGATTTGGAATGCAAACACTCTTTAACAATTGTGGTGGTAGTTGTGGTGGTAATCCATGTGTCACACCAATTGGTAGTTATTGGACTACGGTTAGTTCATGGTCATCATATTCTTCATACGCATTAAATAACGCAATTAATAAATGTAGAGCTTTATACGGTAATACAACAGCAACAGTCTTAACAAATGCTGATTTTGGTTCCACACCACAAGGTGACTGTACCACTCAGGGTACATTAGCTTTCGCTGGTGTCAAACATCAACAAACTTGGGGTGGTTATTACTGTTGTACAGCTAATTGTGGAACAGATGATGAAACAGGTGTTTATACTTACAGGTATAAGTATTGTTTTTATTGTAAGGAGAATTAAGATTATGGGAACAGTAACAGGAACAACACAGGATAAACTACATTTAGTTAAAACATATGACCCTACACAACCTTATATAGTTGGTAGGAACGGTGTAACAGCTGTATATACAGATGGTGACGGTGTAGATAATATAACATACATTATTGACGGTATTGAATACAACACTAAATTAATAAAAAATATACTACCTAAAAATAACCTAGATATAGTAGGAAACCCAGTTGGTATAACAGGTATAACAGCCACAAACTTTAATAGCCCAATTGGTATTAATAAAAGTTATGTACCGAATAGAAGAAATTTAATACCTCTTGATACAGTATACCCAACAACATTTAAATACACAACATCAAGTGAACATACTGAAACTAATTATTTTGTTTTTAAAGATGAGGTAAAAATGGGTGTAGTATTTAGACCGAAAGTAGAAGAGGAAGTATTTATAGAAAGACAAAGTATATCTGTATTTGAATCACAAACTAGGTTGGGGGAAATTATTTCATTACAAGGTTTAGAGGAGTACAATAACGGATTTTATAATATAGAAAAAACAGAATAAGATGGCAACAGGAAATTATGGAACAGTAAGACCAGCAGATGTTGGTATAAATGATGTAGATATATTTTATACCTACACACCAAGTAGAGAATCATCACCTACAATCCCAGTACAAAGATTAGAGGCAGCGAATGTTTTATCACCATTACAACATCCTGACGATGTTAATGGTACTTTTAGTGTGTTAGGTGGTCTTTATAATTTAACATTACCAGCGGCTAACTTTTCAGCTAAGGGATTTTATACAATAGTGATTAGACCTAAAGAAATTAGATTAAAAATTACAGATTGTGGTGTATTATCGGCCTTCCCTAATATTAAAGGTTTGGTGTTCGATAAAGCTAGTTTACCTAGTGAATTAACCGCTAATAATGGTTTAGTTGGGTACAGGGTTGAGTACTATAATGACACTGGTAATAAAATACCTAACTTTTTTAGAATAATAACTTCATCTAACTCAGCTGAACCAGTTAACCAAAATCTACAAAATACTGTACAAAAAGCCATCAGATACAGATTTAACGACACAGCTAGTTTAATCTATTGTACATTAACACCTAGTTCAGCATCTAATGTAACACCTAATAGAATACCATTTATTGGTGAACCTGACCAAGATATAGTTTTAACAAACACATTCTTTAACCCTATCACTATTGAAGTGGAGATGGTTGAACATGATTTCGATACATTGGCTTATGGTATATTCGGTAATCAAATCAAATCTATTGTTGATGGTAAGTATACTATTTATGATGGTGAAAACAACATATACAAACAATACAACTTATATGAAATTCAAGACGAATTTACTAGTGAACCTCTACATGAAGTTAGAGAGGAAACTAACGAAATTGATTTCGGTAAGAACTTTGACGACATAACAAATACAAATACATAAACACCAATTGAATGGCTAACAAAAAAGTAGTTCCAGGTTCGTTAACCGAGGCGTATAGAAAAGGTCAGGGTGATTTTTCACCTGATTTAGTTGGGTTCCAATTAACTAAAGGGACTCCTTTATTTACGTTAGGTAATTTTGGTGTTACAACCAATCTAGACCCAAAACCCGATACGGAATTTAATACAGGGGTATACTCAAATGAGTTTACGTTAGAGAATTTAGATTTAACGGAACAACAATCACTTGCTTTAGTTAGTAATAGTATATATACCACATTAAATCTAGACCCTAACGATTTATCTAGATTCGTTTATTACGGTAGTTTCGTTCAATTTTTAAGGGTTAGTTTAGAAGGGGCTATTGGTAAATGGAAGGGTTCATTATATATCACAGACGATGAAGGTGGTTATAGTACAGTAGCTAAAAATACTTTATTAGGGTATTCATATAATAGTTTAACTGATGAGTCAGAAATGACTATACCAACGTTATTCGTGGAGAATAAATTTAATCTAATAACAAACGACTTAGGTGGGTTTATACTAGACCCAACCGAAATTTCTAATATAAAATTAAGTTACACTAATTACGAAATTAGTAATGATTACGGTAGTTTCGAATTACTAGGGTACACAGGTGATACAAAAAATATACCTGGTGTAACTGATAACCCATATATAAAAGTTACAGTTAAAGGTGAAGCATTCCCTACATTAACAGGTTCTAGTTTTGGTACATTTAAGTATCATTTAAAACCTAAGGATACAGTAGTTGATAGATTATTCTTCGATACTTTATCTGAATTCGAGAATATTCTATTAAATAGATTAGTAACACCAAAATATACTTCCATGTTTGAGTCACCTGTAGAAACAGAATCGGGTACACTTCTATCGGCTAGGAAGTCATTTACATGGCCAACAACCGATGGATTTAACTTAGATATAGATACCATTGAATACGGTTCTTATATTGATAACTTACTAAAAATGGGTCTAGATTATGATAGACTTAAGAGTAATTTAATGACTAGAAGATTTGTATCACAATCAATCCAAGAATATGATACTGATGATGGTACAGATGATGAGTCACAAGGTAGAAAAATAAATAAACTACTAAAAATATATGGTAGGGAGTACGATGAAGTTAAGAAATACACTGACGGAATCCAATTCGCTAACGTTGTAACATATAATAAAAGAGATAATACACCTGATGAGTTAATTAAGAACATGGCTAAGACCTTAGGGTTTGAAACAATTAAATCAGTATCAGATAACAAATTAATAACTTATATTGCCAAATCTAATCAGGCAGTCTTTGAGGGACAATCTAGGAGTATGTCCATACAAGAGATTGATACAGAACTATGGAGAAGATTAGTTATTAACGCTTGGTGGTTATATAAATCAAAAGGTACTAGAAAGGTTATTGAATTCTTTATTAAATTATTTGGGTTAGGTGAGTGTTTAGTTAACTTTGATGAATGTGTATATGTGGCAGATAATAAATTAGATGTTGAAGCGACATTTAATAAAGTTGAGGAGATATTATCATTAGATGCACCATCTGGAACAACAGTTACAGCTGATAGAGATTTATATCCTATTGATGAACAAGGATTCCCTAGAACGTTACCTAATACTCAAGAGTACTATTTCCAAATGAACGGTTTTTGGTATAACAATGGTACACAAAGAACAACAGGTAATAACCCACATTATGGTCCATACGACTATGGTAGTAAATATTTCGAAAAGTTTACTTGTTTTGTTGACGATTTCTCAGGTAGAACAGATGTTACATTACAAGAGTATATAGATAATACTAACTTATTCCCTGATTATAATAAGGGTGACCTTGAAATTACTTTTGAGGACGGTAAACCATTAATGGATTACGGTGACACTTATGCACAGATTATGGAAGATAATGATAGAGTTTCTGAAATGACAAACCTATTTGGGGCTGGGTTTTCAACAGAGAGGTCTAGAACAGGTAGAGGTTCACTTAAACTATCATTCTCATGTGGTGATGATGATTGTGATGTACCATGTCCTAACTTCGTTATAGACCAAGAAACAGGACTTATACTTGTCCAACCAAGTAACCCTAAACTTCCAGCGACAGAACAAATGAGTGAAGAATGTTGTGTATACCATGGGTTTGAATATGGTCCAACAACAATTTCAGAACTTTATAAAAAATCATTAAGTAAAGAAGCTTTAGAATTAGTACTTAAATATGAGGAACTAATTAAGAAAAAATATTATGAAACTATAGGAACTACAGCTTGTTTTTGGTGTCCACCAGCAACAATCATATGTGATTTCCAAATATATATTGAGATATTGATTAAAACCGAAGGTGTAGAAGGACTAGTCGATTTATTAATATCAGAAGGGATTATTGGGCCGGATAAGGTTGAAGAATTTATTACTTTATGGAACACAGACCAAAGAGAGTTACTAGCTAAAATTATTAAATGGTTTAATAACAGATATGAAGGTTACTGTGTTGTTGCACATGATGATTTTAAAGAAATTAAAAGTGAACAATGTTGTAAGATTAGAGGTGGTGAATGGACTAGAATAGATAATAAAACAGGTGGCACACCTAGAGATGAAAAAGCTAATAGTGATGATTCAAGTGTATCAATATCGAATGCTGGAACATGGAAATGTGTGATACCAAAAGAGGTTCCACCTGAACCAGACCCATGTGTTTGTGAGTTACCTGAATATTGTGACTACAAACCAACAATCACAGTATATACTAACGGATTTAGTTATTTAGATTGTGGTGTTCCTGTGGGTGAATTAGAAAATTATAGTTTTGAGACATCAGAAGCTATGTCTAATTGGAGAGCTCAACGTGACGCTTACTTAAAGGCACAATTTACGTCTATATTAGGTGGTGGAACACCTGGTTCCACAGTACCATTTACACCAATACCAACACCAGTTCCAGGTATGGAATCTTGGACAGGTTATGATACATGGCGATTTATTGAATATACTGATGGTTGTTATGATGAATATTACGGATGGGTTTCTGATGGTGGTTTTAATGATGACGGACAACCAACAGGTTCAGCCACAGCTCCATGTGCATTTGAAGAGTGTGATGGATTAACTGATGGTACAGTATATACAACAGACTATGAAGATATCACAACAACTAATAGACAAAAACGTGATGCAGCTGTTAAAGCTAAAAATGAAATGTCATTAGCATTTGCACCATTCGTTTGGTCTAATGATTCAATACCATATTTCCAAATCAATAAGTGTAAATCTGATTGTGGTAAGGAGTGTACGGAATGTAGTGGAACAGTTACATTAGACCCACCATGTCCATCAGTTGATGAAATTAGTCTACAGATTTTTAGAGGAATTACTTTTATTAATAATGTTAATGAAAAATGTTGTAATAAAGACATTGTTGGACCACTTACTGGCACACCACCAATTTGGGGTAATCCATACCCAACTGACCCTAACAGTAAAGTTGGTTGTTGGGTAGATTTTCAAATAAACTCAGGGGGTGATATAACACCAACCGATAATACCTCAACAACAAGTGATGTTATAAGAAGATTTTAAAATGAAAAAATATGTTATTTGATTTAGAAGATTACATTACAGGCGGAGTCATAGGACCTGATGCTGGATGTGTTACATGTGAAACTTGGGATGATATGCGAAGCACAGCTAGAGCTACTAGAGATGCTTGGATTAAATCAGTAAATGAATGGTATAACGCTAGTGTTTGTTGTATTACCGATTCACAATGTGAAAAAGATATAAAAAATATGTGGGAAGAGTTTATCAACTTTTACCAAAATTACTACATCAAAGTATGGGAAGAGTTTTGGACTTCCTTAGGGTGTGACGGTACCTTCACTGATGAAATATGTAACACATACAGAAAGGCGATGATAGACCTAAAATGTATGGTTAAACAATTAATGAGATTGGTTGATGGTGATTTTATTAAAGATGGTAAAATCCTATATGAATAATGTTTAAAAAATTAATTACAAAATAATTATAGGTATATGGCAGAATTAGAATTAAGACCAAACCCAAGAGTAGGTTGTTTAGACAAACACGCGGTCAATTATGACTCAACAGCAACACTACCATGTAGTGACTGTTGTACCTATGCCAAACCTGATATAGTTAGAGTTGGTTGTACTGATAGATTAGCTTATAATTACGATAGTACAGCTAACAAATCTTGTGAAGATTGTTGTAGATACGAAGAACCTATTAATCCACCTATATTGGGTGATTATAGACCACAGGCTTTTGTTTTGGAGGATTATGCATCATCATCAACTTTTCCTTACGACATCAATATAGAAGGTGCATCATGTATCCGTGACACAAATTATGAGGAGAGTTGGGTATTTACTGAAGGTGATACCACATTTTATGGTAATGGGTATAAACAATACGAAAAAGACTTATATTCTATAATTAATACATCGACACCTGTTTATGTACCTAACTGGGGTACAAGTGGTTCATTAACTGATTTACAAAACGCTTTTAGTATTCTATTACAGAATAAACCTAATAGTAGAGTTTACATCAATAATGTTGATTTAACACCATGGATTATTCCATTATATAGTAATGACAATCCAATCACACCTAACCCCAATCAAAATAAATTTAAAGAAGATTGTGCGTTAGTGACAAACAATTTTCAGAATGGTTCATTATACATTTATGAAGAAGGTGGTAGTGCTACACTACCTCAGTTAGAAACACAACTTAATGAAACCGAGTTACAACTAACAAAAACACAAAAAGAATATAATAATTTTAGGGAGTTATTAGCTTCAATAAAAAGGAACCCAACACCAGAAGAATTAGCTGAATTAGAAAGGTTAGAACAAGAAATTAAAGACTTAACAACCGAAGTTCGTAGTATACAGACAGATATAAAAGTTATAGTAGGTGGTACAGATTTAAACACGTCTTACGTTAAAAACCATTTTATGGCTTGTCTATGTGAGGTTGAGGAAGTTGTAGAACCTGTATTATGTAAAACAACTAGTGTTAAAGGTGAAACATACCCAATCAGTCCTAATAGAGCTGAGTGTGTCAAAGGTTTTGAAGATTTTTTATATTTTATAAGATTACAAAGAGAATCTGGTAATTTATCACAAGACGCTGCTGGTTCCGTAATTCAAACATCGTTTTTTAATACATTCTTATTAACTAAAATGGGTATATCACAAGATGATGCCTTATTCATTATTGAGAATTTATTTAATTATTCACCAGCTTATTACCCATATAATTCAACCACATTAGATACCATAAATGGGGCGACTAGGGCTAAAAATATTATTAATAATGCTTTTCTAAGTGGTGCTAATATATGGTTACCATTATCAGTTAATTTAGCTACCGATATAGTACATTCAAAAAAATGTTGTGATTTATTAGGTGGAATATTTGACCAAGGGTCATATACCTCAAAAATATGGAATGGTAAGTATTACACTGAAGCTGGTTTTACAACGGGTGTTTGTCTTTGTAATGAAATAAAAGAACCATGTCCAACATTTAGTGATGGTACAATACGTCCAATAACAGAAGTTGTTGAAACTAGGACGGGAGCAATAACAACAACATATGTTAATGTTAGTGAAGAATGTTGTAGTAATACGTCACTACAATCTAAAATGCCAGGTAATTGGACTTGGGATGGAACTAGATGTGTATTAATTAATGAAGATAATAGTAACACTTGTGAAGAATCTACAATAATAACAATAAGTGAAACCCCTATTAATATTAGAAATGTTGATTGTTTAGAGGATACAGTAACAGTTACAGCTTATGTATATTTTGAGGAACCAAATAATAAATGTACTAATGGTGTGTTAACAAATGATGCACCTGACCCTTTAAGTGATGAGATGATATTCCTTTATAAAAATCCACCTAGAACATTAGAAGAGGTTAGTAGATTTAGTAAAAAGACATATAATGAAGAGTCTAATTTTGGGGATAGAACACAGAAAGAATATGAGGGTTTTTATGGACCAGCTGACCCTGTTGACCCAACAGACCCATCAGACAACCCACAATCGACTAATTGTTGTTATGACACAGAAACACCAATCGAAGGGTTATTAATATTACAAGATACAAATAAACAAAAGATTAATGCTGGTGTAACGTATATCGATACGTTTAATTCAACAGCAACAAATATCAATACAAACACCAATAATGGTACAGGATTTAACAAGTGGGTTAAATTAACAACGATAGTTGACATATCAACATTAAACGGACAACCATTTAATGTGGCTGTTGAGTTTACACAAGGATTATTCAAATGTTGTAATTACGATATCTATTTCGATGATATTCAAGTGGGGTGTTTACAACCAGGTGTTAGAGAAATCTATAATACTGAAAAATGTCCTGGATTTGAACTTAGACATGTAATCGATAATAAGAAGTCTTGGGTATATAACCCTGGGACTGAGGAAATGAGTGATAGTGTTGAGGATAATATCATAAGGAGTAATGGAACTCTAGGTATGAATATTGCACAATCAAACCCACTTATTATTGACGGTGGACATGGACCTATAAATAGAGTATTCGCACCTAGTGTTGATGCTGAATTACCATTTAGAGATACGGATTATTTCGGATTTCATGGTGTTATTGAGAGACATAGTAAATTAGTATTAAACAGTAAAGAAGTTATATTACAATTTAATATGTGTCCTGATGGGGATTGTGTAATTAACCCAGCTTATTTAATAGATGATTATGGTAAATACATTTTAGATGATTTTGGTGGAAGAATTATTATTAATGAACCAACACCTTTCCCAAACCTATTACAATTAGAAACATTTAAGAAAACATTCCAAGGTTTTTGGGTTCAGTTTATGGAACAGTTTATACCAGCTACAACGATATTTGTGTCGGGTGAAAAATGGTGTAATTCACGTATCTGTTCAGAAATGTTAGTTGCTGATTATCTATTAGATGTATCACAAGATGATGGTGTATTATCACCAGCAACTGTAGACGATACTATTGAAGAAACACCTAATGAATCTCAAAGTAATACAAGAACACAAACAGAACCAACAACTGAAACATCGGGTGAAAAAGGTGATACAGTAATCGGTGGTGAGACAGGTAGTACAAATACTGATGAATTAAAACCAATGATAGCTGGTAACACTAAGATATACTCTTTAGAAGCTTTAGACCCTGACCCAGGGATAAGAACTAGAATTAGAAAACTAGCAGCAAGAACAACATAACATTCACATATTAATATATGAAATTAAATTATAGAAATGAGTATATCATGTCAACCAAATAAACCACAAAAGTCTTATCAGGCTAGGGTAATTCAAGAAAACAACAGAAACCTTGGGTTAAGTCCAGTATTTAATGTTAATACTGAGGTATCCCCTTGTATTGAAAATTTTGTTGGACCGTCTTATTCATGTGATAATGGTATGTGTGAACCCGTAACAGGTTTAACTATTGGGTGTTCTTCAGGTTATACCCTAACTTCTGGTGGGACATGTATGAGTGGTATTACATCAGCAACAACAATAACCGTTGACCCACCTTGTTTATATAATTTAAGTGAGATAAATACATTCGATGTTGTATTCGATTTTAGTAGTGGTAATACTATGTATACAGGATACACAGGTGAGTTTTGTTACTCATTCAGTAGTACATTACCATCAGTTACAATACCTAATACTTGTATACCGTATGAAGACATAACAGGTAATACGGTAACAAAAACACTAACAGTAGATGATAATATATCATCAGTAGATAATAGTTATTTTGTTAGGTCTTGGAATAAGTTTACTTCTAGATGTATGACGAATGATTTAGGTAATACAGGTATTACTATCGATACATCACCTTATATAGATACGGATGATGATTGTTATTTTGTAACAGTCATAAACCCACCGAAACCTACATTAGAATATCAACCTATAGACGTTCTTGATGGTATAACATTTGTGAA
>WLWF01002542.1_pt1 | contig 13020 bp, 13 predicted proteins | sample 6718331 | NCBI WGS metagenome assembly WLWF01 (sample SAMN12718692, study PRJNA515312) | sponge metagenome | isolation source: marine sponge | host: Mycale hentscheli | place: New Zealand: South Island, Marlborough, Capsize Point | collected 2003-05-01
CTGTAAGATTAGTTGCACCAAGCTGTGACCAACCACCTATTTTCTCTGGTGATCCGTATCTAAATCGTACGTTATCTCCCCCGGTCCATTGTCCCTCAGCCCCGGTTGAAGTAACTTGTTTATTAAAGCCTGGCAAAAAGCCGAGTTTTTGTAACATAGAAATTCCTGTTTTATTTAGATTATATTAAATCGCGTTGATGTTCAACGTTATTTGACGATGCCTAACATAGGCCTTTTATCATACAAATTGGTCTTTGCAAACCTTCCATCTGCATGATTATAATGTAGAAACACTTGACCACATAATTGGCCTTGAAAAGGTTCTCTCCAATGTTCTAGCTCACAACCAGAATATATAAGCATATCACCAGGTTTTAAATTAACTTCTACACCTTTAGGTGCACCAGGTTTATGTATATTCTTATACTCATCTATAACATAGTCTCCTCCTGTAGGATCTAGGTAAATAGGCCAGTGATCACCACCCAAACAAAGTGTAGTAGATATCTCACAACTAGGTCTATCTTTGTGTCTTTTAAGGATATTACCGTTTCTATAGAGTCTTGTGTAAGAATAGGTAGGTACTAATTTAAGTCCTGTCTTCTTCTGCATTACAGCTATAGTTTTGATTAGTAATGTTTCCATTAACCTATCACCATATTTAGCATAAGAGTTTGGAACTTGTGGGTCGTTAAAATTACCTACAAGTTTATTACCAGCATGGGTTACACCATTTTCTAACATCCAGTGATCTGCTTCAGCTGATATTTGTAAATACCTATAAGCTATGTCTGCTATCTCTTTTGATACAGCACCACGTATAACTTGATATTTATTTTTTTTAAAACTCATATTTGTATAAAATTAAAAGATACTGATATACGCCAGTTCTTTTCTCCTTTTTCTGTATTCATATTTATATCAACACCGTGTGGAAGCCAAGATGGAAAAAATATCATTCTTCCTTCCGCAGGTTCATAAGCACATACTCTCCATAATTGTTCTGGTAAGTTGTCTTCTCTTCTAGGCATGAGTGTATTAGGTCCTGGTCTAGGGTCTTCTAAAAAAATTTTTCCAGAATTTTTTGGCACTTTAATATAATATACACCTGACCATAATGAGTTAGGATGTGTATGTGTTTTGTTATATGAGTACGTAGGGCTAACATTTGCCCACATGTTACCTAATCCTAATTTAGGTTTCACACCATAGTCCTTGTTGCATTCTTCTGCCATCTTAAATAGCTCTTTAGTTAAAGGTTCATATTCTTTTTTCTGATTCATGTCAGTTGAACTATGCCAACCAAATCCAGAGTTTGTTTTATCTTCACCTTTTGGTTCAGCTTTACGCCATGCTTTAATATGTTTAAATAAATATTTGTTTAGTTCTTTTGCGTTGGGTAAGTCTTTAAAATAAACAGGAGTAGGAAATAATATTTTTCTTTGTATTTGACTCATTTTAAAGGCGGTCCTCCAAACCACATCACTAATGATTTTCTGACCCCCTTTTTAACTGGCGCAACTTTGTGCCTTAAAAATGATGCAAAGAATATAGCTTGTCCTTGTTTTAAATCTAATGGTTTTTCATTATTACCCATTTCTGAAAACATAAGCTCACCACCAGTAAACTCTGATGGATCTGATAATAACAATGTCATAGATATTTTTCTAACGGGGTGTGATCCTTGTGCTCCAAAAGCATTTAAATCCATGTGCCAATCATAAAAACCCTTTTTAGGATACACCGTAAACTGTGCTGGCTCTGTTAGTCTCACACCATCAAAACCAAAATGATTTGAGTTTACGATAGATAGTTGATTCTCAATAACTTTATACATCTGTGGTAATTTATCAAAAGGTATCCAAGATATTGTTGTCACTCTTTTTTTAGTATCATGTTTACCTTCTACTCCACCTCCCACTTTAGCTTCCTCTGGTGCACATCGATGACCTGTATCTATAATCATTTTACATTGTTCGGGTGTAAAAATGGGTGCTGTAGTTTGGGCAATATAAGATTGCCATCTCGGCATATAAGGTATCATTCGTTTTGTCCCGATCCAGTTCTTGAAGCTACAGGATTGTAATCAACATCTACATTACAGACTAGTGTTCTTCTTTTTTCTTTTGTTCCGTTAAATGGATAAACGCAGTGTCTCATATCATAAGGAAAAACATAAAAGTCACCAATCTTCATTTCAGGTGAATAATCTGTTTTAGAAAACTGTCCGTTAGCTGCACCAATAATCTGTAGTCTACCGTTCATAGGTTTTGATTCTGCTGAATACTCAACACCTGTATCTTTTGGTAATTTTAAACACATCACAGAAGATAAACCTGTATAGAGTTTACCTTGGTGTATATGCACTGGGTTATATTCATGTGCTTTCATTTCATTAACCCAAACAGAATTTATATTTTTTTGTGTCTGGCCTATTCTATTCCAATCTGTGTAATGATCAAAGACGCTATGAAACCATTTAAGTATATCTTGTGGTAAGAAACAATGTTGATGCATCTTGTCATTGTTAGGACCAGAATAGTATAAAGATACTTCGTCTTCTATTTTACCCACTAACTGTTTGTTTGCTGAAGGCAATTGTTTCTTTTGTCTCTCGTAGATTTCATTAAGACCTACGAATACTTCCAGGGGGACCTGGTATTTTAAGACCGTCTGACCTAAATAAACGAAATCGAACTTCATGTTATTTTTTTATTTTCTTTCTTGTTTCAGGTGGTGCTAACTCTTTTTCTCTTATCACTCTTTCAAGCGTATCTATCTGACCCAACACATTAAACACTTCAGGCTGTGATGTGCCTGGAGTAATTGTGTTTTTTTGATGCTGTAATCTTAACATATAAGAATGTGCTTGGTGATTGTTAACATCTTTTTTATCAAAGTTACCGTCGTCAAACTCTTTCTTAAGTTTAGACCAAGTAGCAACTTCTCTCATTCTATGTTTAGCAACAAGCTCCATTTGTGCTTTTGCATATAGTTTTTCTTCTAACTCCACTTGCTTCATTTCTTTATCTAATGGATCATTTACTTCTCTTATCTCTCTTTGTAACTTTTTAATTTCTACTTCATTCTTCCTAGCATCAAATGATAAGTGAACTAAATTTTCAAAATGTGTGTTCTGCTCTCTTACAGACTGCCAATACTTTGCAGCTTTGGTTGGATATTTATTATCAGATAACACAGAAAACCTCATTTCGGTTTCTGTACGAAACATCTGTTTTTTCATCCAAGTATCTTGGAGTTCAGGTATTAATTTTTTAAAATCTTTAACGTCATCTTTGTCTAATATATTAGTTAAATACTTAGACTCGGTTTCTAACTTAGTCGCAATATTGCGTTTTTCTTTGTTCATGCTATCTCCTTTATTCATTTCTAATCTGTATATATATCTTTATACTAAAAAGTCAACTACGAAGTTGTAACTGTGGATACTACAGCTGTAGCAACAAACTCTTCTGTTTTACTTGTAAGACCTGGTGCTAATCCACCAGATATCATACCTGATGATGCAGATCCTGATCCATCTGTATACGCGGTTGCTGTTCCTAAATTATTTATTTCAGTCCAAGAACTACCATTCCAATATTCTACGTTTGCTACGTATGACCCGTCATCACCACCAGTAGCTAATGCTTGAGATGAATTTCCTTGCCCCATTAAATATTTTCTACCTTCATTTAAATTATTTACTTCTGTCCAACTTGATCCGTTCCAAATTTCTGCGTTAACTACATTTGTAGTTCCAGGGTTTTGACCACCAAAAGCAATAACATTGGCGTTAGTAGGTCCTGCTGCAAAACCTCCATATCTTCCTGTGCTCATCTCTGTTGTTTCAGACCAGCTACTTCCGTCCCATGCTTCGTGTTGTACATAAATTGTAGGGACACCAGGGTTTTGACCACCAACAGCTATTGCTAATGTTTGTGATCCACCTTCTGCCATAAGGGACGCTGCTGTGTTTAATTCAGACTGTTCTGACCATGAAGAGCCATCCCAAGTTTGAGTGTTATCTGTTCTACCTGGTTCTCCTCCAGCACCTAACGCTGCCGTTTGTGTTCCAGCTCCTCCTGACATATATGTTCTAGCTGCTCCCATGTCTGCAACTTCTGTATAGGCTGTTCCGTTATAAGATTCTGTTTTTCCCGTCACTGAAGGTGTCGAACCACCAAAATATATTGTAGCGGTTATTGGACCATTATGTGAGAAGCTACCCCCATACCTACCTGTATTTAAACTTACACCGGTAGCCCAAGTGCCCGCTGGTACTCCAGCTGCTGTTCCATAACCTTTTAAAGATGATGAACCAGAATTAAACCACATTAAACCTTCTTGTAAAATTGATGATGTTGAAGGTGGAAAAGCCCACTCTTCCGTTGTTGCTACATAGCTAGGTACCTCTCCACCTATAGCTAATGCATCTGTTGATCCTGATGAGGGGTTTACTGTTTTACCGAATTGATATCTTGCTGTTGACATATCTGCTATTTCTGTCCAAGCACTTCCATCCCAACTTTCTGTTAGTGCAGACGCAGAACCAGTAGTTCCACCATAAATTATTCCAGCAGCTGCATTACCTGCTCCACCTCCTTGTCCTCTTTTAGAATTAACATTTGTTGTTTCAGTCCAAGAAGAACCATTATAAACTTCAACGTTAGCAGTAGTATATGGAGAGCCTACAGGAGGGGAATATCCTGCAGCAACATAACCAGCTGTTGTAATTCCAAAACCTTGCGCAGCTTGTCTAAGTGTATTTAGATCATTAACTTCTGTCCACGCTGAACCATTCCAAATTTCAGCAAGTTGAGAATAAGTAGTTCCAGGTTCTCCACCTGCACCAAAAGCTGCGGTTTGTGTTCCACCACCTGCTTGTGATTGAGAACCGTTAGCTCCTCTTGTCATATCTCCTACTTCAGTCCAAGCAGAACCATTCCACGACTCAGTTTTTCCAGCACGTGGCCAACCACCATAAATTAATCCTGCTGTTGTTGTACCGGTACCAAGACCGTTTCTTCCTGCTGTGTTAATATCTGTTGTTTCTGTCCAAGAAGTACCATTGTATTGTTCATAATTAGTAACGACGGAACCTGTAGTACCCATAGCTGCTCCAGCTGCTGCAGTAACTCCAAAGCCTACAGCTTGTCCTCTAGCTGTATTTAAATCTCCACCACTTGACCAAGTTCCAACGTTCTCTATTGGATCAGCATCTAAAAATTGTATGTTAGTTCCTTTTATATCTTTTAATTTTGCCATATTAACTTACCGTAATTGTTAGATTGCCTTGATCAACTGTCCAAATTGAATTTTCTGTAGTTTGTCCGCCTGCCGGTGATGCTAAATATCCTCCTGCTGTAAGAGCACTTGCACCCGTTCCACCACCTTTATTGTGATATCTACCGTTTGCTAAATCTCCTACTTCAGTCCAAGTAGATCCGTTAAAAAATTCTGTCTTAACATTGTATGGAGGTGATGCTGGATAAGATCCACCAGCTACATAACCTACAGATTGTGATGAGCTTCCAAATCCCATACCTGAAAATCTAGCTGTGTTTAAATCTGTTGTTTCTGTCCATGATGAACCATTCCACGTTTCAGTTAAAGCTGATGCGTTATTAGGAGGAACGTTTCCACCAAATACAGCTGCATCTGTAGAACTGCCTCCGCCGCTGCCTAAACCTCTTCTTGCCGTGTTTAAATCAGAAGTTTCTGTCCAAGCAGAACCATTCCAAGATTCAGAAACAGCTTGCCAACCTGGTCCTCGTCCTGCTGTTATTGTGTCTGTATATGTTCCAGTTGGCCCTGTTGGTTGTTGATTACCAGTTGTATTTAAATCTGCTACTTCAGTCCAAGCTGTGCCATTATATTGTTCTGTTTCTCCATTGTTAGGAGATCCGCCCCATATTAATGCTGCTGCAATTCCGCCAGTTGCTCCTCTGGTTTGTCCATTAAAATTTGTAGTTCCACCATTTGTCCAAGCACTTCCATTCCATTCCATAGATACTCCTGGAGGTGATTGTACTAAAGCATCTGAATTTGATGTGCCTGTTCCCCACATTTCAGCTTGCGCTGTTGGAGAGGCTGTGTTTGATGCCCATGTTCCTGTTGGAAAAGCAAATCCTGTAACTTTAAAAGCGTTTGATGTAGAATTAAAATAAACTTGTCCTAGATTAATTTGTGTAAAATCTGCTGCTGGTGTTGTTGTCCATTCTTCTGTTTGTGTTCTATAACCTGGAGTTCCACCAAAATTTAATGTTGATACGTTTGTTGATCCACTATTTCCACTCCCACCATTATTTGCTGTACCTAAATCAGCCACTTCAGTCCAAGATGTTCCGTCCCAATTTTCTGTTAAGGCTTTAGCTCCAGAGGCATCTCCTCCGGCAACTAGAACTGCAGTATTGTCTGCACCTGAAGCTGCAGTAGTTCTTGATGTATTTAAATCTGTTGTTTCAGTCCAAGCCGATCCGTTCCAAAGTTCGACTGCTCCTGTTTGTCCTGATCCCGGAGTTCCTCCTGCTAATATTCCAGAAGTTTGAGTTCCGGTACCACCTCCATTATATCTAGCCGTATTTAAATCTGCTACTTCTGTCCAAGCGGAACCATTCCAAGATTCTGTTATTGCTTTTACATTAGGGGCTGTTTCATCATAACCACCAAAAATTAAATTAGCTGTAGAACTTCCTGCTTGTCCACAATATAAACTTCTTCCTGTATTTATATCTGCAACTTCTGTCCAAGAAGTTCCGTCATAGATTTCAGTTTCAGTTTTATCAGCAGGTGCAACATATCCTCCTGAAGAAATTGCTGCAGTTTGACTACCGCCTCCAGCTTGATATGATCTGGCTAGATTTAAATTATTTTGCTCAGACCAAGCTGTACCATTATATTCTTCTGTATTTGCTGTTACGCTAGGAGTTGCTCCACCATAAACTAAACCTGCTGTTTGAGAACCTGCACCACCCATATATGCTCTTCCAGTGCCCATAGCACCACCAGTAGCCCAAGATCCTGTGGATACTACAGACGCAGCTGTATCGCTTGACAGTGTTTGAACTGCAAATCCTTTTTCTTTTTTATACGTAGCCATAGGTTAAGACTATGGTAAATTATATACGACTGGTCTGTTTTGTAATGCTTGCTCTTCTGCTGATAATGCATCGTAAGCTGCTTGTGCTGCTTCGATTTCACCAGTAACGATAGCTTGTGCTTCATCTTTCGATTTAATTGCACCACTAACTTTACCGATCCATTGATCACCGTAAAGATTATCGCCTACAACCCATACTTCACCAGGATGCCCTGAAAGGTGAAACTGTCTTCTCTCTTCGTGAGTAAAAAAGTTTTTTCCCCAGTTAGTCGCTGTACAGTATTTATATGCCATAGTTGCTTCCTCCTTTTTTATGTTTATAAATCATATTAACTCGTAGTTAAAGTCTTAATTTGAAAATCTGCTGCGGTCCATTCTTCCGTAATAGCCGTCATTGGACCAGGAGCACTTCCTCCAGCATACAACGTAGATGATGTACTTGACGAAGTTCCAGGATTTCCCGCTCCACCATATCTTGCTGTAGCAAGATCAGATACTTCTGTCCAAGAGGTACCATCCCAAGCTTCTGTTGTTGCCAAAGCACTCGGACCATTAGTTCCTCCAAAAACCAAAGCAAGAGTTGAAATACCTGCAGTGCCACCTCTACCTCTAATAGCATTCATATCTGCAACTTCTGTCCAACTTGTTCCATCCCAAATTTCCGTGTCTGCTGTATAAGGAGATGGAGGTAAATTACCACCAGAACATAATGCTGCTGTAGATGATCCGGTTCCATAGACAACGTGTCTTGCTATACTTAAATCTCCAACTTCTGTCCAACTCGAACCATTCCAAAGTTCAGTTAAAGCTCTTTGAGGAGCTTGTCCAGCAAAGACTATATTTGCTGTATTTGCAGCTCCAGCACTACCTGACATACCTCTTGCGGTGTTTAAGTCTGCTTTTTCTGTCCAAGATGTTCCGTCCCAAGATTCTACATATGCTTGAGATCCTGAAGGATGACTTGCTCCAGATGCTAAAGCCGCTGTTTGAGTTCCTGTTGAAGTCTGTCCATAACGACCTGTATTTAAATCATTAACTTCTGTCCAAGCTGTACCATTGTAAAGTTCAGTTAAAGCACTTCCAGGACCTGATACGTATCCGCCAGTTGCTAAAGCTGCAGTCTGACTACCTGCACCTGTAACATCATATCTAGCTGTGTTTAAAGATCCACCACTAGACCAACTTCCAGCAGGTGCTCCACCATCTTTAATAGCTTTAAATTCTCCGGTTCCTGAATTGTAATATATATCTCCAACAATTGATTCTGAATAATTTGCTGCTGGTGTTGCTGGTGGTAAACCTGAAAAAGCCCATTCCTCTGAAGTAGTTAAAGCCGGACCAGGGTTTTGTCCACCCATTGTTAAAGCTGATGTACCGCTCGCTCCTGCTCCTCCTGCAGTACCTCGAACTCCTGATAAATCTGCTACCTCAGTCCAAGCTGAACCATTCCAAGCTTCTGTTTGTTTTTGCCAAATTGGAGGACCTGCTGGTGGTAATTGACCACCGTATATTAAACCGTCTGTGCTAGATGCCGCGTTTCCACCCGCAGCGTATCGTGCTGTAGTTAAATCACTAGTTTCAGTCCACGAACTTCCATTCCAAGTTTCTGAATTTCCATAAATTGAACCGCCAGGGTTTGTTCCACCTGCAACCACTGCTGAAGTTTGAGTTCCCCCACCTGCTAAAAATTGTCTTGCTTGATTTAAATCGTTTACTTCTGTCCAACTAGTTCCGTTAAATGTTTCAGTGTTAGCTGTTGCTGGTGGTATGTTTCCACCAATTCTTAAAGCTGCTGTAAGTGTTCCAGCGCCTGCACATCTATATGCAGCTGTATTTAAATCATTAGTTTCAGTCCAAGCTGAACCATTCCAAGATTCTGAAAGTGCTGACTCACCACCACTTGTTGCTCCCCCAAAAACTAAACTAGATGTTATAGTCCCTCGTTCCGAAGCTCCCATAGCAGTTCTTCCAGTATTTAAATCAGCTTTTTCTGTCCATGCGGTTCCGTTATATTCTTCATTTAAAGTTGTTCTTGTCCCAGGATTTTCTGTACCTCCAACTGCTAAAGCCGCAGTTTGAATTCCTAAACCTACTATCTCATATCTAGCGGTATTCATACTTCCACCGGATGCCCAAGATCCTGCATACGGATTATCTGCCAATGCTTGTGCATAAGGCACAGGATCTGTTGTTCTGTTTTGTACTGCAAAACCTGCTCTTTCTTGATATTGAACAGTTGCACTACTTCCTGTATTAAAAGATCCACCCATTCCTGAATGTGCTGTGCAATAATAATATAATGCTTGCACTGTTAAAGCTGTAACTTCTATTTGAGTATATGCCCCTGCATTACCCGGCGTGCCAGAGGTTGTAACACCGGTTGTATAAGCTGAACCACTGTTATGTGTTCCATCACTTGTTATTGATAATCTTAAAGGGTGTCCATCATTACTGTTATCTGATTGATCAAATTTGTAAGTATTTCCTGGTGTTGCAACATAAGTTGCTTGAAGAACTCCATCTAAATAATATTTATTACCAGAACCCGGATTAGATACGGTTACTGTTATAGTTATAGTTGCCATGGATTATTTATCCTTGAGCAGCCAACCTTGAGTACCGTCAACATATACCAGAGTTAAGCCAGCTCTTTCTATGCTTACGGTTAAGTCTGCGGCTGTTCCCATTATAGGTTGAGAGTTTCTTCCCACCGTTAAATTATTTGTATCGAATGTACCAGCGTAATCTACAATACTTACTTCATCGCCTAATGTAGGTGATGATGGTAAATTTACTGTAAAGGCACCACTAGTAGTATTAGCAAAAACACCTTCTCCTGCAGACGCTGTATATGTAGATGTTTTAATTGCTTGCCATGATGTTCCGCCCGCGCTTTCTTCGGCCCAAGATAGTACCCCACCAGTTGTTGATTTCAACACATAACCATTTCCACCTGCTACTGCAGCTGGCCAAGTTATTGTGTATGAAGTGGTAGTGGCAGAAGCTTTCTGTCCGATGTAAGCTGAGTCGTCAGAGTCTGCCAATCTTAGTTCTTTCTGTGAATTAATTATTAAACCTGTTCCTGCAGTCCATATTAGATCTGCATCTCCGCCAAATGATCCGGAGTTATTATATTGTACTTGTGTGTTTGATCCACCAGGAGTTGTACCTGCACCAAAACCAACATCATAAACACCTGTGTTAGTTGCTACACCATCAAAATAAACTAGTTTCCAGTCTTTATCACCAGTCGCCCATGTTACTGTAGCGCCTGATCCTGAAGCTGCTTTTAATTGTACTGTGTAAGAACCTGATGTACTGTTTTTAATTAAATAAAAATTTTCTGTATTTACTGGAAAAGTTATAATTTTATTTCCAGATATTGTTTGTGGAGATTCTGCACCTAAAATAATTACTCTTGTTGCAACAGTAGAACCTGTAGCACCATCTGATTGAGTTACTGCTGTAGTATTAGCACCTGCACCACCAGCATTTAAAGTTTGTACTTTATAACCACCCGATATTTGTTCGATGATTTCTAAGTTAGTATTAGTTTTTGTTCCCCATGTACCGGCATTCTCGCCAGTAGCCATTTTTTCTATACCGAGAGGTGTATATGTTGATGCCATATTTTGTCTTATCTCCTATTCGAATTCGACGTTATCGTTAATATATATTTCATCTAGCCTACACTGTCAACATCCGTATAACTAGCTCCTGAAGTTCTAGCTACGTCTGAATAGCTTGCATTTGTTGATCTAGTAACATTTGAATAACTAGACGTCAATACAGGATCTACGTCAGCATATCCTAGAATAGCGTTAAATGCACCTACTTCAGCAGTTAATGATAAACCTAATCCTACAAGACTTGCATTAGTTACTTGTACTGTTGTTAAAGAACCAATAGCAGATGTTGAAGATAAACCAGTTAATCCCATTACATCGGCTGGTGAAATACTTCCAATAGATGTGGTTGCAGATTGACCAGATATAGGTAAAATTAAAGCTGATGTTATTTCAATATCGCCAACAGAACTTGTTGATGATAAACCTAAACCTGCAAGACTTGCAAAAGTTTCTGGAGAAGCAGTAATACTTCCAACAGCAGAAGTTGCAGATTGACCAGATAGGCCTACAGAATCTTCTGTTCCTAAAAGACCTAATGAAGATATTAAACCTTGGTTAGGTAATGTTAAAGATAAACTTGTATTGATAGATAAAGATCCAACAGCACTTGTAGAAGATTGGCCTGTTAGTCCCATAACTTGATCTGCTGGAACTATTGATCCTACGGCTGATGTTAAAACAAATCCTGGTAATGTTTCGTTAGCTTCTTCTACAGAACCCCAACCATTAATACCCCAAGATAACGTACCCCAACCAGGTCGTAATTCTATTTCTAATGTACCAATAGATGTTGTTGAAGATAAACCTGTAAGTGTAACGGTTTCGTCAGAAAGATTTCCCCACTCTGCATCTCCCCAAGATTTAGCACCCCAACCTTGTGTTAAAACAGTAGCTTCATTCCAACCTGCTTGACCCCAGGTAAGTCGACCCCATCCTGAAGATACATCGGGCATGGTAACCCTCCTAAGCTATCTGAACGATTGCGTTGCCTGCTGTCTGAGCTGGGAATTGAATTGTAAAAGTTCCGCTAGTTACAGTTTTGTCAGCACCAAAGTTAACAGCACAAACCGCTTTGTTTGAGTTAGTTGAATTGTAAATTAAACAACCTCTTGCTGTAAAAGAAGCTGAGCTGATACTTGTGTCTGCAAATTTTACACATGCTGTGTCTCCTGATAAAACGGGTGTAGTGCTTGTTAAAGCGTTTCCACCTGTTGTGTATCCAGTTGAAGTTGAACTAACCTCGTGAGTGTTAGTTGGACTTGCTGTGCCATCTGAAGGTGCTGTGTAAGCAGTTGTTGATTTACTTAAAGTTGCTGAGCTTGTAAATAAAGCTAATTTAAATGAGTCTGCACCATTAGTAAAATTGTGACCCTCTACTAAAATTTCTTGTTTAAAACTATTACATATTGCTGATGTTATTGCCATAATATTTTATCCTCTTATGGTGTCGGTGACTTGACTGGGATTCTAACTGTTCCATCCGTATAATCGTCTCGTCTACGTCTACCTAATTGTGCTCCTGCAAACTTCTGTATTTCTTGTTTATACTTTTGCTCATATAATGTCAACATATCCGTTGGGCCTTTTAAAAAACCATATGTTTCAGCTAAACAGGCATATAAAAGACCTTGAGGGAAGTTTAAACTTATATAATTAGTCTGATTACTAGACTCTAAAGTAGCAGGCATTTTGTTATAATAAATCCTAAATTTGTAGGCTTGATCTGGTGTAGGAGCAAAATACATAGCTCCAGATGTAGTATCACTTAAACCAGTAGCACCACCAAACATAGAGTAATATTTAGGTAGTCCTGTTACAGTCTTTCCATCTACACCACCTTCTGGTCCTGTGGTTCTATTTACATACTCAGCTAAATACGTTTGATCTTTTTTCTCTAACCATTGACCAGGGCCTGTTGTGGCACTTGTAGAATTAAATACTTCTATGCCTCTAATAAACAAAGCTCCTGCTGGAGCATTTATAGAATTGTTACCTGCAGACATAGTACCTTCTTGTACAAATCTATCTGCATCAATAGGCACATCATAAAATATTCTTTGCTGTGCATTTAAAATAATGTTTTCTAAAATATCTGTAGTTAAAACATTAGAGTCTACTTCTGTGTAGTTTCTAATCTGTGTTACTAATGTGCTATAACTTATTCCTGACATAATTAAGCTCTATCATTTACGGGTCCAATTGTACATTGAAAACCGCCTCCTGTTTCTGTGCTGCTAGCAGCATTAACTAATGTAACATTTATACCATCAAATTGTGTAGTTGTAGATG
>WLWF01002544.1_pt1 | contig 13016 bp, 9 predicted proteins | sample 6718331 | NCBI WGS metagenome assembly WLWF01 (sample SAMN12718692, study PRJNA515312) | sponge metagenome | isolation source: marine sponge | host: Mycale hentscheli | place: New Zealand: South Island, Marlborough, Capsize Point | collected 2003-05-01
TCCACCACTAGCAGGTGGTGTTTCTCCTTGTTCTCCACTAACAGGTGGTGTTTCTCCTTGTTCTCCACTAACAGGTGGTGTTTCTCCTTGTTCTCCACTAACAGGTGGTGTTTCTCCTTGTTCTCCACTAACAGGTGGTGTTTCTCCTTGTGGTGCTACTGGCATAAATCGTCCTGGTTGGTCTATCATTACAGCTGTTTTCCTAGTAAGGTCCTCCAATTCTCGCGCCCTTCTTTGCATGCCTTCAGCTCCTATTCGAACTGCATCAGGGAGAGCGAATATTATTACATCATAAAATCCCCCTCTTGCTCTTAATGTATTATTACCAGTCTCAATATTAACTTGTTTCATTCCTGTATTTAGCAATAAACCTTGGTTTTGTTCAAGATAAGCTGGATCAAATTTTAATTTATCTCTACCTTCCAATAGTGGATTAATACGAATAAATCTCATACATTCTCTTGTAAATTGTCTTCCTGCACTTCCAAATACAAAACCAGAACCAGTGGAATCAGGAGGATTAGTTATTCTTATTCCCAATGTTGATAATGTAATAGGTCTAATAGCGCCAAATTCTTGTTCTCCCTCCGGATAAACTAATACGCTGCGAACAACAGGAACGAATTTATGTCTTCTTCCACCTTCTTCAACTTTTTTCCTAAGTATAACAACCATTCGTTGTTGAGGAGGATTAGGTGCAGGTGTTGTTGGTTCTGGACTAGATGGAACTTCTGGTAAATTCATTCCTTCTGCTCGCATTCTACCAGCATCTTCTGAAAGAGCGGTGACGATTCTGTTCATAAAAGTATCTGCATCTCTATATGTGAATGGTCCAGCTATACGAGATAGACAAATTACACCTTCCTGTGATTGTGCCCCTGAATCAGGAATCACATCGGTATCCATAGTCTGTGTCTGTGACATTCTTATCACATATGATTTACCAGGTACTGTCAAATAATGACCAATAGGAGTTAAGCTCCCTATCTCTCTAAAGGGATGTGAGTCAGTAACCACTACTCCATCACCAAATGTATATATAACTCTACCAGTTCTGGGTCCCTTTGTAATTGTACTAGGAGATGTTCTAACTGTTGCTTTTTTTCCAGATACTGACGAAAAATCTAAAGTAACAGGAGTTCCATTTATTAAGGTGTTAACATTAACACTAGCAGTTGCTCTAACAACTTGAGTAGATCCATCATTTGCAATTCTTATAATAGGCATAATAAAAAATACTACTCCATTAGAAGTTTGGTCCAAATAATCATTAGTATGAACTTCTTCACGAGGTTCGTCAGTAGATGTTCGTGGTACTTCTGGTCCACCAACTGACCTTTGTGGTCCTTGGACTGGTTCTTCTTCGCCAAAAAGTGAACCAATATCTTCAGCAGGTTCATTATCTTCGGGTGTTTGTTTTCTTTTTTTTAAAATTTGTCTAGCATACTCTTTTGGTCTACATTTTCCTCTAGCATTTGGATCATTTTCACTTCCAGCAGGTTTCAAACATAACCCCTCTGGTAAACATTCTTGATTAGTTTTACATCCCATTTTGTTTCTTTGAAATTCTTGTATTTTTTCAGCAGCAATTCTCTCTCTCTCTCTTTCTCTTTGTTGTGCATCTATCATATCTTGAGAAGGTTGAACAGGAACTGGCATAGGTAATGGAACATCTTCGGGGTCGGGTCGTTCTGGCCAAACAACTCCTGGTGGTGCTTTATCAGGATTTTGTTCAAGAAATTTTTGTAATTTTTTACAATTATTCATAGTCATCCCTATTTGACTTTCATCACCATCGCCAATGTTTCCTATAGGTAACCTATTGAAAAAGTCAGGACTGGTTGGAGTAATGCCAGCGTCTTGTAATAATTGCATTCCATATATTTGAACTAAATTTACATTTACGCTTTTGAGAAATTGTCTTGTTTTATTTTCAATCCATGGTGGACCGGAATTACCTACTTGGGCATCTTCTTTTATTTGATGTAGTGTAATTTGAACATTCTCACACAAATTTCTATGTGTAGGTAATACTGGTCTAGGTCTAGGAATATCTTCTGTTTCTTCACTGTCCGTTTCTTTTGCTTCGCGAGGTTGGTCAGTAGGTGTTCTAGGTCCTTGTGTCTGTGTTTGTGTTATTTCAGTTGCTTGTTGTTGAGTGAGATTTCCTCTTATTTGAGCTCTTAATAATTGATTTCTAAGATTGCAAAATTCAGAAAATGTTAAATCTCTAGTATATAATTGTATTCCATGGAAATGTTGAGTATGTGTTCCACCACCACCTCCATCTCCTCCAAATAAACTGGTCATATGTTTCATTGAATGCATAAAAGCATTTGCAGCAGGAGTTGTTTGAAGTCCACCTGATAATACAGCAATAAATTCTGCGCTAGAAAGGTTATCGGGTTTTGTAATACGGGCTAAAACAAATGATCTAACCAGATTTCCTGTCTTTTCTTTAGGTAGTATTACAAATAATTCATTTCGTGCTCCCCCTTTTTTCTTGTATTTTAGTGTTCTTTTTCTTAAATTTAAAGCTTTTCTTCTTTTTCTAAAACTCTTATTTTTTCTCTTATTTCGTCTTCCTCTTTTTTTCTTTTTGTATTTTTTTCGACTTTGTATCTTTGATTTTCTAATTTTGTATAATTTCTTTTTAGTTAATAACATTTATATAAATAAAAGTATATTTTTTTATTGTGAATATAATATAATAATGCCGTGTCCAACAAATGCGCCAATAAATTTACCAACTGCTGTAAATCAACCTTGCTCATCAAAATGCAACTTTGAGTATAATTATGGATTAGCAAGATGTTCGGTGACAAATAAAAGCACATATTTAGATATTCAATGTTTTGATGGAAATAATACTGTAAAATGTGAAATGATAGGCGGGTCTTTAATAGTAACCAGTGTTAGATTATATGCACCATCTTTAAATACATATGATGGATTTCATGCAGACGCCGAATTGATAATAACACATAATGCTAATGGAAAATCACTATATGTTTGTATTCCTATAATAGCAAGTGAAAAGCAGGGTGTATCTGCTAAATGGTTTAGCAAAGTAATACCATTTGCGCCTACAAAAAAGGGTAGTGGTGTTCAGATAAATGTAAACAACTTTACATTAAATGATGTAATTCCTCAAGCGGCATTTACAATTTTTGAAAATGGAACATTTGATTGGAATTGTGCTCAAGACAATATATTAATTTTATTTGGAAAAGATGTAGCTATTAATATGAAAAATAGGGAATATAGGACTTTAACAAATTTGATTAGTAAAGCTAGTTATTCAATGGGAACACCACAATATTTGACATTTAATAAAGTAGGAACAACTGCTGGACCAGGGAAAAAAAGTGGAAGTGGTAAGGGCAAAACAATGACTTGTAAACCAATAACTTATCCAGATGGGACTCCTATAACAGGAAGTGCTTCTGCTAGATTGAATTGGATTAAATCACCCCTACCTGCGAAAGGAGGTAGTATGGATTTAGGGGTATTAAAATGGATATTGATTGCTATTGCTGCTATTATAGTAGTGTTCGGATTAGGATATCTTATTTATTATGCATTTACAAGAGGTGCACTCGCAAATGCTGTTGGTGGAGGAGAATCTAGAGGTTCAGGAGGTTCTGGATGAGGAACAAGTTAAATATAATTATAACTAACTAATTATATTTACTTAGAAGCAGCAGCATCATGATTATCACACAAAACTGGTTTAAATTCAGGAGGGATTAAATCTCGTTGATTTGTAGATGGAAGCATTTTACTAATAACTTCTTCTTCAACAGTAACAGGGAATTGATTCATTGCAGATAAGTGTGTAGATTTTTTTTCTTCGTTTGGTAAATAATTTTGAGTTGCAATAGTTCCAGTTGCATCACCAGATCTTTGTATTAAAACATAAGCTGCAATTAATCCAACGACACCTGCTAGGGCATTTACAGATAATAAGCAAAGTGATAATACAGCAACAACAATTTTACCGATAGGATTGTCTACTAAATCAGCAAGAACAAGTGGAACTTTAATATCAAATAAGATAAATACACTTAATAACGCAGTTAAAACTAGATGGTGTTTGTCTTTCATTAGAGATTTTAAAAACTTTTCCATATATCATAATAATATATTTTTTATTATGCGTAAAATTGAAAAAAAACTATCTAAATAAGTATGTACTAATTATAATATATGGCAGATGATGATATTGCTACATACATTGGATATAAGGGATATACAATATATAAGGAAAACATAAGTGTTGAAGAACAACAAATGTTAAGAAAAGAGCTAAATGTTAAACCTTATGTTCCTAAAAGTTCATTAATTAAACCACAACCATTTCCTGTATATAGAGAATCAAAAAGTAAATTATATGTTCCTAGATTTTATGGTATGGAAGTTTATGGGGAACCTGATGATGAGCTTATAGACGAAGGAAAAAAAATTAATGTAAACTTTAAAGGAGAACTAAGACCAAAACAAAAACCTGTGGTAGATAAATATATGAAGCATATACAGAAAAAAAATAGCGGTCTTTTGGCTCTTCATACAGGATTTGGTAAAACGTGTCTAGCATTAAATATAATATCAAGAATAAAATTAAAAACATTGATAATTGTTCATAAAGAATTCTTATTAAGACAATGGGTTGAAAGAATAGAACAATTCTTACCTGATGCAAAAGTAGGAAAAATACAAGGGAAAACTATAGATACTGAAGATAAGGATATAGTAATTTGTATGTTACAAAGTTTAAGTATGAAAGATTATCCTAAGGATATGTTTAAAGAATATGGATTTATGGTAGTAGATGAAGTGCATCACTTAGGAGCGGAAGTATTTAGTAGAGCATTTTATAAGGTCGTTACAAAATATGCTTTGGGTTTATCTGCAACTATCAAAAGAAAGGATGGTTTGACTAAGGTTATAAAATGGTTTTTAGGAGATGTTGTATGCAAAATAGAAAGAAAAGGAGAAGATAATGTATTGGTAAAAGTAATAAATTATGAGACTATGGATGAAGATTTTAATAAGGTTCAATTAAACTTCAGAGGTCAGATAAACTATACTGGTATGATAAAAAAGATATGTGAATTCAATAGAAGAAGTGAATTTATATTAAAAGTATTGGCTGATTTATTAAAAGAAAACAAAGATCAACAAATAATGATTTTAGGGCATCAAAAAAAATTATTAAAGTATTTACATGATGCAATAAGACATAGAACTATAGCTACTGTAGGATATTATGTTGGAGGAATGAAAGAAAAAGATTTAAAAATAAGCGAAGGTAAAAAAGTTATTATAGCAACATACGCAATGGCAGAAGAAGGATTAGATATAAAAACTCTTACAACTTTAATTATGGCAACTCCAAAGGTTGATGTAAGACAATCTGTAGGTCGTATTTTAAGGCAAAAACATAAACAAGCAATAGTTGTTGATATAGTGGATCCGCATATATTATTCCAACGGCATTTTGCAAAAAGGAAAACATTTTATAGAAAATCAAAATTTAAGATAGAACAAACAAATATGCAAGGATATCAAAATGGTGATTGGGAAACAATCTTTGATCCTGTTAATAAAATAAAAAAGGCTTTTAGTAAATCATCAAAAAAAAATGAAGATAAATTGTTGCAAGGAATGTGTCTTATAACTGATTAGATAAGTATTTAAAAAATATTTATATAATAATTAATTTTTGTAGTGGTTATAGTTATCAGTGCAATTTATTTGACGAGCAAAACTTCCTGGTCCTGTTGCCCAAGGTAATGATGAGGGCATAGGAGTTGAATAACTTGGTGTAGTAGCTATATTACTTCCAAATTGTTGATATTTACCACCTCTTTGTCTTCTGTTTAATCTTTTGAATCTATTGCAAGATCCTCCTCTTTTTGTTCTGCGTTTAGTTTTGCGTTTTCCTCCACGAGATTTTCTCTTTTTTCTTCTTCTTTTAGTGCGTTTCTTTCTGCGAGATTTTCTAGTCTTATTCTTTCTTCTGCGTTTTCTTTTCTTTTTAGATTTTCTTCTTCGTTTTTTGCCACCACACATATTAGTTTTTTTATTTACATTAATAGGGGCATAACTTCCTCTTAATTGTCCAGCAATACCCGCGCCTTCTTTAGTGTATCCATAACTAAATCCTTCAACGTCTGCATCATAATTATGACCACCTCCACTTTGTTTACTACAACTGTTATAATGAACACTTGGTGTTACATATCCTTTTCCAAGTCCAGATGTTGCAGATGCAGCTAAAGATTCAGAAGTTGCTCCGTAGCCACCGCCATTCTGTCCACCACAAACAACGCCTTTTCTATTGTCGATTCTAGGTTGAATAAATTGACTGTTTGTTTTATTTACTAAACTCATTATATATATAATCTGTATTATTTTTTTTTATAACAAATAATTTCTCTACGCGGAGAAATATTATTATTTGATATTTCAATAGGTTTCCATGAATCGAATTTACTCATAAAAACGCATTTCATTTTTATTTCTTTTTCTAAATCTACAAATTTATCTAAATTAATATTTTCAAACTCTTCTTCATCATCACTCTCTTCTAACAAATCTAAATTGATATTTTCTTTTATTGTCCTAAATATCGAATTCATCATTACGCTTGTTTTATAATCAGGAATACAAGCAGTCTTATATTTTTCTAATTTCTCTCCATTTTTATAATATAATTCATAAATATCATTGATGATTGTTGGTTTCAGTAAAAATATTTTATATATTGTTTGATCTATCTTGATAAATTCATTCAAAAAAGGCTTATTATTATATAGTAATCTATATTGTATACAATATATATTATAAGGTATATCACTTAATTGTTTTTTTAAATCATATGGATTTTTTGCAATAATAGGTAAACCAAAATTGATTGTATGTTTCAAATATGTTACCTGTTTGATATATTTATTCATTAAATTATACATTTCACTAATCTTTTTGTATTGATTTGTAAATGTAAAATTATTTCCTCTAGAAAAATACACATTTTCAATATTGAAAAATTTATTTTTACCTATATTAAATATAGTACCATATAATACTGTTCCTTTACCACTACATAATATTTTATCAAAACAGCATACATTTATTGTAATATTCTCAATAGAATTATGTCTTTTATCTATTTGTAATAAAAAACAATAATTATTTCTTTTATATGTTTTGAACCATGCGAAAAATTTTTTACCTTTTGGTATGGTTAAGCATATATCACTGTGAACTTTTTTATGTAATTTCTTTTCATAAGAAAGTTCGAATTTTGGGAACTGTTTTAATAAATCTCTTTGTTCATTTACAGTGAGTCTCATTTATAAATATATTCTTTATTTCTCTATATTCATTTAATAAGATGTATAGTTGCTAGAAGAAAATACATTTTCAGCAGTTTGTATTTTTGATTGTGGTTTAGTCACTGTATTATTTTTTGAAGAAGAAAGTGTTTTTAGATAATTTTTTAATTCAGCTTTCATTTCTTTTGTATTTTCTTTACTCTTACTTATAGAGCTATATATTTTTTTATATTGTTCAGTAGGTTTATTTACTAAATCTTTTGTTTTTGGTACAGTTAGATTATTTTTAAAGAATATGTAAATATAATGAACACTTATAATCAATACTATTGAGATTATTGTTTGTTGGATAATCCAAAAAAACATAGTATATATTATTTATATATTTAACATTTCTATAAATGAACTTACATCTTCTGTAAAAAATTTACATTTTTCATTTATTTTTTTATTTGATAAGAAATAAACATCCACTATTTTATTACTGATTTTTTCAAATACTATATAATTTGAACTTTTACCAACATTAAATTTAATTTTTTCCAATATTATATTACTATTTTCATATGGTATTTGAAAAACTTCTCCTATTTTCTTTTCATAACAATTAAGTTCAATGAGTGTATAATTTTTAAAAAAATTCTCTGTAATTTTACTTTTCTTTTCAACAAATTTATACTTTATTAATTTATCTTTATCATATTTATAATATCCATTATGAGATAAAATAATACTATGCTTGCTAATAGATTTATTATATTTATTTTCAAATTTTGATAATATATCAATCGTATTTCTAATATCTCTTATTGAAATTTCAGGAATATAAAACTTATTCATTTATAATATATTTTGCAAACTATTTAAACCGATTTGACAAAATCAATACAAATGGTAAAAGTGATCATTGTAGATAAAGGCTGCACCTTGAAATCTAGCGATGTAAAAGATTTCAACAAAGATATGTTATTTAAGAAATGTAATTTTAGAAAAAATGATAATTTTTCTAAAAGATCAACTTGGAAGATGGATGATTATTTTGTTTCATTATATGCAAAAGATAAAGGACGAGCAAATAGTGAAAATAAATATGATTTACCTCCTCCTGTTGATAAAGATTTATATTATGGAACTCTTTTATTAGTTAAACATTGTTATCAAGAACTAACCAATGAAACAGTAGAAGATTTTAAATTAGAAGAATGGAATAAATTATATGAAAAATTATTTGGTGGCTTTGAGGATTTGGGAGAAGAAGACAGTTATAGCGAAGAAGAAGAAATCCCTGAACATTTACAAACTAAACAAGGTTATTCTAAAGAAGATGGGTTTGTTGTATCTGATGATGATGTAGAGGATGATGATTATGTTCCAAATGAAGACGAAGAAGAAGCACATAGTTCTACAGATGATGCAGATGATGCAGAAGAAGAAGATGGTATGGGTCATGATAGTGAAATTGATGATGATGATGAAGAAGAAGAAGAAGACTATGATGATGAAGAAGAAGAATATGATAGTGATGAATTAGGTTCAGAATTGAGTGAGGAAAGTTATGTAGATAGCGATTAACAAAATTGAAAATGATATAAAAATAGATTTACTTTATTAAATAATGTCTTATATAATTCAGAACCCCAAGGAATTTCGCGAAAATATACAGAAGAAAATTAATTCTTTTGTAAAAAATAATAAACAATCTACAAATCTAGAAAAAGCTGTATTTAATTTTGCTATCAAAGAATCAAAAAATAGAAAAATTGTAAGAAAATGGGATAATAAATATTTTGTTCAACTATATCTTAATAGATTTAGAAGTATTTATAATAATATAAATCCTAAGATATCAACATATAACAAAGATTTATTATACAAGTTAAAAAAAAATAAAATATCCGCAAAAACATTAGCATTTATGACCCATCAAGAAATGAATCCTAAAATATGGAAAGAAATGGTTGCAGAAAAGATAAAAAGAGATAAGAATTTGACACAAGTAGATATGTCTGCTGCGACTGATGAATTCAAATGTTATAAATGTCAAAAACGACAGTGCACTTATTATCAACTTCAAACAAGAAGTGCTGATGAACCTATGACAACATTTATTACATGTTTAAATTGTGGAAATCGCTGGAAAAATTAATTATTTAACGAAAATCTCATATTATAATATATTTTTTTATTATAATATGTCTTTTACACCTAGAGTTATTTATAAAAAGAAAGAATGTCTAACAGGACAAGTAATTAGAACTAATATTACAGACGAAGGAATATTCCGTGTATTTTATAACGATGTAAGTGGTAATATGTTTTCTTCTGTTAGTAGACAATCAAATTATAAACAAGTGATAATAAATTCTGCAAGAGATAGAACAATATTTGATGTAAGTAATACAGAAGTAAATAATTTTAATAGCCCCTTTTATGGGGGAACATATCATATGAATGAAATAAGTGGAAATTATGTAAGCACAAATGATTATTCTGGTGTAGAAATTACAGGATTTTATACTTTACAATACAATAATAATCAAAATGGGGAAAACAATTCAGGTCCTTGGACTATGTTTTCAGAACCCCAAATTCAATCATATATTAAACAAGGAGAATCATCGGGAAGTATTTATGATACAAGAGGATATTCAAGTATATTGCTTGATAAAAATAGAATACTAAATCCTGATTTGGCGGATGGTTATGCAGCTTTTCCTTGGGCAAATCAATTTTTATATTTTTTTGCTATTTCTCAAGATCCTGGAATTAATAATAATGTTTTATCTTCTCAATATCCTGGGATAAATGAGGTAGGAACAGGTGTTCCTGATTTATGGCATTTTATGAATCAAACCACTATAGGTGGGGAAAATCCTGGAGTATTAAATAATTTTTTTACTGATAGTAATATAGTTAATCCAACTACTACAGGGTTATACTTAACAACAGGTCCTTATGGTGGTGTAGGAGATAATTTAGTTGGTAATACTTTTCGTGCATCAAATTATTATTTTGCATCTGCATCACCTAAATATGTTTGGGTCGATTCTAATAATAATGCAACTCCTGATGCTTCTGGTAATCCAATGAATCAACAACCGGATTACTATAAGGGCAACTTTTTAATATGGGTTGATACATCTGGTAATGCGGATACTTCTGGTAATGTATATTTAGGTAGAAAAAATAGAACAGTAGATTATTTTGATTTTTCATATAATGTTATTGATCACTTTACTAATTATGCAGATCCTTCTGGAACAGAAGATATTAGTAATGTTTTTGTTGATATCGATATTGATGTTTCAAGAAATGCTATAAATGAAAATTTCAATTATATTTATTCAAAACCTTATTTTGTTGCTTGTTCTGATGCGTCAACTAATATAGTAGTTGGACGAGCGCCCTATGATGTTAACTATAATATTAATAGTATTAATGATATAGATATTATAAACGTCTCACCGGATGGTGATAATATAGCAAAATATTCTAAAATAAAGGTATTTCAAGAACCTAATAATACCAATAATGTTATTCCTACTCCTGAAGATGCAAGTAGTAATTTCTATATTTGTTATTATAATACAGATAAACAACCACCTCTAGATGATAATTTTGCAGGTAAGATTGAACTTGCATATGGTAATTTGGATTTCCATTATAATAACGGGTCGAACCCGTCGAAAATAGGTTTTATCGATCCTGCTAAAGTGCGCGTCACTGGTGGATATGGATTATATCCATCTATGGATATTGACAAAGATGGATATCCTAGAATAGCGTTTTTTGGTAGAAGAGGCACAGAAGATACAGTTAACAATGGGTCTTGGGCTATACATTTAATAAGTTCAAATATACAATATCCTATCACCACAAGCAATTGGACTCATACACTTGTAAGAGATTTTGAAACGAATAATATTGATGATTTAAGCGGAGCTTATATAGATAATAAAAATAACCAACCTATTAGTTTAAAAATCTCTCCATTTGATAATTCAAATCATATTGTTTTTCAAGATCCAAAGGGACCAAATAGTGAATATTATTGTGTAAGTTATTGGACTGATAGTGATAACACTATGGATATTAGCGGAGTAGATAGTAGTTTAAATTATCTAGGGTTGCATAGTTATGGTAAAACAATAGACATGAGTAGAGCTTCAGTAGAGGTTTATTGGGATTTATCACAATCTTTATGTTTATTTAGTAGAGATTTTAGAAGATATGATACAAGTGAAAATCTGTTAGTTGGTAGAACTTCGCCATTATTAATGGCAAAACCATATACTAATCCATTAGGTGGTAGATTGAATGATTTAGGTTATATAAATAAAAATTCATCTGGTTGGAATGGAGCAGTTAATTATAGATTTAATGAAATAGATAAATTATATATTGTTATTGATGCAAAATTAACAAATGATTCTCTTGGAACATTTGAAAGTCCAATAAGAAATACATTATTTTGTTTAGGTTCATTAATAGGGGAAGGTGGTTTTGTATGTGGACTAGATAAATATCCAGTTCGAGTGGCGGACAATGATGTGTATTTTGATACAAGTGGTTCTATTTTTATGGGAATTAAGGGACAAGAGGAAGCAGAACAAGCAGATGGAAATGATACATATGCGAGTGCACCATTTCAATATCTTAGAAGGGATATTAGTGGGACGCCTCCTGATGCGGAAGGGTTTGAGCCAATGAGGAGCAACTGGGAGAGAAATGCAGGATTTTTCATACCAAACATAAATGAATCATATAGATATGAATTCTATTATAACAAAAGTAATTCCTATATTGAAATTACTATTAAAAGTTTAGACAACCCGAATGTTATTCTCCCTGGGAGCGACACTTACAACGGCGGTATTGTACCAGAAGTAAAATACTGTCGTAGAAATGTAGTTACAAACGGAGGATTTAACATAAAAGATGGTTATATCTCTATAGGAAGCGACAGTCATTCATCAAGTAATGTGTGGAATGGAGAAATACAAAGAGTTAGTGTTTATGCAACCGATATTTCTAATGTTCCTGTTTTTGATTTATCTAGAAATGGAGAGATTTTAAGGGATTGTTCTTCGACACCATTTTCTAGTTTTTTTGATATTTCTAATAATGAGGGTTTACAGATTGAACCAAGTGGAAATATATATCAAGTTGTAAATGCAGTAAATGCATTGAATGTCGGGGATATAAGTGGTAGTTCGCAATATAAAGAGGTTATGTTAAATGATATTTATTATTATCAAAGAGTTTTAAATCAAACAGTTTCTCAACAGGCATCACATCCAGGTCAATATATTACAGCATTTGATCGTTTTAAAGAAAAAAAAGTAAATAGTAATTATTATGATTTATGGGCAATAGGATATACTACTTTTGGGACATTAGATAATGATATTTTACCTGTAGTATTTACCTCAGGAGATGGTGGATTAAGTTGGATTAAAAACGATAGTTATAATTTGGGAATAAGTGGAGAATCACTATTAGATATAAAAACATATAAAGATCCTAGTGGTGGAAGATGGGTATATATTTGTGGAGAAAACTATTTATTACAATACACTAATGATTATGATTTTCAAGGTCAACCAGGAATTAATCCATTAGGTGTAAACTGGTATACTGTTGACTTTACAAATCTTCCATATGGTAGAAAAGATG
>WLWF01002545.1_pt1 | contig 13013 bp, 20 predicted proteins | sample 6718331 | NCBI WGS metagenome assembly WLWF01 (sample SAMN12718692, study PRJNA515312) | sponge metagenome | isolation source: marine sponge | host: Mycale hentscheli | place: New Zealand: South Island, Marlborough, Capsize Point | collected 2003-05-01
TTTCTGCGGTAACGTCTGTAAGGCGCGGGTCGTCGTTCATATTTGTATTCCATTGGTTCGTAGCTTTCTGACAAATTCTTTTAGTTCGTTGCGGGCTTGGTGCAGTTCTCGTTCGACATTGGGTCGAGCGTCGTATCGATAGCGTTCGGTTTCGAGGTTATCGACTTGTTGTTTAAGAAACCTGTATTCGAATTTATGTGCGGGGGTTAGTGTTTCGTCACCCATTGTCGAGGTTTTCCTCAGTTTCTTTTTCCCAAGGGGGTTTGGACAGGCTGACGTTTTCTTTATCTAGGGTAGCCATCCTACGTTTATATCCCATCCATTCTTTTTGAGCTTCGGTCCATTTTTCGTTCGTTCTGTCTTTCATGGTCGTTCCCTTGGTTTGATTAGTTTGTTGGAGGCAACCTGAGTGCCTTTACAACTTATCATAACGGTATCGTGGTGTTTTTCCATGATATTGTACATTGCGTCTTTGGAGTAGCTACAAGCGTCATAGCTTGGGAAGACGATATTATGGGTTACTTGTTCACCTTGAACAAAGTAACTGAGCACCATGAACGTGAAGTATTTTATCATTGTTTCTTCTTCCCCTTTTTTCTTGGCGAATGTATTGGCGGTAAGTCTGCCACAAATGCGTCAGGGTCGTTGCGTTTTATGCGGGCATTGACGCCTATATTATGGTTGAGTTCGCTCAAAAATTCTTCAGCTTTTGCTTCGCCATCCCGAATCTCTTGAACGCGGTCAGCCACATAATAAATACAAATTCTATCGTCGATCATTATATGTCCTTTCGTGGTAGGTGATAATTCTTTTTGACACCGAATGCGGGGTGGCCCGCTTCGTATCCGTGAATATATTGTTCGTAACGGTTGCGGATGGTGCTCCAGTATGCGCCCTTCCAGTTTTCTTCAGCTTTACGCGGGTAACCGCGGCGGAAGTGTAGCGGCAAACGAGCGCCTGTTCCTTCTTCGTGTTCTTTTGACTTAACGGGTTCGTCTACATTCCATGTGACGATGTTCCATGCGTCAGGTATAAAATTACCCAAAGACTTTTTAAGTTTGTCTTTATGAAACTGGTTTACTTTCTGTCGGGTCGGCACAACTAGTCGAGGCGTATTAATGGTTTGCAGCATACCGCAAACTATTCTCAAAGATCTTTCAATAACTTTCTTTTCTTCATCATTTAGGTTCAAGTAATCTGTGCTGTAATCAAAAATACAATCCTCGTTAAGAGCAACACAGATTTGACCAACATGATGCGGTACGGCTACTACATCAGGGGATATTATTTCTTTGTTTCGATCAAAGTGAGTGACACTATAAACATTGTAATGGCGTCGATAGTATATTTCATCTTCTGAATCTTTTCCCCTTAACACAGGAATACAGTAGAAGAATATTTCTCTCTCTGCGGGTGTTTCACTGCTTATGTAAAGCCCTACATTATCCGCGGGCAACACTGCGTCAGTTGATGGCGGCACATCTGTATCTGGATACATCTCATCTAAGTTGTCAAAAACGTAATCGAATATAATTGAGCAATCAAAAAATTGCATGTTTCGAGCAATGATATTCGCGAGTTCATAAGAGTGTCCGTGGTCAATGTGATAATCTGTATTAAACTTCATGTTTGCTGATCGCCACATAAGCACAAGATCTCGAATAAAAGCGGTCATGCCCTCTTTAATTTTACCGCCTCTTTTTACTTTTTTTGGTTTTTTTGGTTTATTCCAAAAATTAGACGTTCCGTCCCACCCTCCCGAAACTTGCCTTTCATATTGCAGAATTTTCATAGATTTTGCGGTTATATTTTTGTTACTCATCTTCTTGCTCCTCTACGTTGAAATGAACGCCGTAAATGTCAGGCGCTAACTGATCTTCATCCCAAGTTCGGTGTTCACTAACAATGTGACGAGCTTCTTCTTCATTCTCAGCCTTTACGTAAAATACGTTGGTCTGCACAACTTCAATGCGATACTTTTTCATTACGCCACCTCCCGATACTCATAAGTGTAATTGAACTCAGCGTCTAAATAATGCCACGCCTGTTCGTATTCATAATCGTAATTTGTTCCGCCATTTTCCATCTCATCTTCAGCAAGGAGATGCGCCCAATGGTTTAGACTAGGCTCGTGGTCCAAGGCTAATTCTTCTTGAAAATAGACGTCACTCATCTTCGACCTCCAGTTCTCCAGTGCCACCGCACCATTCACACTCCACACGTTTGGTATCCAAATACCCTACGTCTCTGTCAAAGTTCTGTGGTCTAGGATACTCAGCCTCATACCATCCGTCACCGTCACAGTCTTCGCAAACCTTGCGGATTGGTTCTCTGTTGTAGAACACCTTTTCAAAGATATCGCTCAACATAATCTGTATTGGATCTACTTTGTGCATTCTTTTCCCTTCCTTGAAAAATAAATACGTTCTGCCAGATCACACACTTGCTTAGTTACGTCTTCGCCGTCCCAAGTGGTTTCCATGTCTGTGTGTCCAAAGTCTTGATCGTGATCGATCATTTCTAGAATTGCTTTTAATAGAGATGAAGCTTCGATTAAGAACGGCTCAATGCCGTTCTCTGTTTCAAACCACCCTTCAAGCTCAGGCATCTTCATCGTCCCCCTCTTCTTTTGGTTCCCAACACTCGTCATCACCGTTAACATAACGACCTTCAAACATGCCGCCCTCGTCTTGGTAGTCGGCATCTACTTTGATACCTAGCTCAACGAGATGGCTCCAAACCGGAATCGGCGGGGACCATGCTGTCCAACAATTAAAAGCAAACTCTGCCTCGCAATCATCTTCAAGAGGGTCGCCAAGGTCTGTAAATCCCTCATCCATTATTTCGACGTTACATACGTCCCACTTTGTACCCCAGTTATCACACCGCCAATCAAACCATGCGGGAGTAGAACAACTCTTTCTACTAACTCTAGGTTTGACAAACGTATTAAAAGGCATTGGTTTGATTAACTGACAGAACACTGGGTTTGCTAGTTCAAGGTGTTCGTAAATCTCTTTGACGATTTCCCGTGGTCCGCGAATATGGACTTGTTGATAACAATGATTTGGCATTTGATACTCCTCATAAGTTGCCGTTCTTGGTATCTAGCAACTGTATGGGAGTATGTCAACCCCTAGTCAATAAAATTATTAATGAACTTCATCGCTTGGGCCATCTTTAAATATTTCTTCGCCTATTTCCATCCGCATTGCGGCGTGTCCCATTGCGCCCGCAATCGTACCATAAACTGTTTGCGGGTCTTCGGATCCAAGCATCAATCTGTAAAGAACCGCGGTCAACGCTCCGCTAATCACGGCTCCCGCTGAAAAATCTTTGCCGGATAATTCTTTTAAGGTATCTTCAGTAAGATTATAACTTAGATTAAAATCTTCGTGGTGTTCTGTTTTCATAATATCATTCTATGTTAAAATGTATAAATGAAAAAGCCCCAAACCGAAGTTTAGGGCCTAATCATTTTTTATGAGGTGTCCCATCCATAAGCGACTTTATGGGACATGTCAAGCGACTTCACGATGTTTTTTGTAAATTTCAAACATTAATCGCAATTGACCACTAATTGTACGCCCTTCAGCCTTAGAAATTGTTTTGATCTCCTGATATATCTCTATCGGAACCAAAACACTCTTCCATTTTTCAGTATCCATAACAAATCCCCTCTGATTATGTAGGAACATATAAGATGTTATGGGAAATTGCAAGAAAAAAGCCGCGGTAATGGAGCTAACCGCGGCAGTTGGGAGATATTAGCTTGTCAAAGCCTATCGAGCAGACCCCCAACTGGGACCTATCTCCACGTCACACAAGTTGGGTACACTTAATGGTAGCGCATTTTCCATGATCTTGGCAATATTTTTAGCTTCTGCGACAGTTTTTACCGACATAGCTATCTCATCATGTATTTGAATAAGGGGCAGATGCCCGCTTTCATACAGATCCACCATAGCTTTTTTGGTCATATCAGCGGCTGAAGCTTGTATCAGGCGGTTCAAAGCTTTGTAGGTGTAAGCCCTCTTTAACCTGACTGTATCACCATATGTTTTGACGGCATCTGCAAACCGTAAAGCTTTGTTCATGGCAAAACCATCTGGCTCCCAAAGCGGAAAACGGCACTTACGTCCAAGTAAGGAGCGTAACTCACCGTTGCTGTCCTTCTCGTTCAGCCTGTTCATCACGCCGTTCATCAAACCCTTCACGAACGGAACACGCGAGTGATACTGTTTGATTATGTCTTTGGCCTCATCTGTCTCAATGCCTAGCTGATCAGCTAGTTTCGCCACGCCCATGCCGTACATCATACCAAGGTTTATGGTCTTGGCCTGTTTACGAGGGATTTGAGCCATCTCTGCAACCATCGTATGGAAGTCCGTCTTTGGATCAGAGTTGTACATGTCCACAAACTCTTCTGCACCGCGGAGCGGGCTGTTTCTATTCTTGCCAAATACATGTGCATAATGGACCAAGATCCGTGGTTCCTGTTGCGAGAAATCTATTGCGGCCCACTGGTCCCCTTCTTCGGGCAAGAACAAACCGCGTATCATTGGCCCTAACTCTGGGTCACGGGCGGGGATTTGCTGAAGGTTTGGGTTGTTCATAGAGATCCGACCAGAAACCGTACCGCCATCGTCCGACCTAATCTGATTAATGTGCGAATGGATCCGACCATCGGAGCGGCAGTGCTTGAGTATTGTATTGATAAACGTGCCAGAAGTCTTGTTGAGGTTTCTTGCTTCAACGATTAGTTTTGGCAATTCATGTACGTGGTCCGATAAATACGACTTGGTAAACGACGGGGCATCTTTTTCAGTCCTTGGATAAGTTAATTCTAGCTTATCAAAAGCTTTTGCTATAGACTGCGCCGCCCAGATTTCCACGTCCATGCCCGTAAGTTTTCTTATACCTTGCAGTACACCTTTCTCGCGTTTGAGTAACTCGTCCCGTAATCTCTCTGCCTTGTCCAGATCAACACGAACACCGCGCCATGTCATATCGATCAGGCATGGCAGTAGTCTGGTTTCTAGGTCCACAATATCTGACACACCTTCAGTAATTATTTTGCTTTGAAAGAAGCTGTATAATTCCAGAGTAATCTCTGCATCTGCTTGGGCGTAGGGGCCGACAAACATGGCGGGCATCTTGTACATCTCTGACTTCGGGTCCAGACCAAAGGCTTGTGCGGCCTCGTTGAGTAGTTTCTCTGACTTGGTTTTATCCAGATAGTCAAAGGCTAGAGCGTTTAGGCTGTAGCTGAACCTGTTTTCGTCTAGCAGAGACCCTATCAGCATGGTGTCACATATTTTACCCTTGAGATCAAAGCCCATACGTCTGATCCAACCCGCATCGTATTGTGCGTTGTGCATGATCTTGTCAGCGGGGCACTCAAATACTTTCTTGAGCCAACGGTTGACGATCTTCTCGTCTAGATTACCGCCGCCATTGTGGCGTATTGGTATGTATCCTGACCATGTGTCGGTGGCTACTGCATAGCCAACAACTTCACCGTCTCCAGTTGCCCATCCTGGTCCGTTTGATTTTATGTGGGGATCTTTTGTTTCCACATCTATGGCAATTCGTTTGGCATCCGTTAGATCGGGTAGATCATGCGGAGGAACCCATTCGCTTTTGGGGGCAAACATGTGCATTTGTAGGGGCATTACTTTTCTCCGCCAAGCGCAGCATAACCACAGATATCAACCCAACCGTCCATGTGGTTAGACTTCATCAGTCGAGCGCACTTCATTAAGATCATACAGACCGATACTTGCTCTACTGTTATCTCTGTTTTTAAAAAGACCGACCAAAGATCGGCTATGTCTTGGAAGTTTTCTTTAGCGTCGCCGTAGTCTTGCGCTCGGTCACCGTTAATTAGTTTTTCTGCTTGCCTCAATATTTCGTCACGTTTCATTGTTTTTTTCCTCTGGGTAGTATACTAGGTAGAAAGAGTTACAGTGCGGACAACTGAGGTTTGTTTCCATTACATAATCCTCAGAATCTTCGCAGTCGTTATCTCCTCCCCATATTAGTTCAGTTTTACAGTGCCAACATTTCATAAATCATAACTCCTGTGTGCATCTTCGGGTTCTACGATATACAGGTTTTTACGAGTTCGGGTTACGCCCACATAAAAAACTCTGTGCATATCGTCTGGGTTTATCTGCATCGCTGCGTCTGCGGCTGTAGATAAATCTGTGTAAAGCACGACATTGTCGGCCTCTCCGCCCTTCGATCCGTGGATCGTGGACACTGTTATACGGGGGATGCCATTGAACTTTTCTCCGCGTCGCAGCAAAGATGTAAGGTAGGCTCTATCTTTATCGGGTATTTTATCCATAGCTTCTGACCAGATCATTTCTTCCTCGACTGCCAACCCGTGGTGGATCTGTAACTCAGCCAAGCTTACCATATCATTATCTTCAAGTGCGGGTAGCTTTTTAAATCCACGGGTAATCCGTTTACCTACGGACATAAAACTGTAGATGTTTCGGGCTGTCTTTCCTGTAATCAATTTACCTTTTTGCAGGTCGGTCCACCCGTTGACGGCGTCACTTATCTTTTCACCAATGGACCGTGAGCCGCGATAGGTAAACAGGTATCCGTTTGAGCGTAGATCGGCAGACACGGGCTGTAGTTGGTATCCCGCTTGCGCTAGTACAAGCCAACTGTCTTTAGACATGTCCAACTCATTTACATCTGTTATTCTAGCGTATTTCCCTGTTTCAATTCTTGGCTCATATTTCTTTGGGTATCTGTTTTTTATTCGATTAGATATACGTTCTGCTATGCCATGCACGACAGAGGGTATTCTATAGGACTTTGATAAGGTTTCTGAGGGGCCGTCAAGTTTTATGAAGTGATCTACATCTGCCCCCGCCCAACGGTAAATGGCTTGGTCATCGTCCCCCGCGCAATACATTCGGTTGGTCTTTTGCTCTATCAGGTGGGCTATGTCCCACTGTAATGGGGATAAGTCTTGGGCCTCATCTAAAAAGCATAGATCAAACGGGGGACAGAAGCGGTGCCCGTCATCCACAAAGCTTTGCAGCATGTCCGTAAAATCATACAGACCTAGAGCGGTTTTGTATTCGTGTAGGCTCTTGGCAACAAAGTTAACTGTATTCCAATCGTCCTCCAAGGAGCTATGGTTGTATTCATCTCGCAGATCATTCTTTTTTATACGAGCTAGGTTAATCAGGCTGATGATCGGGTCATGCTTATTGAGCACGTCGGATATATCATCGTCTATTGATACGCTCCCTGACACAAGGTTAATGCCGATAGCCAAGCTTAACTCTTTGTAATTCTCAGGCTGCATGATCTGTTCGGGCTTTATGTCAGACAGTGTCAGTGCAAGACTGTGCAAAGTCCTGAAGTAAAACAGGTCTTTCTTTGGATCTAGCTTGAACCGTGCCGCTGCCCGCTCTTTGGCCTCAGTGGCTGCTTTACGGGTAAACGCCAAGAACGCAATACTCAAAGGTGGAGTGCCCTCTTCAAGAGCCTTGTCCACCATGTTAAGCAGAGTCGTGGTTTTTCCCGTCCCCGGTGGTCCGAATATTCTGAACATTGCTTTTTTCCCTGTTATATATCTGTGACACACGCTGCTTGGAGATGTTAAACCACCTAGCTACCGCAGTTGCTGTCATATGCTGCTCATCTATCATACGAACGATTTCTCTGTTTCTCGTCCTTTTAAACTCGTCTATCAAAATGGTGCCTCGCTTCCAAATTTGGGTGGATCTATTTCCATATCGCCACTTTCATAAGAAGGTATATGCCATACCCTGACGGCTCGACCCTTGATCTTGAGTACCGTGGACTCGCCGTTAATGTCTCGTAGCCGTTGCGCTACCTTGTGGGATTTGTACTCAAAGAACTTATTCTTGCGTAAGAACGCCTCAAAGTCTTTCAGTCTGAAATAGGTCAACTTGGATTCGTCGTCTGTCCAAGGCTTGCGTAACAGGATCTCTTCTTTGTCTTGGGCGTTTTGTAGATAGGAACAGAACTCCTCAAGATAGTCATAGAACTGACCGCTGATACTGGCGTCTTGTGCCACCTCGACAATCGCACTTTCGTTTTCTTTCATTTCCGTGAGCAGCGCACCGATGCGAGCTTCCCATTGCTGTTTTGCTACAGACCGCGGCATTATGTTAAGTTGTTCCATGCACGACTTTTGAAAGGCGGGTTGACTCATCAGAGCTTCCGTATCTAATTCCAACGGCTCCCCGTTTACATCTAGAAACCAGACAGGAGGAGAGGAGTTGTATTTGCGTAAGTTTGCAATCGGTACACCCGCAACCGCCGCACCTATCCCAAATTGCATGGTGCGGCAGAGGTCCTTGTTGCAGTGTGCATTTATCGGCGCGTCATTACACTTATAAGCATAATCCTTGCGCTGAACCTGTTTGGCTACGACGTTGACTTCGTTCAGAGGTAGCGGCGGTTCAAAATACTCCATGTTATACTTTAGTATTTCGTTTTCCCAACTGTCGGGGAAAGCTTTGCGTAAGAACACACCGACGTTAAACAGCCCGTTGTTGCGACCACCCTCTGATATTTTCATCTTTGCCAAGATTTTAAGGCACGGAGGTCCGCCGTTAAAGTCTCCAATATCCGCAGAGCTTTCAACCTGTATTTTTGTGATCTGTTCTGGGGTCTGCTTATGCGCCTCGTACAGTTCGATAAACTCTTCTAGGCTTGCAGAGGTCCCGTCATCCAGAAAGGCGTACCGTAGGCCCTCCTCTGCGTTGTAGTACGGCAAGTTAAGGAAGTTCCCTACGTCGCCTCTATCTAAATGCAGCTTTACTTGCTTTGGAAAGATTTCACTGTCCCCATAGCCAAGTGCCGATGAAACACTTTGCAGCGACTTCTGCATATCTCTTGCTTCAACCCATTCGGAGGAAAAGAGAAAGCAGTGTGCCCCGCCTGACTTTGATCGACACACGACCAAAGGTAATTTCAAACGCCTGATTTTTTCTATCAGAAGTTTATGGTCTAATGGGTATTGGTCTACATCGACACAACCCCACTTACATTTGTTTTCAGCATTGATGGGAATGATGCCGACTGAACTGCCTTTACCAGACAGGTGGCCCTCCCAGAGTTTCTTGGTCCGTGGTTCGCGAACTATTGCCGCTTTGCCTGTATTCTTACCGTTGGACTGTTTCTTCTCTACTTTGTAAGTACCATATGCTTCTTGTAAGCCATCAAAAATGGCTGAGAATTTTTCTACTGACATGGTTTACCTCAAAAGGTGAGCGACCCTGACATAAAAGCCAGAGCCGCTCTGTGAAACTTAAAACGGTATATCGTCGCCTTTAGCGGGCGCAGCATTATCGTCTTGATGTTTCACGACCACGTCACCAGTGGTGATGCTCTCAAAAAAATCTTTGGAGCGTTTGTACAATCCACCATCGGTCACAGGTCCTTCGCGGCTCATCTCCCAATTATGCCACGATCCTTTACTGTTCTCTTCTTGAACAGTTTTAAGATGATATACTTGGCTAAAGCGAGGCGGCGTAAATGGACCCTTTGCTCCTTGCATTTGAACCGATGACATCATACTATTCCACTTCCGACTTTTCTTGAGGGCAGTGGACTTCATTGCAATCAACGCGGTTTCAGCAGAACCGTCTTCGTTTACTATAACGACAAAGTGTTGATGCGTTTCTTCGATATAAGAACCGTCTCCATTTACGACATAATCCTTATTATCGTCATCACTCCTTTTTACAGGAGGACATGCTTGTTGCGTATCAAATATAGCTAGAGGCGCTCCTGATCCAGAGCCTCGCGGTGCCCATTGAATAAATCGCCTTTGATAAGCGCAAGGTATTACACGGATACCCGTCTTACCTTTATAAACCTGACCAGACACAGTGTTATATAGATCACCGCGTTTGGCTTCCTCAAGTTCATCAAGTAGTGGATCCAGACCAGATAAGATTTTAAGGAACGGCAGTGCCAGATCCTCTTGGCTCATATCATTGATACCCGTTCCCGCATCCGCCTCAAACATAGACGGATCAAATTCAGCCATTTCTGACTTGTTTACTTTAGTTACAGCTTTACCCATTTTTTGCTCCTTTAATAACTGCACGTTGCCCTACATAGGCCCCAAATAAATCCATTGGAAATTCATCGCCCGCTTCAATTCTTTCACGGACAAAAGCTCTTAGTGTTTGAGAGTGAATACTGGTATCCTGTTGCGCAGAGTACCCTTCTTTCTCAGCAAGAGACTTGAATGCTCCCGCCATATCGTCTTCCCCCCGACCAAAAGATACAGCCACATTATTCTTTATAATGTCATCATACCCATGATCTCTTAGCCAATCGTATGCCTTCTCCCGGTTAGCAACCAGGATCGATGCACCATACGTGGGCTTTACGTCGATGGTAGAGCCGTCGTCCAAGGTAAACGAGGCAAGCCCCATTTCTGCCATAGACGCGGGCAACTCCTCATCGGTCAGACGTAGCAATTCTTTCTTAGACTCTTTGAACTGTCGTTCAAGATCCGCTACCTCCATCTCTTTTCCTTTGATTATTCTGGCTAACTCAGCGACTGTCTTTAATGCGCCTCCGTCTGCCTTTTCTAAGTTGGAAGCAAACTTTTCCTCAAAGTCTTGTTCCATTTGTCTTACTAGTTCGTCCGACATTTAGTCTCCTTCGTGGTTCGTGGTTCGTTGTTAAAGACCTTTTTGGGGTCTTGACATATTTTCATATACTCTTATAAATTCCTATAGTCAAGAGGTAGAGCATGAAGAAATACGAATTTAAAACGAAACCATTCGATCACCAGTTAACCACGCTACAGGAATCTTGGGATAAGGAGTACTATGCACTCTTTATGGAGATGGGTACAGGGAAATCAAAAGTCGTTGTAGATAATATCGGTGTACTATTTGAACAGGGCGAAATAGATGCTGCTCTGATCGTTGCACCAAAGGGTGTGTATGATAACTGGGTGCAAGGAGAGATACCCGTACACTTCCCGGACCATATAAATAAAAGGGTGTTGCGTTGGGAGCCGAAAACAACCAAGACTTATATGGCAGAATTGGAAGAGCATATAATGGAGCCGTTCGACGGGATTAAGTTCTTTGTGATGAACGTAGAAGCTTTTTCAACGCCTCGCGGCGCACAAACCGCGGGGCGGTTTTTAGTTCAAAACCCAGATAACTTCATGGCGGTTGACGAAAGCACAACTATAAAAAACCGCAAGGCTTCGCGGACCAAGAACCTCATGGTCTTGACCAAGTACGCCAAGTATCGCCGCATACTTACAGGCTCTCCTGTCACTAAAAGTCCTATGGATTTATTCAGTCAGTGTAACTTTCTGGCAGAAAAAGCTCTGGGTTTTAATAGCTACTTTGCTTTCCAGAACCGCTACGCAATGGTGCAGAAGCGTGTCATGGGAGCTAAAAGCTTTCAGGAAATAACGGGCTATCGTAGGCTTGATGAGCTATCAGAGAATCTCGACCTGTTTTCTAAACGTATTCTAAAAGAAGAATGTTTGGATTTACCTCAGAAGATATACATGAAGCGGTTTGTCCCGCTTACGGAAGAACAAAGCAAAGTCTATGAGCAGATGCGTAAGCTTGCTTTGGCTGAACTGGATAACGGAGAGCTTGCTACAACTGCAAGCGTTCTGACACAGATTATGAGATTACAACAGATTTGCTGCGGGCATTTCACTCCTGACGTTGGAGAGATCCGCACATTAAAGAACAACCGTCTGAATGAACTCTTGGACATAACAGACGAGATACAGGGAAAAGCAATCATTTGGGCATCGTATACCCACGATATTCAACAGATAGCTTCAGCCCTGCGCCACCGCTTTGGCGTCGAGGCGGTGGCACTTTATTACGGTGAGACACCACAAGATCAACGGCAAGCTATTGTCGAAAGCTTTCAAGACAAGGATAGCCCGTTACGCTTCTTTGTGGGTCAACCCAAGACAGGTGGGTACGGCATTACCCTGACAGAGGCCACCACGGTCATATATTATAGTAATAGTTATGACTTGGAGATACGGCTACAGTCGGAGGACCGTGCGCATCGGATAGGGCAACACCATCCTGTAACTTACATTGATCTGGTATCGCCTAAGACAATAGACGAGAAGATACTTCAGGCGTTGCGTAGTAAAATTAATTTAGCTGAGAAGGTCTTGGGCGAGGACGCAAGGCAGTGGTTAACGTAGCGATACCCTCTGGCTCCTGATACATTTTCTTAGGTTGTCCTCTTATAACCCCAGGAACCGCAGGCTGTATTGTTTCGATACCCTCTACAGCCCGTTGCTGCGGTGCAACGCTTGAAAAGAAGGTAGGAGGTACATCTGGTCTTGCGGGAGGAGCAGCATACATTCTGTTTTCCACAGGAGGAGCGGGATAATCTTGCATTAAAGACACGGCTGTTTCAGGAGATTGCTTAAACATTTCCATTTGGTTCATGTCTTTTGGATTAAAACCTTGAAGAGCCGCGGTTACTTTTATAGGATATTGCACCGCTTCGTCAGTCAACACATTAAGATTTCTTCCTGACGCAATAAACTTATCAACATTACCTTTACCCGCATTGTACGCCCGCAAAGCATCATCTACCTCAGAATATTGACCCAACATGGCGTCCAGATACTGATTACCAAATTCAACATTAACTTCGGGTAAGAACAATAGACGTTCTAATGTTTCATCAGAGGTATCATTAAAAACGTAGCCCAGTCTCTCGGCTATTTCAAAAGCATTTTCTACACCAAATCCGGGATCGCGGGCCGTGGGAAGCATAATTTGCATCAAGCCAATTGCTCCGTCTGGACTAACCGCATTGGGATCACCATTGCTTTCTGTCATCATTACTGCGTTTCGTAGTCCTTCGATTTCTACTTTATCTCTCGCAGTGGCTGCACCGCCTTCGGCAAACTGTTGATAAGCGCCGATGCCCCGTGGGCCGCGGTACATGTCACGAGCCGTGTCGCTCAAGGACGCTATGCCTTC
>WLWF01002547.1_pt1 | contig 13005 bp, 25 predicted proteins | sample 6718331 | NCBI WGS metagenome assembly WLWF01 (sample SAMN12718692, study PRJNA515312) | sponge metagenome | isolation source: marine sponge | host: Mycale hentscheli | place: New Zealand: South Island, Marlborough, Capsize Point | collected 2003-05-01
GTGTGCGGAAGGTGATGATGCGCTCGTTGGTGATGAGCGTGTCCAGGCCGGTAGCTCCGCCGATGGTCACCTCGCTGTCGGGTGAGAAGCCTATGCCTCGGATCCTCACACGCTCTCCGCCTTCCACGCTGCCTCTGGGCGGTGAGATCGACTCGATCACCACTGCTGGCCCTGCGTCATGCGGCGGAGGTGGAACGTAAGCTGGCCCTGCGTCCGGTAGGGTTGCAGGTCGAGTGACAGGCCTAACGATAGGCCCGGTGTCCGGTAGTTGAACAGGCTCCTGGTCACACGCCAGGAGAGCTAATAGGGGAAGAACTCTCTTCATGCACTGATCTCCAGTGCTGATTATAACATGTCAGTAGGAAATGGTTAGTAGTAGTCGTTGCCTTTGTCGAAGTGCAGAGCTTCTTGATCTCTTCTGTGCTCTTCGAAGTGCTTTTGCGCGATCTCACGCACCATTCGGGGAAGGATCTCGCGTAGTGCGGCTGTCGCTTCCTCGATGATCATCTCCCTGATTTCGTCTTTCATGTATCCTTCTAATCTAAACTTGGGTAGTTGACATCACCCCAGATCATGTTGGGGCGACCTCGATCAAATCGGTGCTTCTTCTTGTAGTCATCGGGATAACGCCTGATTGACAGAGTTGCACCTGGAATATCTCTAACTGTTTCCCACTTGTCCATGACAAACTTCAGATCCTCAGTGGGCGTGGGAACGGGATCATCTTCTCTCAAGCCCATGAACAAATCTCTACCTGGGCCTCCCATACGGTTTCTCATCTGACCTACTGGCACCTTGGCAATCAGTTCCTCATCAGACATCTGCATATAGGATTTCTCTTTCGCTGGCGGCGCAGGTTTATCCATGCGATCTTCCTTTGTCATCCGCTGCCACGAGCGCAAATCATCAGCCGAAGCGAAGAAGTAGATCTTCCCCTTGTCCACGAAGAAAGAGTTCGCCTTGTCGTTGGGATCCATCACGGTCTTGACTGCTATTTTCTGTGCTTCTTCCTCATCAGCTGGAGCGTCCATGACAAGGAGCACGAGATCTTCTGCGGAAACTTCTCCTGCTCTTTCAAGTTCTTCCCTGATTATTTGGTGTAAGCGTGATTTTGTGATTCTCATCTGATTTCCTACGGGCGCTTGGCGTGCTCTTGGTCTACAATCCGGAGCATCGACATGTAAATTTCAACGATATCGCCTCTTTCTACTGGAGTGAAAGGTGCTTTATCTGATTCATCATCTATTCTGTCGAAGAGGACCTGGCGGTACTTGACATATGAATCGTCGTCTTTGCAGCTCTTAAGATACGCTTGCATTGCCCTTACCAGCTTCTTAAGCTTTTCCACCCCAAGCCTGGCACCTGGAACTGATCTGCGCTCTCTTTGCTCGGCATAGGCGTCAAGTTGCCGAAGGATGGAGGTAGGCGGTGGGCACGACTCCTTCTTCTTCTCCGGCTTTGCGACCGCTAGCGTGGCTTTGGGCCTATCTGCTTGCCCGGTGTCGGGGGTAGCGTCGATAAGCACTTTGCCGGGGGTGGGAGCATTATCAGGAGCGCCATCGGGGTCAACCTTAACATTGTCAACAAGCTGGATCTCGTACTGGAAGGGGTCGCCTTTCATCGCCTTAGAGAAAAGCTTATCGACATTAGGGTCACCTGACATTATGAGTTTTTCGCCGGCGGCGAGCTTTTTTAAAGCATCTAAAACGTCAGATATTTCCACGTTGGAATCTTTAATGCGCTGGAGAAGAATGTCGTAGGACCGGCGACCTGCGAGGCCCCACTTCGCGTCCTTGCCCCACATGTAGTTAGTCACCTTGATGACTGGGCCACGTTTAGCGATACGCTCGAACCGCTTCTTAGTTTTGGGCTTGAGCCCCTTTTTCACCTTGTTGAGATCTTTGTGAATCTTGAACTGGAAGCCTGGCGCCGTGTCGGGAAGCTTTGGGTCAGCTTTCTTCTCTTCTTGCTCAGCCAGTATAGCTGCTATCTCACGCTGAATGACTTTACGAATGTTCTTGACCTTCACTTTTCTTCTTCCCGTTTCTTTATAAATCTACTCAGAAAATCCTAAATGTTCTCATTGCCTCAGTATTTTGCGATAACTATAGCAACGAGCATGCCCACCCAGAATTTAGGGCACATCCCTAAATATGACGGAGAACCACAAAAGAATCATTTATCTAGCGCGGTGTGTCATGAACTGGGTGGGCATGTCGAGTGTGGCTTACTACTCCTTAGATCTCAGGCGATCGCGGAGGGAGCGCAGGCTTCCAAGTGCCCATCCCCAGCCGGAACGTGCCCAACCTACGGGAACGCCAACAGCAGTCTTGGTCCAGCTGACTCCGGTTTCCCAGACGTCAGATACGACCTCAACAACCTGGTCCCAAGCAAGGTCAAGGATGTCCAAAACAAGCTTCAGTGGTGCGCTGAGTGCACGAAGCAACGGGTGCTTGTCGCGGCGCATCATGACCCAAGCGAGTCCGACGCCGACAACCAGGCCTTCAAGGCGTGGCATGTCGTAGTGCAGGTTCTGGAGCAGGCCCCAGACGCCGTCAAGCAGCACCCAAGCCAGATCCCAGACTGCGAGCACGACGCCCCATACTAAGTTCCAAAGTGATTGTAGTAATTCTAACATAACTCATCTCCTTCTTTCCTGCGGTTGTGTTATAGTTGATCGCAGGAATATGCTCCAGACAAACCTGGAAACAATTCTTTTACCGCGCCTCTTAGGAGGACGGCTTATTCTTACTGCTGTATTCTTTAAGGACGCCCTTAATAACTTCTTTAAGCGCATGCATGGAAGCACCAAAATCTTCAGGGGGGTCAGCATCGGGCTGAGTTTCTCGTGACTCCTTCGCCTTCTCTTGGCTTATGGCGTACGTCACTTGGACCACCTTATACTTAGGTGGATTCTTCATAGCATTAAGCTTATCCAGCTGGCTGTACAACGACTTTAGCTTAGGGCTCATTTTTGCGCTCATTGGAAATCTCCAAAATTAAGTATGGATCCGGGCTCTAAACCTCTAAAAGAGAACCATCCCTTAGGTACTTCCAAGACATACATTGCCGGCCCTTGAGAAAGCATTTTACGCTCTGATAGCGGTTGTCCTGCCTCTATGTTCAGGATCTTACCGTGCGCGTCTGCAAAGGCAACGTCTAGCGGAATGTGAGTATCGCGCATCCAGAAGGACTGCTGGTCGGCCCAGGGAAACACAAAGAGCATGCCTGTTCCTTGTGGTAGTTCGTCCCGATGCATGAGGCCTCGCATTCTGGAGCCGTCAGTGTCAGCGACTTCACAGTCTACCTCGTATCCCTCAACTGTTACAGTGCGTCGAGGAAGTGGTTGTGTGCTTGTTACTTCACGTAACAGGTGTTTAAGTTGACCTGCTGTAATCTTCATCCTACAATCCCCATGCGGTTCATTGTGTCACCGATCATCTCAATCTCTTCGCCCCACTGCTCTTCCCAGCCCCAGTCACAAGGATCGTTCTCGATCATGTAGGTGACGCGGTCGATGTCATCTAGTAGATTCTTAGTGCGCAGAGAAAGGCCGTCGGGTTCGTGGACCATCGACCAGCGGATTATCATACGCTCCCAATCATGCAGGGCTTTAAGGGACGTGCTTCTCACTGCTCCCGCCATATGTGCCCACGTGTCTGTGAATACCATGACCGCCCCTAGATGTTATCCGAAGATTCTGCGAGCTTATCGCGAAAGTTAGCGCGAACCTTGATGAAGTTCTTAAACTTGATATCCTTGCGTACACCTACGAATGCACCTTCAGGTTTAACTAACTCACCCTCAATAGTTTTATCTGAGAAATCGATGGTGGTTTTCTTTTTATATGATATCTTATCTTCTTGCACTGTGTCTTGTGCGTAAGACTTGGTGGCGAAAATCAAAGCGAGGAAAATCGCGAGAAGTATTATTCCTAAATCATTGATGGGTAGCTTCATGTCAGTACCTTATCTTGTCCGGGACAGCTCGAACGTTTATTATAAAATTTGAACCTTCGGGTGTGGACAGTATGCTCTCAACGTACTTATACAACTCGTCCTGAATGAGCTTAACGTCCTTGGCATCCGCGGTGTTGCTACCTGTGGCCACATGCGCTTCTATGCGCACACCGTCAGGTCCGAAGTAGGGTTGGTCAGGCACCATGTCAATGTAGTCTGTTGTGATACCTTGCTCAAAATACTTCTTGTATAGTTCACGCGCAGGTATGTCTGATAGGACTGTGATTGTGTAGGGCATTGGGTGAGATCTATTCACGTAGCCTTGTCTACCGTGCGGAATGTTGGTGCCTGCGTTCTTGTAGTCAACGCCCAATTTAAACATTTCGCCTGGGCCTCCGCCCATTACGTCGATGCGCCCGAGGCCGTAAACCCGAATCGTCTCACGAATAAACTTGCGAAGAGGGCTAGACACAACTAATCAAGCTTCGCGAACGTTCGTTCACAACCCGCAGGAGCAGGCGTATTCTTGTCGCGGTTCTTTCCACCAAGTCGATCGTGCACGGTTGCGCAAGCTTCTTCGTTAGCGTCTTTCTTCTGCTTACCGAAAGAAATAAATCTACTCGGGTCCTGCGGGGTTAATCTTCTTATCATCTGCTTTACTATAGATCTTGTTCCGGCTGGGCTGGCTGGATCTTTGACTGCACTTCCTTGCCGAATTTCAAAGTGAACGTGCGGACCCTCAGAATGGCCGGTATTTCCCAAAGATCCAATGACGGTGCCGGGCACGACCTGATCTCCTTTTTCAGCGTATATGTCCCTAAGATGTGCGTACACAGTTTTATACGGCACAACTGCGCCGCCGGGAGCTTCCATCAAGTGATTGATTATAACAACATTGCCGTAGCCGCCCTTCTTTCCAGCGAAATGAACCGATCCTGCGGCTGATGCCAAAACGTCGTCGCCTTCTAGGCCCGCGCCATAGTTGAGGTCGATGCCGCCATGAGACGATCGGGTTGGGCTTGAGCCGTACGGGCTTGTAATTCTAGATCCGGGAACAGGATTAGAAAACGTATCGATAACAGCTTTGGGAATAACACCACTCCCAATGTACTTGTCGTACTCAGACTTTGACATGCGGCGAATGTAGTCACGCATGGCCTTAGCTGACTTATCAATCTTTTGCTTGATCTTCTTTGCTGTCTGTATGCCCGGGGCTGGCCCCGAGGTTGTAGCAGGAGTTGCGGATGGTTGGGTTTGGTTTGGCGATGGAGTGCCTGGCATGGACATTCCCTGCTCGATTAGCAGGCCTGCGTAAGCTTTCAGAAGATCAACACCTTCGTAGATTCTCTCTGGCCCCTCTTGGTAAGCAAAGGACTTAAGCATCGCACCTGCGCGTGCATTAGCTTCATCCTCGATATCACCACCGACATCTTGGATTGGTCCTTCAAGCTCGCCGCTTAGGTTCTGCTTGTGATGCACAAGCTCATGTCCTACAGATCGCAGGACATCACCAAAGTGGCGATTCTTTGCATTGACCATCACGTGGTGATTGTTAGGGTCGTATTGAGCTGTAGTCTTTAGGCTTGAGCCTTCTCTGCCGTTGACAATGTCGATATCACAAGGCATGCATTGCAGGTCCTTGCACGCAAATACTACAAAATCCTGCAGCAGATCTGCTCGATCTTTAATGTGGTCTAAACCTGGTTGGATTCTAATCTTCATACGACAGCCCTACTTTAAATATTCAGGCGGAGCGGTTTATTCACTAACCTCGCGAAGAATGATACCCTTCTCAAAACCGCCTCGCTCCTGACGCTTGGTGTGCTTCACCTCGATCACATCCTCGATGGAGAGCTGGAGAACTCTGCGCAGGCAGTCAACGACCTCCATCAGGTCTGCCATCTCCTCTGGGCACGGATCCTCAAAGAGCTCGTCCATCTCTTCAAGAACTTTAGCGCGGTAGTACTTTTCAATGTCTTCGGGTTTTAAAGACTTTGTCTTGCACTTCTTGCCGTTTTCCTTGATGATCTTGGGAATCTTATCACGAACTAACTTATCGTACTTCTTCATATTCTTCATAAGGGGCTACTAACTCCGGTTCAATGTAGTAAACCTCTCCGTCAGAGAGAAGCTTATAGCACATGTGCTCATAGTCATCCTCCCTCCACTTAGGCATCTCCAACACCACACCTATAAACCCGAAATCCTCTGGCAGTTCATCATCTAGAATCCACGCCAGGTCGCCGGGCTCTATCTCACTCTTCAAGAATGTCGACCATCGTTTCGATGGTGTCAGTAGAATCTACATTCTTTAGGCGGATCTTGTAAATACTGAGTGCGGCACGGAACGCTTTGGTGTCCAGCTTGTCCTTGAACTCGTCGAACAACGTCTTTCGGTCGTCCTTCAGGATGTCCATCTCGTTTTCAATATTCACCAGGCGGGTCATAAACTCCCGCACGTCTTCTTTAAGTGCTTGTGACATCATTACTCCTTATAATCTCCACCTGCTTTGGTGAAGTCATCACTTTCTGTCCTTCAATTAAAACCTCCACCCAGAGGAGGTTGTCAAATTCTGTATGTTCCGGGAAGGGCAACAGGACGCCACTCTTCCACACGGGATCATTCGGTCCTTGCTCGTAGATCAGGACCTCTACTAGATCACCAGGTTTGGGCTGGCTCACTGCTTATCCTCTTTTGCCCTAAGCTTCTTCATCTCTTTCTCTTTCGCCTTGTCCAGGCGGTCGATGTCGATGCTTGTATTGAACTTATCTGTGGAGTCAAAATCTTCCAGCGCGAAAAGGTCTCCCAGCTCAGCTGCTAAAAAACTATCTTCGCTCTTGGCATCAATGTAAAGCATTGCTCGATGAGCTGCATGCATCCAAAACGCGTCTTCTAGCTGTTCCTCAGCGGCCATCTCACGAAACTTAGCAACTTCTTCTGTGATTGTTTTCGTGATCTTGTCGCAGGATTTGCGCAACTGACGCTTGAGACGATTAGTTTTAACCTTATCTTCTTTGCCCGTTGACTTAACTACTCTAAATCCCATCTTCAACCTCCCAGACTTCTTGGTGCATGGCACTTATTACTTTACCGTCAAGAAGTAGTTTGTATGGTTCTATCGAGCACGGCTTGCAGCTGATCACGACTGCGGGCCATCGAGCTTCTCGAATAATCTCTAATAGTGGGCGGTAAAATATCAGCTCACCAGGAAGTGCAGCCTTGTAGCCTATTCTCATACAGCATCCATTTAGATGCTAGATTCTATCTTTGGTGTGAGAAATGTATCTTACTTGATAAGTTGAATGATGCGCTGCTGCACGAGCTTCTTCTCGTTAAACAGAGCCATCTCGCCAATCTCGATGTTGTTCTTCAGGAAGATTCGTATGGCGTGGTGAGGAGAAGTGATTGCCACATTCTCTATCTGGCGGTATCCGGCAAAGATCATAGCTACGATCTCACCCTTAGCATTAAAGACCGAAGAACCACTACTACCAGGCTTAGTAGGCATCGTGTACAGAGCATAGCCTGACTTGTCGTGGCCTGAGAATAAGCCTTCGAATGTGAGCACCATTTTCGGGTGAAAGATCCCGAGGGGCGCAGCAAGATTATAAACGCGCTGGCCGGGACGCGGTGCCTCAGTCGCGACCTTGGCAGGTCGGGGATGACGCATGATGCCGTGCACCTGGAGTAAACATAGATCGTACTGCTTCTCTATCTTTACGACGGTTGCTGGATATTTCTTGCCGTAGTAGGTAACGACTGATAGTTGTTGTCCTAGCACTGTTGTTACGACGCCCGTGTTTGTAAAGCGCTCTTGAAAAGTCTTGGTGTCACATGAGTGACCAGCTGTGAGGACGTATGATACACCTTCATCGACTTCGCTGCGAGCCACGAACATGCCGGAGGAGTTGGTGCCTACCTTGCCTGTGTGGCAGATCTCTTCTCTCGAGTCACTTTTTGGCAAACAAGCTTTCATTTCTATCGAGTTTTGTATGAAAGCGAATGATTTACGCGGAAGCATTTCCTCAGCTGGGGTAGCTGCCTTCTTGTAAGAGTAATAAGAAGACGCACATCCTGACGCAGAGAGCAAAAAGATCAAGGCGATCGTGTATTTTAAAAGGTTTTTTATCATCACAGTTAATAAGTATGTTGTCGATTAGCTTACGTGCCCATATTTACTTACAGGCACGCGGATGCGATAGGAGCTCACAAGCATGTACGCGAAACTTACGAAGGCACTGGTAACAGGCCTGGTCGTCCTCTCAATGAGTGCCACAGCGATGGCAAACGATACCACATCAACCCCTGAAATGGTCAAGCTTCCACAGCTTTGGCAGGTTGTCAATGGCAAGTGGTCAGTCGTTCAGCAGAAGCCTAAAGCAAAACATCAAGTCTTTTTGCAAAAAGTAGGCCCAGTATCGGTGGACAACCTTGTTCGAGTTAAGTTAGAGAAGATGCCTTTCATTACTGTGGAGCTCCCGGCAAGTGAGGATTAATGCTTCGGCACAAATACGCTAAGATAGTTCTTCTCCTCGGCATCCTAGCTGGTGCCCTCCTTACATATTACATTTCTCAAGATCCGGCGCCTACTGTCATCTTTAAGGGTGACACCACCTACTACATTCCGGGTAAAAACAAGCGCTGTGACTGGGTTGCTTACGTCACAGACGACGTTACCAACGTGCCTGGTAGTTTTTCTGAAGTTCACATTGGTGTGCCCTCTGCACAACAAGCTGGGTCTATCAGGGCAGTTCTACAAGTTCACGACGACACGGCGATGCTCTCGTACACGCTTTCCAATAGAGAGCAATCTCTACCTGTGGTAATGACTGCAAGCCTTAAGGGTCATTCCTTCCCAGTTCAAGATATCAGATTTAGATGGCTCGACAGCACACTGCTCACTGTACCTCTCTTCTCAAGCAAAGAGAAGTGTGCAGATTATAAGTTGGGAGGCAAGAAATGAAACGCTTTATCTTCTTTGCTCTGTGCATGACAATGACAGGTATGGGTTGCGAGGATGAAATGCTAGTCAGACTAGAGTGTTCGCCCGGTGAAGCAAGAGACTGTGACGAGAATGGTGAGGTTGTGAATCCTGACTTGTCAAGCTTAGTTCGAAACGGTACCTGCTCCTACGGTAAACAGCACTGCTCCTTTGACGGCTGGGGTGAGTGCATCGGAGCTCAAGGCCCTGAAGCTGAGGTTTGTGACGGTTTAGATAATGACTGCAACGGTCAGGTGGATGATGACTACCCAGAGAAGAATCAGCTCTGCGGTATGCAAGAAGAAGTTAACTACGGTGTTGGTATCTGCATTCCCGGTGTTTGGCAGTGCGAAGAGGGATATCTCAGGTGTGAAGGTCACGTCGGGCCAGTAGGTGAAACTTGTGACAACCTTGACAATGACTGCAACGGCGTGGTTGATGATCAATTGCCCAATGCCACGATGGAAGTTTGCTACGATGCTGCACAAGAAACCATTCTCATAGGTGAGTGCAAGCCAGGCATCCGCTACTGCGTTGACGGCCAGATGGAGTCGGATTGCATCGGCCAGGTTCTACCTGCCCCAGAACTTTGTGACGGCAAGGATAACGACTGCGATGGTGAGACAGATGAGGGCTTCGACACTTCCAGCGTAGATGTTGTGTTCGTGATTGACGTCTCAGGATCTTTCCGCGGTGAGATTGAGAGAACGATCTACGGTATCGCTCCCCTGCTAGAAGACGAGCTTACTCAAGATTTCAGGTTTGGCCTGGTGGTGATAGGCCACCTAAGGGAACCTGGAGTGGACCATATAAACGGCACGATGCGCCTCATCACGGACATGGTTCCTCGTGAGCTCTTCTTGGATCACCTGTATGAAGCTAAGCGGATTGCTGAAGGTTCAACTAGTGGCCAGGAGCCGAGCTACGATGCCATCACGTGGGTGGTTAGGAATGATTTCAACCTAAGCTTTAGAGAAGATGCCAACAAAGTTATCATCGTTATGACTGATGAAGGCGGTCAATCTTTTACTGATCCTCCGGTTGACGAAGCAGAGACAGGCCTACTGGTTGAGAACTCACCATTTATTGTGCATGTTTACAATGAGCGCCAATACATGTGGACATTCGATGCAATCACCAGAGTGCAATCCAACTCCCACGCGCTGGAGGATCATCCTAATACCGAAGAGGTTTTCCAATCCCTGCGCAGGATCTTCCTAAACATATGCACTGGTGAGGAAACGCCCGAAGAGGGATCACCCCCATAAGCGAACTACATCTGAGTAGATAGCGAACGACATCAGAGCAAAGACAAACATCAGGCCGGCGAGGTGCAATCGGGACCTTGCAGTTAGTGATATCTTCTTTCTGGACACCACCTCGTAAGATGACAGCATCACGTGGCCGCCATCGAGTAACGGCACAGGTAGTAGGTTCATGATCCCCAGATTAATCGAGAAGAACGCGATCCATTGAACTAAGAAACCCCAGTCCTCCGTCTTTTCTGAACGTTCTGCGGCCTTCTGTGTCTCCTGGTAGATGGCGACTGGACCGCCTAGGTCTTCCTTCTTGACACCCTGCTTCTTGATGTGGCCTACTGCACGGCCTAAAGCAACGTACATATTCTCAGTCATCATGTAAGAAGCTTGAGCTGCGGTCTTAGCATCTACCTTGTGGACTTTGGTCATCACACCCTGCGGATAATGATGCTGCACCTCCACTGTTTGCCCCCAGTAATAACCGAAGAAGAGGAGAAGTGGCAGCAGGAGATTCACGGCGGGGCCTGCAACAGCAATCGCGATCCTCTTCCAGGGATGACACCCCCAGAAGGATTTTGGATCTTCTGCAGCATTCTCGTAATCCTCATCACCCTGCAGCTTTACGTAGCCGCCGAGCGGAATGATGCAGAGTTTCCAGTGTGTGCCGAAGGCGTGAAAGCCGAAGAGCTTGGGCCCGAACCCGACTGAGAAAACATTGACGGGTATACCCAGAGACTTTGCCATCAGGTAGTGACCTAACTCATGAACAAAGACGACGAACGTGATGATTCCGAGAAATATTAGCATGTTAATACCTATCCTTCAGGATGGGTTACTGCATAAACCGATTCGTAAGCATCCTCTAAATCCCCGGTCAGATGCTTTGGAAATCCAATGTGAATGTTAACCACATGATCTCCTCCTGCGACCCCCTGGCCTTTGATCCTTACGGTGTCTCCTGGTTGCGTGCAGTCGGGTATGAGAATACGCTCAGTGGTGTCATGAATGGTTGTCACCTCGCGCCTGCAACCTAGCACTGCTTCGGGTATTGATATCTTGACGTCAGTGTGTATCTCGTTGCCCTTGCGCCTGAACTGTCCGTGGCCTGTGACTCTGACTTCCAGGAACAGGTCCCCAGGGGGTTGACCTTGCACGTTCTGGTGGCCCCAGCCCGGTACTTTGATCACATTTCCGTTCTCAATGCCCGGGGGGATGTTGACAGTGACTGTCCCTTGTTCTTCTTTAAAGCCGTGGCCTTTGCAAGATCTGCATGGATTTTTAATCTTTTCACCAGTACCTCCGCAAGAAGGGCAGGTCTGTGACACTTGAAAGAATCCTTGCGCGTAAATGACCTGGCCGGCCCCTGCGCACTGTTCGCACATCTCAACAACGGTCTCCGCAGTCTTGCCAGACCCCTCACAAGTGCGACATGACACGATGCGATCGACTTTGACATCGATGCTTTTGCCTTTGGCTGCTGACATAAAGTCAAGGTTTAATCTGTATCGAAGATTGCCTGCTCGAGGTTTAGCTTTCTGGCCGCGGCCGAACCCCGGAAAGAAGTCACCCATGCCCACGTCGAACTGACTGAAGAAGTCCTCGAAGCCGCCACCGCCTGGAAAACCCTGCGGCATAGGGTTATCGTAAGCAGTCTTCTTGTCTGGGTTGCTTAGGACTGAGTATGCCTCTGCAATCTCCTTGAAGCGATCCTCAGCGTTCTCTTCCTCTGACGTATCAGGATGAAACTTTTTCGCTAACTTGCGATAAGCTTTCTTAATCTGGTCTGGTGAGGCATCTCTATCGACGCCTAAAATCTTGTAAAAATCTTTTGCCACTACAACCTCAGGAAAGTTTTTCTAACTCTTCCTCGTGAAAGAAAACGAGCTCTCCGCTGAGCAACAGCTCGTAGTCGTAGGTTTCTTGGCCGGCGTCGGCGGATACCACTTGGCAGCCAGGGTCGAGAGATCGAGTTACAACACCAATCTTTCCCTGCCATATCTCCCAAGACCTTTGTGAGACTGGCTCCCTACAACTACCTATTCTAACCATGTCGCCCGGATTGTATCTCACGGCTTAACAACTATAGTTCTAGTCATGCGAAACCACTCACGCTTACACGTCTTAGGATTGCAGATAAAAAGGTTCATGTCAGCTTCGATGCTTGCGAGCCCTGCCTTGTTAGCAGTGACAACGATATCAAAATGAGCAGTGCCGTCCTTATCCCACTTAACATCGGCAACTGTAAGAATAGTCTTGCTCAGTGTCACGTTGCCTGTGTGTTTGAGCACGATCTTCGTAGGTGCTTCTTTGCTGAGCTTCCAGCCTTCCTCGGGAATAACTGAGATGCGCATGTGTGCATAATTGTTTACCCATGTGGACTCATGGCCTGAGATGCGGACTGAGTAAGACGGCTGAGTGTATCGAATAGCAAAGAAGCCTAGGGCCGCTAGTGCAAGACCGATCGCTAGAAAAGATCTGAACATATCAGCCATCCTGCTAGCAAGCCGTCGGCCCACAGCAGAGCACCGACAGCGTAGTATTGCCAAGGCAACTTCAGAGTCACAGTCTCGCGAAGAAGGCGCCCCAAGAGGTGAAGCTCAGCTTTTGTTCTTAAGAATACCTTTTCGGTTTTCGTGACCTCTTCATCACTCTTCATAGATCTCTCCCAAGAAGGCATCACGCCAGTTGGTGTAGCCATTTGCAGCTGAACCACCGCAACCTCGGCTGTACTCATAAGTATGGTCCCAGCCATCAAGAATGGCCATGAAAGGCAGGGAGATGTTACCGTTACCACAGTTGTCAATC
>WLWF01002549.1_pt1 | contig 12991 bp, 19 predicted proteins | sample 6718331 | NCBI WGS metagenome assembly WLWF01 (sample SAMN12718692, study PRJNA515312) | sponge metagenome | isolation source: marine sponge | host: Mycale hentscheli | place: New Zealand: South Island, Marlborough, Capsize Point | collected 2003-05-01
ATACGTCCCGGTGCTGTTGTGCATTGGCTGTCCGGGGTGGCTAAGTGTGGGGAGTGTTCGCATCCGCTCCGAGTGTTGACGAATCGTGGCAAGTATCGGACGTACACGTGCGTGCAGCCGGGCTGCATGAAGGTGTCACGAACAGCCGGGCCAGTCGAGGATTACGTGCGTGAGGTGCTTTTTGTGCTACTGGATAACCCGACCGTTCTGGCTGCTGCAAACGGCAGTGAGGGAGATGATGCGGTGCAGGAGGCGCTGGCCGCGGTGGATGAGTTAACGGCCCGTAGAGACGCTGTGCGTGCTGAGATTGCTGGTGGTCACCTGTCGGCATCTGATGGCTCTGTGATCTTGTCAGCCCTTGGTGAAGACATTGAGCAGGCGGAGGAGCGGTTGCGTGCAGTGTCGTTGCCTCGCCGCGCTGAGGACTTGGACCTTTCTGGGTTACGTGACCGTTGGGAAGGCTTGTCACCGTCTCGTAAGCGCGCCGTTGCAGATGCGCTGCTGTCGGTCACTGTGCTGTCGATGCACGGACGGAAGGCAAGGGCGTTCGATCCAGCAACGGTGCGAGTGGAGCCGCGCTGGAGTGGTGTCTAGGCAACGCTAATGACGGTTTGTGAGGCGATACGGCCACTTCTCATTGCGCCATGAAGCGCTATTGATGTTGCCTTTTGCTTGCCTATCTGGCTCTTCCACGTATTCGCGTGACGCATCACCTAACACGGATAAGTTCAACGCGAATTGGTGCCGGATCAAACGCCTAAACGGGACTCATAACAACGGTTTTGGCGACTCGCCAGGGTATCGAGGAACCCTGCTGCATCTAGTCGCAGACCGATAGAATCGAGGAGCAATCGGCAGGACGCCGTCGTTAAGGCGACCCGATAGGACCGAATCGATAACTCGGTCCCGGCCCCGAGCGCCGACCTGACCAGAAGCCGGGACAGAGCAGGACTGTTGCCCCTGCCGGAGCGAGGCCCCGTCAGCGCCTCGCCGCCTCCTATCCCGCGTTTGGCACCGGATAGGCAGCCCCCGCAGGCTGACTCAAAACGACTGCGGTCCCATCCAAATCAAGTGAGCAAGGGACCGATATGTATTCAACTCCGCTTTACGCAAAATCCGCCGCAACCAGGCGCACAAATCAAGTAATCCGCCTCCTCCAGACCGCGCCTCCGCTACGTGAGGCTGACGTCAAGAAGATTGTCGACGCTGCGATTCAAGTCAGGCGCCTCGATGAGCCTCCCCACCCGGAGGACGCAGCATGAGCAGGGACTACAGAGAAGAAGCAAGCACACTCACAGAGCACTGGCCACCCATGCCAGTCGATGTTGCTACGCACGTCGGGCGACTACTCGCTGGAAGGGCAGGCGATGACACCCATGAGCAGTGAAGCCGAGAATGCAGTTACTCGTGACATGTTCCCCGAGGTTGATTGGCGGAGCATTTGGGACAAGCCACCCGGCGAGGACTGGATCATTGAACCGATTCTCGCCAAGGGACGTGGCGTCGCCATCTACTCCCCAGCGAAGGCAGGTAAATCGCTGTTGATGCTGGAGATGGCGGTGCGGGCATCCCTCGGTGAGGGCATGTTCGGGTACGACGGTGACGCGCAGCCGAAACACATCCTCTACGTCGATTTCGAGAACAGTCCGCAGCACGACATCGTGCCGCGACTGAAGTCAATGAGGTTCACCCTTGACGACCTCAAATACCTGCACTACCTGTCGTATCCGTCGTTTCAACCGATGGACTCTGATCGGGGTGGGAGTGAGCTCTTGGCGGCCGCCAAGCATTACGACGCGGAGGCGGTCATCATCGATACGGCGTCACGCACCATCCACAGGCCCGAGAACGATAACGACACGTGGATCGCCTGGTACCGGTATACGGGGCGTCGTCTACGGCAAGAGAACATCGCGTACGTCCGCCTTGATCACACAGGAAAGGACGAGTCGAAAGGTCAGCGCGGCGGGTCAGCGAAGTCAGGTGACGTCGATGCCATCTGGAAGTTGACAGCGGACACACACGGAGAGTTCGTGACGCTGCGGTGTGAGGACAAGCGGTTCCCCATCTCCGAGACGTACTTGCCGCTGCGTCGAGAGACATCACCGCTCAGACACAAACTAGACAGGGGGGCGGCCGCGAAATCACGAGAAGCGCAGTTACAGGCGTGCATCGCCGACCTCAACCGGCTAGACATCCCAGCCACGGACGGCAGGAAGAAAGCATGGGGTGCACTGAGAGAAGCGGGGGCAGCGCACCACTCGTCACGGACGGTTGAGGCAGCTCAAAAGACTCGTCGAGGGGAGACGCTGTCATGACCGGGCCGATCAGGCTCGCGAGTGTGCCAAAAGGTGTGCCAGGGCTCTTCCCGCACAACCCCGACTGGGTGTGCCAAAAAGTGCGCCAACACCGTGCCAGCCCTGTAACTAGGCGTGCCAAGGGTGTGCCAGGTGATCCCCGTCTGTTGGCACGCACACCCCGCGCTCTACAGAGCGGGGTGGGTGTGCCAGCGGACACCCGAACCAAAAAAACGCAGTTAGTAGAACAAATAACCCACGAATCATCACTAACCCAACAACTCGTGAATGCATGTTTGCACGAGACATTTGTTCCGACCATGGAGGCGTCTGTGTGCCAATGGTGCGATAACAGGGATCAGTGCGCCGGCATCGGCCTCGACGACAGGGAGGGGCATCCAGACAATGTCGAATGACCGCCTCGAGGAAATCCTTGAATCGGACCCTGAGCCGACTGTGCTCACGGATAAGCAAGTCGATGAGTTCAACTGGTTGGTTTACGAAGCCCACAACGGAGATGACACTTGTTGTTGCTTGCGTATCGCCTCTGGCTTTCTGATTTATCCAGGCGACCGCCTAATGGCTTTGGAAATCATGCGGAACTGCCTTGCAGAGCACGAGTCCGGTTCGGACTACCTAAATGATGAAGCAAACGAACTAGCGAGGCACTTGAAAACACTCCGATAGGGGAGAACACGAAGGCCTCGACAGGGAGGCGGACACAAGCACCAAAAAACGCGATTCATGAAACAAATAACCCGCGAATGATCACTAGTGGTGTGTTTGTTGTTGTGGTGGGGGGTGTCTGGTGTTTGTGTGCTTCTTTTGTTGCGTGTTTGGGCGCGGTTTGTGAGGTAATGAGATGTTGGTATCTCGTGTTGGTTGCCAACTTGGAGAGAGTGACACGCGCGAGTCTTTGCCCGACCGATGTCGGACGCAGACTCTTGAGCTAATCCCGGACGCGAAAAGTTTTCCGCGTCAATCCTCAGCCGATTCAGGACGAGATCTTTCGGTAGGCGTAGTTCTGCTGAACTAACTGTGGATAGCCAACAAGGCTCCACGGGTCCGGTTGTGCATCGACGAAGGCCTGCCATAACTCAGGTGGCACGTCGTAATACTCATACAATCCACCGGATCGAAACAGAACAGTCATGACTCGAGTCGATTGGCTATACCCAGCCATGAAGACGTTATCGGAGTCAATAGCAATCAATTCTCCTGCGGTTCCAACATCTATGCCGATGGAGCGATCGGCGGATGCCTGGTCATCCGCTACTTCTATTGAAGAGCCAGCATCAGTAGAGACGTTTCCGCATGCGACCAACAACGCAGCCGCCGCAACGACGGCGCTAATGACAACACGTCGCTTACGCACCGACGAAACAGTCAGATTTGCAGAGGTTGATCCTTTCATGACAACTCGACACCAGAAAGAGTGTCGCTCCTTGCCAAGAATAAGAAAGGGACCTGACCACCCACAAAGGCCGTCCAGGTAGTCATCAGGGTCCACGTCATGAACATGAGTCCAAGGGGAATCCCGACCATGGACATGATGGCATTCGCTGTGGAGTTCTCCCTTTCCATTGCGACTCCTCCTGTTGCGGCCAGACTGGGCCCTTCGAGTCTCGTTCCGTTCTCAGATTTACTTGCATCTGAGAGGCACCAGACGGCATTCTTGATCACACAGTCGGACATGTCTAAGGCTAGGGGGAGCCTATGGAAGTTGTTGTCTTCTTCATCCTGGCAGCCACCGCCTTTTTGATCTGGCGCTTCGTCAAGCAGTCGTATCAGCGTGCGCAATTTCGACGCCTTGCGCGACAGGGCGATCCCACGATCTTGGGTGTCCACAAGTGGCAAATGTCCAGAGACTGGTACTCCTTGGACCCTGAGGTACGTGCAGGCATGGCCGCTGACTTCCTGCAAGAACCCGGCCGAGTGTTTGCGATCTTCGCGTCAGGTGGGAGCGACCTACAACGTCCAGATTTCGACGAGATCATGCGAGGACTGATTGCAAGTGATCCTGCATGCTCACACATCACTCACGGAGGTTCTCCTGACTAGGAAGGCCGTGCCTGGAGTTCGACTGTGTTGAGGTTGTCAGCGGTGAACGCAGAATCGGTAATCACTTTGCACCTGTAGGAGGTAACGCAAATGTTCGGACGTAAGAAAAAAAAGCAATTCGCTGTGCAGACGATCACCGATAAGTACGCTCTCGCTTCCGAGGTGCGGAACGAGATCCACTCTGGTGTATGGCTCGAAGACGGAAACCATCCGGCGGCCAAGAGTGCAGTCGCAGCCTACTTGGAAAGGATTGAAACGACGGACGACATCGTCTTCTTGACCGTGAACTCTCTTTCACCAGACTTGCGCGCTCGAGCCGAGTCAGTCGCCCCTGGTTTGATTGAGACTCTCTGCTATCCGCACTCAGCTCTAGGCCTTGGGGGTAGCCCTTCCTACTACGCCCATAACGCAATGCTGCGCGACTTATTCGATGTGGACTTCATGGACGGCGTCGAGTCAGATCAGCGCGCAGCAGACGAGACCGTCACCATGGGGTTGATGCGATACGCGGAGCAGCAGGTAAGTCAAGGACTTGATGATCGCACCGCACAGTCAGTCGTCGTGGCGGTGACCTTGGGGGCCGGTTGGCTCCAATCACCCGAACGCGCACGGCTCACGTGAACGGGGGTCTCACGTCGCCCAGTAGCACGTCAGGGATCAACTCTTGGCTGACTGTGGATCCATTTACAGGCATTTACTCAAACGAATGGGGACATGAACGGCCATTCGCGACCTCAGTTCTTGGATCGCCGGGTAGGCGACAGTTGATTCGCGCCCCTGACCATCACCCGTCGCGTTCAAGTGACCACCCGACCCATGAATAGAAGGTCTTGCCGTATACGTCAGCCAAGACTTGACCGCGCATTTTCTCCTGACGGTTCGGCCACAAGGGGAACCGCTCGCAATAGCATCGGACGATTGACTCCCGCAGAAGAGCATTAGCAGCCATGGGGATTCGCAGGTCCCCCTCGTGCAGTCTGCTTACCCCTCCAATTTGATCTGGGAGGTACCGATTAATGAGGACTCTGCGCCACGATTCCCTGTCAAGGCCTTGGGAGACCATCAGTCCGAATCGACGGTCCTTGGGAATTTCTCGAGTCACGTTGTAGAGAGCGGACGAAAAATTCTTTGCCTGTGCCCCGGTGCCCGGGATCGTCGAAAGTGGTGGTGCCCAGCCGTGAGGCAGTTCCACCCAATCGCTGACCCACTCGATTAGCTCTCGCGACGCCCCAAGGTATGCCTTGAGGGCTTGCAGCCTCCGCATCGCCTCCTGAGTCGCGATACCAGTTTCGTCATCTTCCGGAATCTCAAACTCCGAAATTTTGGTTGCGAGGCGGTCAGGCTCAGATAAGAGGTCTTCGCGTAGGGCTGCGAGCGCATTGGCCACGTCCACTCTTGGGTCCGGGCGAGGTGTTGCACTTTTGCGTTTGAACATCGCGCTAAAACGCTTCACTGATCCCAGGAACAGCCTCATTCAAGGCGTCTCGGAACGCTTGCCAACCCTCTTTGCCAGCTATTCCAAGCGGCATTACCGTTTCCAATTCCATGTTGCTCGCGACGATGCCGCTTCCATCAGGGGGAGTCTGAATGAGGAGGGGGCCTCGTCCATCTTCGAAAATTGATGTTCTTAAAGACCCAGACATTTGCGTCAGGTCGTAGATAACCATCGGCGAGGGTCGCAAGTCTCGTTCTGATCTCGCGACAAACGTAGTCGGATCTCCTGGGTGAGGCATCATCATCTTCCACAACCCAACGGACGGCCACCAGAATTCGCTGGATTGCAGAGGGAAGTACATGACCCACAATTCTCTCCCTTCAACGATGGCCAGTTCGCATCCAAAAAGAGACTCCCTTGCTTGATTGTCGAGGACAGCGCCTGCCGTAGAGATAACGTCAAGGTCTGCATAAGCCTGATCCGCAAGAAACGTCTCGGATTGAATCAAGCGGTCGGTGCGCCTTCGCCAAAATTCGCTCTGGGACACCTCATCGCCCTGGTCAAACTCTCCCGCTCGATCAAGAACAATCGCGTTGACAGCGTCAATGTCAAGGATGTCTCGTGCCGTTAACTTGGATTGAGCTCTCGCCGAAAAATTCTTCACGCGATCACGGACCTGAGGCAGGCCGCCGGCCCATTCGCCTTCGAAACCTAAGACCGCGTTCAAGTCATGTCCGCCCGGCCGAAACTCGACTTCCATCCCTTCGTCCTGCCATGTGAAGCCTTCCAAAGTCGACCAAAGCGCAAAGGCTTGCTGCCGTAAAGGGACATCCTGCGTTAGCCGAATTTGCATAACACTGCCATCAAAACCAGTCGCCGACAAGAAACCCAGTGGAATACGCAGGTGTGGATTCAAGTATCGAATCATCGACCAATCCATTGAGTAAAGGCTCTTACCGGGCTCATAAGCATGCAGTCCTTGACTGGAGATTGCGGCAAACCCTCTACCCCAAACTCTGGGTAAATGGCCCGCCATCTGAGACCGAAATTCGCACGGCACTTGGGCATAAATCTCGACTGCACCGCCCAGCGCCGCTTCAAGTTTCTGCAAAGCCTTTTGTTCCTTACGGCGACCAAACACAGCGACCCCCATCGTTTTGACTTACGAACTGACACTTCATAACTTTGCCAGTGGCGATTCCAGATGAACAATGACTGCTTGACTCATATTTTGACCAGCCGGCAGTGCATTCCCCTGCCTCAAGCGCCTTCTTGAGAACGACGGCCCCTCAAAGCACCACACAATTACCTGTGTCATCTGTTTACCGTGCCATGACGTTTCGTGATGGTGCGACCGCCGGCAACCAGACTCTGACGAGGACAAGCCAAACGGCCATGAAAATCCAGAGAAAACCGCTGGTCGTGTACCCCTGAGTGAAAGAAACGATGCTTGACACGATGCTCCCTGCAATTGCCACGAAAGCAAAACCGGAGACGAGATTCGGTTGAAACCTGCCAAGTAGCAACAGCGCCCCGGCGAGTAGAAGCACGAGCGCTCCTCCCCCAAGCCAGCCGGGCTGCAGATCTCCGGTGCCGGAACTCCATATAAAAGCAATGCTTGCTAGTAGGCCGAGAAGTGCTCCCAAGGCGGTGCGAGGCGGATTGGACTGGATGCGGGCCGATCGACTGTAGAGAGGTAGCCCTGACACGTCGGCTACCTGCTTCCACACCTCTGGATCATCTGATCCCGAAGCCCACATCTGCCAAAGACGAACGAGCTGTTCCATGCGGTTCTTGGCACCTGCGAACTCCCGCCCGCCACCGAAATCAACAATGAGATTCGGGCCTCCCGGAATGGAATGCACCGTCGGTGCATCACAATCCTGATAAGCGATCACCAGCGTTCGTTGGTCGATTCGACCAGGAGGCGATAGATAGGCGAGTTCTTCTGGATTGTCGGCAAAGAAACAAAACGCGTCTCGGCCCCCGTACAGCCATCCATCACTAGTGCGACGCTGTTGGCTACTAACGAATGCGCCTGCGGTTTTCGTCGCGTATGGCCCCAGTAAGTCCTGGGAGCGCTGCTCTCGCCACGCCATGTAGTCAGCGTCCTGTCGAAGACCCACGGCCACTTCTCCAATCTCTACATCTGCGAAAATCAGCAAGAATCGAAGCTGCCGATCCTTGATCTTCGGGTCTGCTCGTATGCGCTGTAGCGAGGGCAACAGACCCAGGCCCGGAGTAGCGCTCGGACTCACAAGACCGTTTGGTCTTGCCGTAGTGAGTAGATCGAGCTTCCTCGACGCCTTCTAGGTCCCGCATCTTCATGGGCCCTCCTCGTTAGCGATTGTTGACGCAGGTGGCACGCATGAAACTGCAGGCTCTGGCCGCACTTGAGCTATCACGGCTGAAGAGTTGCCTGAAAGGCTTCATAGGTGTCAACGACGGGGAAGGTCGTGTCAGTGAGAGCGGATTCATACCTGTCTATGGCGTCACCCTCGCAAGCTCCAACCATTCCACTTGTAGGCATTCCGCAGGTCTCCAGTTCTCCATAGAAGTTGGCTCGCACTCCAACCCAGGACTCCAACGCCGCCATGTAGTCCTCCATAGCTGCAAACTGTTCGGAGTTCAGGCCAATTTCAACAGGGTCAGTCGTGTTCTCAACCAACAGATTCATCAACTCGAAGTTCGATTCAACCTCCTCAAAAGCCACACCTGCACGCGTGAAAGTCCCTGCGAGGTCCTCTGGATCGACTTCCACGGCGAGGAAAGTATCAATGGAGGTCATCAGATCTGTGAAATAGACGTCAGCTGCCAGGCTTGCGTTCGGGTTAGGTTCGCTACGGCTTTGTCCCACAAATGACTGGCCCTGCGTGCTCGATGTGCTGGAACTGTAGCCAGCAAAGAAAGCGCCAACGATTACGAGAACCATCGCGCCATAAACGAGCATGCCCGCTAAACCGATCTTGCGAGACTTGGGCGGGTGAGTCGCTTGTGTCCATCCTGATTCAGACCACCACCTGAGATGACTCGTGTTCACTGGATCCGTTTTCCAGCCGGCCACGCGGTCCTCAGGTAACGCAGCAAGTTTGCGCTTCAGTGTGGCGCGGCGAATCAGAAAGCGAACAAGAGCAGGAACTACGGCCAGCATCAGTGGCCCAAGAACGGCGGTGAAGAAGATGTCGCCTAACCCGACAGACAGGGAGTAGGCGCTCGACGAGCCCGCATAGCCCTGAGCAGTCCGGTATATCGATTGACCTCCCCCAAGAGTCGTCAAGACAATTGCGAACCAGAAGGTCCAATCGGACACTATGGGGCGGTTCCAAAACAATGCCTTCGGTTTGCCTAGCCGAGCAGCGTCTAGCTCACTGACACGTGGCGTATCGGGCTCGGCAGTGGCGTGCTCTTGATCTGCAACTTGCAGGTCGTTTTCGTTGTTCATCTTTCCTATTCCCCGTCCTTAGAGTCACCCAATGCAGGTACTCCCCTGCATCGTCCCTGGGATTCCCAAACATCGAGCTTTCCAAACCCGATGAGACAAATTCGCTCGGTTTGTGCCACATTGTTTCGTCCCGCTATCTGGCGGCAATAACGTCCACGCGGGAGTAGCTTGGGGGGGGGTTCTCGCCTACAGATCAAAGGAAGAGAGCGGGGATGCGCATGTCGCATCAGATTGAACAGACGCAGGAGACGGGGATGAACAAGGCGTTCAGGCTCACCACAGCCGGGGTAGCGGCTATTCCTCTCGTTGTCGTCATAGCCGTATCCGCAGTGGTCGTCGCTACAGCCATCATCGGCCAATTGCTCGCTGGCTTCATCGACTTGTCACAAGCCTCTTTCGCCTCCTTTCTCAACCCTGCGTACCTACTCGGCCTACAAAGCCTCGGTGGCAGCGGTGGAATAGCCGACGCGCTCGTCGGTGGACCCGGAGCGCCAGGAGGAAGCATCGGCAGGTTCGCCATATACATGGCTTTTGCACTCCTGGGAACCAGCGCCTACCTGGCACTGCGTCACCTATGGAAATGGGCCACACAACAAGCAGAAGCAATATCGTCAAGAGGGGGGCACCAATGAAGATCGTGATCACGGCACTCGCAGCCGCCGTACTCGCGCTCACCACAGCGTGCAGCGGAAACACCAACACGACCGCCGAAAGTAACGCCACAAGCAGCGACATGGACCAAGTACAGACCGACCCTGAGCCCGCTGTCGCATCCATCGAAGAACCCAACCTCGCGGACGACTTCAACCAGGCATGGGTCGACCTAGCCGCAGCGCAGAAGGCCTACGACGCCCTCGGAGCGACCGAAAATGCCACTGAATCCGAAATTACCACCGTCTTCGTCAATGAGGTCGGGTCCCGGCTTGAAGAAGTTCGGGCCGCCTGGCGAGCCATGGAGACCGAAGCAGACCGACTCCGACTGCCCGAGACATTCACAACCAAAGGTGAAATGTCTCGCGGAACTGTAGACGAATACATGGCTGCCTACGACGACTACCTGACAATGCAAGAAGACTCCTACGCACGCACCCAACAATGCATCGCCGAAGGAGGGGGAGCTTACGGATGTACCCTCAAAGAAGGCATCGCATTCCTATCCGATCCGGAATATGTGACGGCATGGGAACGCCTCCGAGACGCCACTTACGCAATTTACGAGGAAACGGAACAACCAAAACCCTGATCTCCAACTTGAAAGACGGTGGACGGCGTCCTACGCAAGGCACTCCCGGGCTAGAGCCGATTGCGTCAGGCGTCAGGAGTGATCGCGGGCTTAATGTCCCGCCCGCGTAACCTTCATTTCCCTTCCGAAACCGAACAACCGATAAGACCAGCCCCTAGAGCGACGGAGTCGGCGTCGCCCAAGACAGGAATCTCCACAGCAGCTCAGTAGGTGTGTGGGTGTGGGGTGGCTGGGCAGTACCCCGGTCATTCGTTTGGAGTGAGTTTCCCTGCTTGTCCGGGTATTAGGTGTGTGATGTGGGATGCTTATGCGAGCCACTACTTGCAGCAATTACTCCCACCTAGTGCCCCTTTGTCGGGTTTTATGAGGGCACCCATCTATGTATGCCGCAATCGGCCCCCTTTTTGTCTCACTGTGTTTGACGACCCACCTTCGTGGGGATAACGGATTTACGAGTTCACCTTGGGAGGCGCTCGACAAAACTGTCAGAGACTTAAGGAGGCACTAGATGACAACGACCAGTATCGACGAGGCCGCCGTGGAGCGTGCCTACCGGACGCTAGCCGCGAGCATCAGCGACTTCGACTTCTACCGATTCATCAGCGCTCGCACTAGCGGCGACGATGAGTGGCTGGAAGCGGCATGAGCCGCACTAGCGTCAGCCCCGGCGTGCAGCGGGACCGCCGTCATGGTCGTCACCGCGAGATGGTTATGCGTCGCGACAAGGGGTTGTGCCACCTGTGCGGTGATCCGCACGCGGACGCGATCGACCACATCGTCCCCGTTGACTGGGGTGGCTCCGATGACCCATCGAACCTTGCCCCGGCGCACACCAGTTGCAACTCCTCCAAGGGCGCACGTCACTACCCGGCCTGGGCTGAGGATGTTGAGTCCATGTGGCTGCCTGAGTACCTACCGGCCAAGATCAAGGAAGCCCAGGCGAGAGAACGTAGGAACGCGAAGCGTCGTTTGGCGCGGAAGAAGGCGAAAGAGCAAGCGCAGCGCGAAGCGATCCAGGCTCACATGGCTATTCGGCCTGTAAAGCCAGATGTCCCACGGTGGATGCGAGACAACGAGACCTTGGAAAACGCAGTCTTGTGGGCAATCCCCGTACTCACGTTTGCGGGGCTCATGTTGCTGTCACCATTGCCGGATCGGCTTGCGACTGGGTGGATCGTGGGCATCGCACTGGTCATTGGTTTTAGCCTAGGGGGCCTTCTTGGTCTCGTCTGGCACGCGATATCTACCTCGTCGGGAACCCAGAGCTCAGATGAACCGACCAAGATCGCTCGCTTCTTTATGCCGACCCGTTGCTATGAGTACGAACAGGCTGCAATTTCCTGGAACGAGACAAGGCCCGAGGGGTGCAGTCAAATTCGAGTTGGTGAGGCGCGATCATGAGCATCCTTGACGGCTACTCCCCCGACGAGATCGAGGCGGGTATCGCTGACCTGAGCTACCACTTGGCGAACCCTCGCCTGGACCCGATCATCTGGCGCGTGCATGGCGGCTGGGACACCAGCCCCGAGGCGGCGTAACCACAAGAACCGTCCGATACGAGTAACTACCGAAAGAGAATGGGGGCAAGAAAATGAGAACGAAAATCAAGTACGCGCCGGTGATTGCGGCGATTTCTGTGGGGCTTGCCGCAGGCACCCTCACGATGGCACCAGCAGCATCAGCGCAGGAGTGGTTCACAGACGCGGAAACCTGCGCTGAAATTGGGCTTCTCCCCTGGCAGCCAGACCAAATCACTGTCTATGCACAACTGAGTAACGGCCCCGGAGCGACGCCAGAACGCCCAATCCGATGCGGACCTCCACAGGCGGTGCTGGCGGAGATCCCAACGGACGGCACACCCGTCCAGGTAACTTCCGGCCTCGGCATCGTTGACATCCCATGCGCAAAGGACCCTGTTCAAGGGGATTACTCGAAGTACGGCTATGAGTACCTCGGTCTGCCCAATGCTGCGTTCAGTCGGCCCATGGGGTCCGGTCCCGCTGGGACTATTTCGTGGACCGACAGGATCGAGTACCACAAAGCGAGTGTGAACAGCGGCTACTTGAACGGAGGATTGTTCGTCGCCAACGCTGAAGGCGTGTACAACTTCGTCGGCGAGTTCAACGACCCGTACAGCGGTGAACTGAAGAAGTGCAACGCAACCATCACCATCACCGACACGGCGGCAGTCACCACCCCAACGGAGAACACCGAGTCCCGTAAGTGCGTGAAAGCCAAGAAGAAGCTCGCCGCGCTGAAGGAAGCCGACGCTTCCAAAAAGAAAATCCGCAAAGCGAAAAAGGCCCGCGCAGCAGCCTGCCGCGCGTAGAGAAAGACAACTAGCTCAACTCCTCCCTCCACAGAAGCGACCCCCGACGATCCTTCCCGTCGGGGGCCGCTTCGTTTCGAGGGTTATAGGGGATGGGCGACGATCGCGTCGATTCGCTTGTGCGGGCCGACTCTGCCCTGGGGCCAGATTTCACGACCAACTCAAATTGATTCGTCTTGTTCTG
>WLWF01002551.1_pt1 | contig 12974 bp, 17 predicted proteins | sample 6718331 | NCBI WGS metagenome assembly WLWF01 (sample SAMN12718692, study PRJNA515312) | sponge metagenome | isolation source: marine sponge | host: Mycale hentscheli | place: New Zealand: South Island, Marlborough, Capsize Point | collected 2003-05-01
ATCACTTAGAGATATTTATAGTTCCGATATTTGGTTAAATAAATAAAAGATATGGAAGCAAAAGACTTAATAGAATAGTTTTGTTTTTGTACTGTAGACTTGTAACGAAAGTCAATAATAGATTGATTCAATATTTTTTAGTATATTTGTTGCAGAAAGCAATAATAAACAATTAAGTTATGCCATTTGAAAAAGGAAAAAGCGGTAATCCAGAAGGAAGAACAAAAGGTTCTATTAACGTAAAAACAAAAGTGTGGAATGAGATTGGTGAATGGTTTGCTAATGAAGGATTAGAAGCATATAAGAACAATCTAATGGACTTAATGACTAATGAAGATGATAAGATTAAGTCTGAAGCAATGAAACGTTATGAAGCGTTATTAGAATACTTTAGACCGAAGTTATCCAGGTCGGAAGTTAAGAGCGAAGTAACAGAATCAATTAAGATAGATTTTACAGATTAATGAATAAACTAAAACAAGCAGCATTACTTGGAATTGTAACAGCAATATTAATAGTTGTTATCGTTTCAAATATTTTACATGAATTAATATTTTAATTATGGCAAGAAACAAGAGATTCAGATTAACACCAGAAGAAATTGCAACACTTTCTTTAAAAGTAAATACAGATAATCAATACAGATTAAATAAAGAGCAACAGAAAGCACTTTATATTTTTAGAGGTTTTGATGAAGGATTAGTTACTGAAGCAATTGATAAAGGAATTTCACCAAGTAAAGTTAATCACTATTGGCACAAATCAGAACACTATTCTTTACACGTTAAAGAAGAAGATGAAAAAGAAGAAGCTGAAACATTAGCAAAGAATCTAATAGAAGAGCTTAAAGCATTTGCTCCAAAATATCCAACATTAAAAAGAAGTAAATCAACAGATGGACATTTATTAGTTATTGACCCAGCAGATGTTCACATTGGTAAATTATGTAGTGCTTTAGAAGTTGGTGAAGATTACAACACTAATATAGCTGTTAGAAGAGTTAAGGAGGGTGTACAAGGTATCTTAGACAAAGCGAAAGGTTTTAATATAGATAAGATTAACTTCATTGGCGGTAATGACATACTTCATATTGATACACCACACCGTAAAACAACTTCTGGAACTCCACAAGATACAGATGGAATGTGGTATGAAAACTTTCTAAATGCTAAACGTGTTTATGTTGATGCTTTAGAAATGTTGTTAACAGTTGCAGATGTACACTTTACTTTTAATCCAAGTAACCATGATTATATTAGTGGTTTCTTTTTAGCAGATGTTATTAAAACACACTTTAGAAACTGTAAAAATATCACATTTGATTGCAGTATCTCACATAGAAAATACTTTAAGTACCATAATAACTTAATTGGAACTACTCATGGAGATGGTGCAAAGATGCAAGATTTACCATTACTTATGGCTGGGGAAAGTAAAGATTGGTCAAGTGTTAAATTTAGATACATTTATACACATCACGTACATCATAAAACAAGTAAAGATTTTCAAGCGAATGTAACAGTTGAAAGTTTACGCTCTCCAAGTGGTACTGATTCATGGCATAATAGAAATGGATATACAAGTAAAAAAGCAATAGAAGGTTTTATTCATTCAAAAGAGAATGGACAAGTTGCACGCTTAACACATTATTTTTAATATATGACTGAAACAACAAACGGTAAAATAATAGTTGAATTAGCTATTATCCAAAAAGAACTAATAAAAAAGAATGATGATTATGGTGATAGTTTGCAGAATCCAATAGGAGTATTTCAAAAGGATAAGATGCAAGGGTTATTAGGTAGATTAGATGATAAACTAAACAGAATTAAAGCTGTTGGCATTAACGATAAAACAGAAGATACTATTGGAGATTTAATAGGATATTTGATTCATCTTAAGATAATGCTAAAAGATAATAAAAATGACCTTTGAAATTTATGTACCATATTCAGTTGATGAATTAGAATCAATGCAGAATTTAGGCTTGGAAATTGAACATGCTTATCTTAGTGTTGAAGAACTAATTGATGCACATGGTTTAATTGATTATAGTGTTACAGATATGGAAAACATTTCTGTTAAGTTACTAAATAAAGAAGCAGATTATTGGCTAACATTTAATGATATTAGTTTGAACTGATGAAAGGAGTTCTTGAAATAAAAAGACCAAAGCTAACAAGTTACCAAAAAGATTTCTTGTATAATGAATCACGTTTTACAATTACTGAAGCATCAACTAAAGTAGGTAAAACATTTAGTCATATTTGGTGGATATTTGAAGAAGCACATGCAGATTATAATCGTCCTGGATACAATCATTGGTGGGTTGCTCCAGTTTACAATCAAACAAAGATTGCATTTAGTCGTATGAAAGCGAAAGTTGTTCAAACTGGATTGTATAAAATCAATGAATCTAACTTAACAATAACTTGTCCAAATGGTGCTGTAATACATTTTAAGAGTGCTGAAAAGCCAGATAACTTATTTGGAGAAGATGTTTATTCAATTGTATTTGATGAAGCACCAAGAGCAAGAGAATCTGCTTTTTATGCTTTACGTTCAACAATTACTGCAACACGTGGTAAAATGAAATTAATTGGTAACTTTGGCGGTTCTGCTAATTGGATGCACCAGTTAAAAGATAAAGCAAAGAATGATAAACAATATGCATATTATAAAGTCACGGCTTGGGAAGCGGTTAAAGAAGGAATACTTGACCAAGAAGAAATTGAACAAGCACAAAGAGATTTACCCCCAAAGATATTTAAATCATTGTATCTTGCAGAAGAACAAGAATCAGATGATATGTTATGCACGTTTGCCAGTATCAATGACTTGTTTACCAATAGGCATATAGAAAGAACTAATACAAGATATATTTCAGCAGATATTGCATTGCATGGTTCTGATAAATTTAAGCTTGGTGTTTGGGATGGTATGGTTTTAATTCACTATTTAGAATTAGATAAATGTGAAGCAAACGAAGTAACAGAGTTGATTAAGAAAGTAGCAGATGAATTTGCAGTTAAGCGAAGCAATATTGTTTATGATGCTGATGGTTTAGGTAGTTTTTTAAGAGGTTATTTAAAAGGAGCAAGGCCATTTAATAATGGTGGTAAACCAATTGAAGTATCAAAGAAGAACAAGATTAACTACAAAAATATTAAATCACAATGTGCTTATAAGTTAGCAGAATTAATTAATGCTGGTAATATTTACATTGATTGTGAAGTAAACAAGAATAACATCATTCAAGAATTAGAATGTTTGCAATCTTATGAATTAGATAAAGAAGGTAAGATTCAAATACTTCCAAAGATTAAAGTAAAAGAATTAATTGGACGTTCACCAGATGATTTGGATATGTTATTAATGCGAATGGTGTTTGAATTAAAGCCTAAATTAAGAGGCGTAAGAGCAACAAATGTAGCAATGAGATGATTAAATTAAAAAACGGTAAAGAAGTTTATTCAATACCCTCTTCTTGGAGTGATGTTACTTATGGTCAATATAAGAAACTACAAACAGAAAAAGATGATAAAGTAATTCTTTCTATTCTTTGTAATATGCCAATTGAAACTGTTGATTGTTTAAGTAATAGTAGTGTTGAAAAAATAGCAGTTATAATATCGTTTATTAAAGAGCCAATAGAATTAGATAATAATACTGCACCAGAATATTTAACTGTCTTAGATGGTCTTAAAATCAATTTAGTAAAAGACATTAAAGAAGAAACATTTGGTCAAAAGATTTGGTTGCATGAAACATTAAAATCTAATCAAGATGATTTAATTAATGCACTTGATGATATTGTTTTAATCTACTCACAACCACAAATAACTGGAAAAGATTTTGACATAAACAAAATAAATGAATTAAACAATGTATTTGATGAAATATTTTTAGTAAATTTGTATTCGACTGCAATGAATTATATTTTACAGTTGAAAAACATATTGGAATTAGAGAGCGAAACGTTAAGCACACAACCAACAGCAGAACAAAGACATGCTGGAATTGATATGTTTAACGACTTTGGAGTAATGAATACTATTAAAGCATTAGCTGGTGGTGATATTACAAAGTACAAAGAAGTTGAAAAGATTGAATACAATGTTGTTTATGTTCACATGTTGATGAATAAAACGCAAGCAGTATTTGAAGAAAACTATCGTAAAGTAATGAAAAATAAAAGATGATTATTTCAATAATAGAACAATTAGTTGCACAGTTAAATGTTAATGGAGTTACTTATGATTTTAATCATGGTGCTTCACATTGGGCAAACCTATTAAATGATGAATTTGAATTTTCAGATTCTAAAGGTATTGTGTTTTTAGACCAGCCAATTACAACAGAATACCAAGTAACTTCTGGTGGTTATATTGGTGAATTTTATCCTATCACTTTATTCTTTATGTTAAAATCAGAATTAGATTGGACACCACAAGAACATGAATTAAATTGTATTGAACCAGCAAATAATGCTGTACGTCAATTTATTTCTATTTGTCAAGATAGAAATGATTTAATTGATGAAGTTTCTTCACCAACTGCTTTAGAATTTATTAACTTATTAGATGTTAATGTATCTGGTAAGAGTTTAAGCATTAGATTAAAACCAAGAATTAATACTGGAGTGTGTGTTCCAGCAATACCATAATGGATAATTCAAGCGAAATAATAAAAGAATTTGGTAACAGTTTAACGGCTGATATTAAAAAAGCCATTCCAAAAGGAACTGGTGCAACTGCTGATTCTGTTAATATAGAATACACAAAAGACAAGAAAGGAAATATAACTGGTTTTATTATTCGTGGTGGTGCTCAAATTGGTGCAATTATAGATGGTAGAAAACCAACAAAAGCTGGAGCAAAAAAAGGTAATCCAACAGTTCAGCAATCTGTTCTTGCTTGGATAAAAGCTAAAGGAATAAGACCAAGAGAAGCATCAATGAATGAAGTAAGTTTATCTTGGGCAATTAGTAAAAGCATACATAAAAAAGGGTATAGAGGTAAAGGAAACATATTTGCTGATGTAATAACTAAAAGCAGAATTGATTCTTTAACTAAGACATTAATAAAATCTAAAACATTAGCAATACAATCTGATGTGATAAAAGAAATTAAATTTGTATGAGTATAAACATCACAAAATACCCTCAAAGAAACGTAAATGATAATACGCAATTTGTCAGCAAGTGGTCAGCAGTTCACCATGAAATGACATTTGAAATGCAAAGAAGAGATTACTTTGCTTCGTTTTCTGTTAATCCTGGAGATAATACACAAATGGCTGTAACAAGTTTCTTACCTCCAGGAACTACACAAGCTGCTGCAATTGGCGAGATTATCAGAATAGTTTCAAACACTGGTGATGAAGGTGATTTTGAAGTTCTTGCACATGGTGGTGCTGGAACTTTGTATGTTGATATTCAAGCTGGATTTAATACAAGTGGTAATGGTTATCTAAATAAGTATATTAGAGAAAACTATTTTGTATTGACAAATGTTTATTATGTAGATGAATTTAATCAGTATGTTTTAGCTGGTCAATCAATCAATAAACCAAATGCAAATGGTTTTGTTGAAGTAGATGTAAGCAGTTTTTTAAAGTCAAGTGTTGGTTATGTTAATGATTTTGATTATAGTGTTTTAAACGCTAAAGATTTAAGTTTAGGCGGTGGTTATAACATTACATTCTCAGAAAATTGGAATGATTATACTGGTGCTTTTAGTGTATTGAATCAAACAGAATTAAGATTCTATGTAAATGCTGCAAAGCAAATACAAGATTTGTATGGTCAAAATATGGGTGAATATGTACCATTTTATTTTGATACACCAAGTGCGGCTTATCCAGAAAGTAAATTTTTAAGCGACTTTGAAAGTCCGACTTATTTTCCAGGCTTTCCATTTACTCTTGGATTTCTTTACAGTGAATATTTAGTTGGAATTGAAACAAATAAACTTGAAGAAGAATTTGATGTTAATGGTGGTTCTGTTGGTTCACCAAGTTCTGATAAATTAGAAAATGTACAAGCTCAAAATGTTAATAGATTAACAGTCAATGGTTCTTATCCAATAACAACAAAGTGCATTGAAGTATGGCTTGAAACTGATGGTGTTGAAGATTGTGTTGAATTTTTAGTTCCTGGATATGTAGCAGTTGGATATGTAGAATCAATTTGTGGTTTACCTCCAATAACAGACCCTATTGGATTAGGTGGAATACAAGATTAAAATAAAATTATGGCAATTATTACAGAAAAAAAGAAGATTAAAATAGACCATGAATGTAAAGACTTTCCAATTTATTTAACTTGGTTGAATGGTGTTGGTGGATATGATTCTTGGCTATTTTTTAAAGAACGTACAGAAACAACAAGAACAAAAGTATCTAACAAGTATGTTAAGAATGTTGAAGATTTAGAAAACGCTGTTGCAACTAATGATATAACTGGTAAAGATATTGCTCCACAAATGAAAATTGGGGGACGTATTGAAGCTGAAGATATGGATGGAATGCAATCTTTGTTTGAAAGTCCAAAAGTTATGATGTTAATGAATCCAGATACTTGGGAAAGTGATGGTGCTAAATGGCAAAGAGTAATTGTTAAAGCTGGTTCACTATTAACATTTAAAACAAGAACATCATATTTAGATGTAAGACTAACATTAGAATTAAATTATAGATTTAAACAAAAAGAATAAATGGCTTTAGAAGTTTACATTAATGATGAAAGAATTGATTTAAAAGATTTTGCTGGTATTGGTTTAACTTTACAAGTTGGTTCAATATTTAATCCAAGTGCAAGAGCTGGTAATTCATCTAATGCTTTTACAGTTCCTAAAACACAAAATAATACAAGAATATTTGGTAATTTAAGCAATATAAATTCAAGTACAACAATTCCATACAAAAGAAATTCTGCTAAGATAAGACAAGATGGTGTTGAAATATTTTCTGATGGTTTTGCTGTGATTGGTGAAACTGCAAAAGAATATAAGATTACTGTTTATTCTGGAAATGTTAGTTTCTTTGATGCTATTAAAAATAGAAATGTTAATGAATTAGATTTTGGTGAACATCAATTTGTAATGGCAAATATTACTGGTTCATTTGGTGCTGGTTTAGATTATACTTATCCAATAGTTGACTGGGGTAAAGATACTGAATTTTTAGATAATACAGATACACAAAATGCGAACGCTTTATTTCCATTGTTGTTTGTTAAAAGCATTGTTGAAAAGATTGTTGATAGTGTTAACTATGTATTAAAAGGTACGTTTATAAATTCTGATTCTTATAATAGATTAATGTTATCAATTAATCAATTTGGATATGCTCAAGAAGTAGTTGATGAAAATAGTTTTTTGGCTTATAATCCTACATTAATAGATGAAGATTTAGATGGTGTTACTTCTCCAGGAACAGAATATATTTATCCATTGGAATTTGCAACTTCAACAACACCAGTTTATGATGTTGCTACTGATGAATACAGTCCAGATAATACATATATTGGTAATTTTGAATTAGTTGCAAGTGGTTCAATAACAAACATAAATGCTGGGGCTTCTTTAACAGTTCGAGTTTATATTGAAATATTAAAAGACGGTGTTGTAATTTTAGATGATACATTTTTAAGAACTGGTGGTGGTGCTTGGGACTTAAGAATAAATCAAAATGATTATTTAGTGTTTAAAACTTCTGAATATACTGCAAGAGCAAGAATAATTGTTACAACAAACACAATGGTTTATCCATCAATCAACTTTACAATTGATGCTGCTTTTTTTAAGTATTACGCAACTAAAGACATTAGATATACAGCAGACATTAAACCAGCAACATTCTATAATATTAATCAAGATACTGTTATAAAAGAATTAATGAATATGTATTCTTTAACAGTTCAAACAAACGACTTAACAAAAGAATTACATTTAAATTCTTTAGATGAATTGAAAGATAATCTTGGTCAGTCAAAAGATTGGAGTGACAAAATAGATTTAGGTAAAACACCATCAATAAATTATAGACTTGGTTCTTATGCTCAATTAAATCATATGAGATACAAAGCAGATGAAGATGTTCTTGGTGAATTTGCAGATAGTAGTTTTACAATAGATGATAAGATTCTTGAACCAGAAAAAGACATTATAACTTTAAATTCTGTTGCAGTTGAAAGTGGTTTAAGAGTAGTTAATGAAGAAACACCAACAATACCATTATCAACTTATTTAAGTGAAGCATTTGATAAAAAGAGTCCAAGATTTTTACTATTAGATGAAAAGAATAAAACAGTTAATTTTGTTAACACTATAAATGGAGATACTGCAACAGTTTCAAATGATATTCCATTTTGTTATTTTAGTCAAAGATTAAGAACTGATTCATTAGATTGGACTAATTTGTTAGCAGAAAATTATGATACATTGCTTGGTATGTTAGACCAAACAAAACTTGTATCTGCTTATTTTTTATTAGATGGTAATGATGTTGCAAACTTTGATTTTACCATTCCAATTTATTTAGATGTTCATACACCACAAGTAAATATAAATGGGTATTTTTACGTAAATAAAATTTCAAACTTCCAAAAGAATAGAGCTACAAAAGTTGATTTAATAAGATTATAATTATGGCTCAAGAAGAAAAAATAATAATTGAACTTGATTTTGATACTTCTGATTTTACACAATCAGCAGCAAAATTAAATAAAGAAATTTCTGATTTAAACAAAGAACAGAGAGCTTTAAAAAAGACTGGAGAAGAAGGTTCGATTCAATACCAAAAAAATGCAGAAGCATTAAAAGAGAATAAAAAAGAACTTAACGAAACGAATAAAACTATTAGTAATTTAACTATTGCTAATAAAGCTAATTCTGGAAGTAATGAGCAACTTAAAGCACAACTATCAGTTCTTACATTAGAATACAATAAACTATCAAGTGCTGAACGTGAAAACGGTCAAAGAGGACAAGAACTAAATGCACAAATAAATCAAGTTACAGATACTTTAAAAGGTAATGAAGAAGCGGTTGGTGATAATAGAAGAAGTGTTGGTGATTATGGCAAAGCATTAGATGATACACCTTTTGGTGATTTTGTTGGTGGACTTAAATCAATGGGTGCTGCTTTTCTTGCTAATCCAGCAACACTTGTAATTGCTGCAATTGTTGGTGCTTTTGCTTTACTTAAAAAAGCATTTGAAAGAAATGAAGATTCAAGTAATAAACTTGGTAAAGTAACAAATGCACTTGCTGGTGTTTTTAATTTCTTATTAAGTGTAATTGAACCAGTTGCAAACTTTTTAGTTGATGTTGTTATAAAAGCATTTGAAGATTTGGGAGAAGTTGCTGATGCTACAATTGGACTTGTTTCAGATGCACTTGATGCTTTAGGTTTTGGAGATGCTGCTGATAGTATTACAAAATGGAGTGATGCAACTGCTGCTGCTGCTAAAGATGCTCAAGCACTTGGAGAAGCTCAAGATGAATTAGTTAAAGCACAAAGAGAAGTTGAAATTATACAACTAACATCATTAAAGAATGCTGAAAAGCAAAGACAAATTAGAGATGATGAAAGTAAAAGTATTGCAGAAAGAATTGCTGCAAATGAAGAACTTGGTAATGTATTACAAAAACAATCAGAGCAAGAACTTACAATTGCAAATGAAGCATTAAGAATTGCAAATGAAAGAATAAGATTAGAGGGTGCAAGTACTGAATTATTAGATGCAAGAAAAGATGCTTTGGTTGGTGTTGCTGAAATTGAAGAAAGAATTACTGGACAACAATCAGAGCAACTTGTTAATGTTAATTCACTACTAAGAGAGCAACAAGATAAGCGAAAAGAAGCAGCAGCGGCAAGAGCAGCAGCAGTTCAAAAAGGTATTGAAGATAGTAAGAAAGAAATTGATTTATTCATTGCACAACAAGGTATAAGAGCTAAAACATTAGAAGAACAAATTAAGATTGCTGAACAAGTAAAAGATAAAGAACTTGCAATATTACAAAGAGAATTAGATGCTAAAATAATAAGTCAAACAGAATATGAAACACAAGCACTTTTAATTAAACAAGATTTTTTAGCACTTCAAACTGAAGCAGTAATTGATAATGGTCAAAGAGAATTAGATGTAATACTTGAAGCGAATCAAAGTAAAATTGAAGCTGGTCAATTTCTTAATGATGAACTTTATGAACAAGAACAACAAAGACTTGATAACCAATTACAAGCACAACTTGATTTTGAAGCAACAAGATTAGAACAAGGTGTAATTAGTCAGCAAGAATACAATGATGCTATTAATGCAATCAATGCTGAAAATGAACAAGCGGTAACAGATTTAGCAAATGAAAAGAAAGCAGCAGATGATGAACAAGCATTAGTTGATTTAGAGAATCAAAGAGAGATTGATTTATTACAAGGTCAAGATGAATTTGAAACAAGGCAACAAGATTTAGATAGACAAAAAGAACAAGAATTAAAAAGTGCTGAAGAAACTGGTGCTGATACTGAAAAGATTCAAAAGAAATTTGAACTTGCTTCTAAGCAAATAGACAAAGCAAAATTTAATAACAGATTAGAATTAGCTGGACAAACTGCTGATGCACTTGCAAATCTTGCTGGAAGAGAATCTGCTGCTGGTAAAGCACTTGCAATAGTTGGTGCAACTATCAACACTTATCAAGCTGCTGCTGCTGCATTAGCACCACCACCAATTGGAGCTGGGCCAGTATTCGGGCCTATATTAGCTGGTACTGCAATTGCTACTGGATTAGCAAATGTTAGAAAGATTGCTTCAGTACCATCACCAAAGAAAGCAGCAAAGGGTGGAATATTTGGTGGAGATTATCATTCTAATGGTGGGACAAAAGGTTATTTTTCTGATGGTACACAAATCGAAGTTGAAAAGGATGAATTGTTTATGGTGTTAAATCGTAACAGTACAGATATGATTAACAGAATGAGTAGTTTAAATGAACTTGGTGGGGGTGTTGCATTTGGCAATGAATCTGGAAGTTCTTTTGCTGATGGTGGTATTGGTGTTGGTTCAATTTCATCAACAATAGATGCTGAAACGGCAAGTGAAAACCAAATTACAGCAGCAATAGCAGCACAACCAGCACCAGTTGTTGTTGTTCAAGATATTAATGAAGTACAAGGTGAAACAGCACAAGTTGCTGATAGAGCTATAATATAAATAAACGTATGATTAAAGAATTAATTGATAAGATTAAAGAAGTTCCTGGAGTTAATCCAGATTGTAAACTATATGATGAACTTGTAAAAGAGGGTATTATTCCAATAAGTGTAAACTGTTGGTTGGAGATGTATAAATACTTTAATGTTAGAATGATAGTTAACAAAGAATTTAAAGATTGCAAAGCACGTTCTTATACTGAAAGTTCTGAAGAGTTTAATGTTTCAGAGATGACAATAAGAAGAGCTGTAAAATTTATGAACAAATAATTGAATTGTAGAATAATATTGTTATTTTTGTGTTTCTCTATTCTTCCGTTTGACCTCCAGCGTAAAGACTTACCCAAAGTTGCTGGAGGTTTTTCGTTTACAATAATTTGTTTATATTTGTAATCTAATCAAAACTAAATAAAATGGAAGAAGTAAATGTAACATTTTCAGAAAAGCCAAATAAAGCTGCACCACCATCAATGCCAAAAATTGTAGTTTGTCCAACTTATAAATCTCTTAAGATGGTACAAGCAGAATTTGTTGCAGCGTTTGGTGCTTTTGCAGTTGGTGTTTGTCTTATAACTTTAGATGAAGCAATCAGATTAAAACTACCTTTAATCAAATCAATTGAAGATTACGAAAACAAAATACCAAGTGAAATATATTTGGTTAATTCTGTAAAAGAAATGATTCCATCAACTTATAAAGATAGTGGATATTCAATGGACATTTCTAAAATGGTTGCTGAATTTAATAGAGAAAAACCACAAAGAAATGATTCTTGTCCATGTGGTTCTGGTGAGAAGTTTAAGAAGTGTTGTCTTACTTTGTAAGAAAGTAGATTGTAAGAATCCAAGCAGCAATATTAATTAAAGAAGATAAAACAACTCTAAGATACAAAGCTATACATTTTTTAGTATACCAAATATTTGTTTTATTTTCTTTTTTTGCTTTATCATGTAGTTCCCAAGTCCAAGTGTAGAAGTTTCTAATTCCAATTAATCCACTAAAGTATAATATTACAAAAGGTGCTATTATAGTTAGTGTTATGTTTCTCAATTTTACGTATGTACAGAATTTCATAACTGTAAATATAACAAATTTTTGTTAAACACTTTGAATTAAAATGTATTTATTTTTGTTTAAAATAATTTTATGGCTTCAACTGATTCGATAGTAATAACAAAAGAAACTAATGGTAATGTAACAGTTACTCCAGAAGGCACTCCATACACGGTTTCTGTAAGGTCAATATTATCGAAAGGATTAAATTCTGTAACTGTAAAACAACCATTTCAAAATTCTGCTGTAATTGAATTTACTGTTGATGCTGTTGAAAAAGTTGTTTCTGCTGATGGGGGTGAAGTTGTTATTTCTGATGTAGATACTCTATTTACACAATTGAACACCTTTTTTTTTTTGAATTAGCAACACCAGCTCTTAATCTTTCATCATTAAAGTTTGATGGAATGGAAACACGTTTAATAATTGGTGCTGATGAATATGTTGATTTTCCATCTTTTAGTTTAAGTGGAGAATTTACTATTTGGTTTAAAGTTAAAACGTTTAGACCCTATAATGCATCTTTAAATATGTTCTTAACTAATAACGATAATACTAACTTTATTGATATTAGAAACACCTTAATGAGAATAAGATTGTCGGGAACTAATACGCAAATTAGTTGTTCAAATATTTATGATGGTTTAGAACATAATATTGCTTTTACAAGAGATGCTACAAATACTATAAAACTTTATATTGAT
>WLWF01002554.1_pt1 | contig 12957 bp, 22 predicted proteins | sample 6718331 | NCBI WGS metagenome assembly WLWF01 (sample SAMN12718692, study PRJNA515312) | sponge metagenome | isolation source: marine sponge | host: Mycale hentscheli | place: New Zealand: South Island, Marlborough, Capsize Point | collected 2003-05-01
CTTGCCCTTAATTACGCGGCTGAGGCACATCAGATCCCCGCTCAATTTGAGAAAGAAGCTGCGCGTATTACTAAAGCGTGGCTCGAACTTGACAGGCACCCTGTTCTCAAGGCAGTCGTCCTCGAACGGTCTGTGTTCTTCGTGCTCCTGCCCATATTCCGATTCCTCGGAGATACCGGACTTAGAACCACTTCTGCAGATATTAGCCGGGACGAAACGACCCACGTCGCAGCCAACACCATTGTCTGCCAAGAGCTCGGTCTTAAGACTGACAAAGAGCTCAATAAGCTTAGGCGAGCTACGGTTGCTTGGGTGCTTCAGTCCTTACAAGGGGAAGCAGATCACAAGCATCTCTCGTCGAACTTCTGGCTGGGATGTTCAGATAGTCTCTACACCTCAGGAAAAGCCGTAGGCCTTTCTGATACCAGAGCTAGTCGGATGCCTGCTTTCTTTGAGACTGCAAATCAAAACCTTCCACAGTACGCGTAATGTCAGAACAATCACAAGCTAAATCTAAAGCCCAAGCTTTTAAAAGCTATGGAGAAGCTAAACCTTACGACGTCCGTAATCGTGACGTAAACGCACGTGGAGGCTTTGATCCTAGATATGACAAACGACCTAAGAAATCTAATGAAAAAACTACTCCTACTCCTACCCCTACTACTTCTCCTACCTTTGGAACTAAAGAATCAAACCCTGGGAAAGTAGAAACGCCTCTGGCTAAACCAGAGGCATCGATACAAGCACCTCCAGTTATGGATGCTGAACCACCTGAGTTTAATCCCAGTAATGCACTGTATTACGGAGATAGTATTGCTACTGGCTTAGGCCATGGCGGTGCTCGGGGCAGCAATGATAGTGATGCAATGTGGGGCAGAGGAGCTGCTGACACACTTGCCTTACTTAACAGTCGTCCTGATGGAACCTTTAAAGGTAGAGACGTTGTTCTTTCCTCTGGTGTGCTTAACAGCGGAGGCGATTGGGATACTGTTAGGTCTCAAATACGATTGCTACAAAACAGAGGTGCAAACTCTATTCGTTTAGTAGGTGCTCCATCTAATAGTGATCGCTTTAGTGGCTACAACGAAAATCTTTCATCTATCTCTGATGAACTAGGAATCAACTTCCTTGGTGGTTATACACCAGGAGCTGATGGCGTTCACTTTGACTATACCAGTTCACCTGTATATCGATCACCCAAATAATGCTTGAATTTACTGCACAAGAATTAAATAGAATACAAATACTTGACCAAGAAATAGACCCAGATACATTTGAACATAAGGGCTTGCCTTCAGATACACACGTTGTTATGTATGTAGTTGAAGGTAAGACCCTATATGACGCTGTCCGTGCTTACACTAAGGTTGATATCTTTGATTGCTACCACGATAAAGTAAAAACTCACAACGGTAGTGTATTAAAGATTACTTCGGGATACGGCAATGTCCGTCCCAATATGTACGGCAAAATTAAGACTGGAGGCAATGACGAAAGCTGATTACAAAAAGAAACTCCTTGACTACATTGACAAGCAGCTTGATAAGCTGACTGTTAAACAAATACGTACACTTATATCTAGCTATGCGAAATCCTGATAATTTAATTATTGATGACGATGAACTAGTTGTATACGCTACTGCTAGTGGATGGATATCAGCACTCGGTACATCTCATAAAATTCAAAAGATGTTTCCTGGCTATACCCTAAAGCTATTATCAAAAGAAACCTTTACTAAAAAATTAAATAATGCACGACGCTAAACTTGTCTGGATTACACCAGACGCTGAGAAACTCATCGGTAAAATTGCCCGTGTTTCTAACCCAGCTAACGAAGACAACCCTAATGTCGTTGGACTTCTTAAGTATCTGATCAAGCACAAGCACTGGTCGCCATTTGAAATGGCATCTATGTGTGTAGAAATCCAAACAACTCGTGCGATTGCTCCTCAAATCTTAAGACATCGTTCATTTTCTTTTCAAGAATTTAGTCAACGCTACGCAGTTGCTACAGAAGTTGAAATGCCGCACCTTCGTAGGCAAGATTTAAAGAATCGTCAGAACTCAATTGACGACATGCCTGAAGCAATTGAAGCAAACTTTGGTCAAGATATCTTTGATCACTTCGAAGCTAGTAAAAAACTTTATCAAGAAATGCTTGATGCAGGTGTTGCTAAAGAATGTGCACGAGCAGTGTTACCATTAAATACAACTACCAGGCTATATATGTCCGGTACGATACGAAGCTGGCTTCACTATATTGATTTACGTAGCTGGCACGGCACTCAATGGGAGCATACACAAATTGCTCTCAATGCTCTAGCTATTTTAAAAGAGCAGTTGCCAACAATTGCTGACGCTATGTGGCCCAATGAATCGCTTACAGAAACTTCAAGAGTGCTTGGCTATAGCACAGAAACATAAGAACCCTGATATGGAAGCAAACATTAAACTTGCTATTGAAGAAGAACGAAAGAATCCTTGCTCTGATGTTTATCCTGACCCCACAGATGATTGACATTGCTCTTACACTTAAGACTGATAAAAACTATATCTGTCTTAAGAATGAATTTTATAGCAGCTACCGTTGAACTCAAAGATTTCATCGGTGATCCAATTAACGCTTACGGGCTGGACTATCGGGGTGCTAACGCTGTTGTGCCCGCTAATGGCAGTGCTAGTGAAGTACGATTCAGAATCCTCTGCTATGACAGGCAAGGCCCTAAGCTTCAAAACTTCAATGAGTGGAAGCCTGGCACACGCGCCCTTGTCACAGGAAACATCGTATTCTCCGACGATACAAGCAGGCCTTTAGACCTTATTGTTACAACGATTGAGCAGAATATCCCTAAAGATATGTACTGCAACCAAGTTGTACTTGGTAATGCTTTCTTTGGTTCTGATGAAGTTAAAGAACGTAAGAATGGAATGGTTGCTACCAAGATTGGTACAACCTTAGATAACTCAGATGTCACTACTTGGCTATTCCTAGAACTACATGAACAATTCAAAAAGAAGATTACTGACCGACTTAGGAAGGGACGTGCTCTCTGCGTCCAAGGATATCTCCGTGAGTATCGTAAAGACGACAGTGACAGCCCTTACAGAGCTATCGTCGCTAACGACTTCAGCACTAGAAAAGAGCTCCCAAAATCTACTGGAAGTAGAACGCAGACGGGCAATGCGGCGGGCTACACGGAAGTCGACCCAACGCCGGACTACTAGTCAAATGGATGTAGAAGACAACTACCCTGATTGGTTCTAATGACTAACAATGAAAAAGTGTTGCTTGCATACGATCTAATGATTGAAAGTGTGCATCAACCTGACAACGAATTACGCAGTGCTGCTAAAGAGCAAGACTGCTATGTTCACTTAATGAAAGTCAGAGAAGACATGCTTGACTATTTACAGTCTTGCAGAGCAATGGTCTCTGACCTTACACACAAACACCGTATACCTAACGCTAAATAAAACAATGAATTTCGATATCAACAACATCATCCGCAGTGTCGCCGTAGTAGTTGTAGGCTTGCCTATCGCACTGTCAGTCTCTGGTCAACTTAATGCAACGACTGCACTGACACGTAAATCACTGGATGTAACACCTGCAGAACAAGCAGTTGCAACACTTAAAAATGACCTTACTACTGTGTGCTTGAAGTACAAACTATCTAAAGCTGATACCAAACTAGAGCGTCAAGCTAAGAATGACATCGATGAAGTCTTCGATGGTGAGGTTCTTTATAACAGTACTTGTAACTACGTACTAGGCTGATTACCTATACCCCAAATGGTCCTCGCGAGGGCCTTTTTTAATGTCAAAAATTTTCCACAATATATACAAATAACAATTATATTTGGAGGTGTCAAATAAAAATATCAAATGACTTTACAAGTTTTACCTCCAGAAATGCTGGAGACACAAGATAAGATTGAAACGAAAGAAGCACAGCCTTATTGGAAACCTAGCTCACTAAAAGATGGAGAATCAGAAGAATTTAGATTGCTCGGATGCTATGAAACAGGACACGCCATTATGGGATGGCAATACGCATCTGAAATCCAAGACCCTAAGACCGGTGAGCTCCGCTTTAATGGTTACGTCGTTACTAGGTCTCACCCTGGTAGCCCTGCTGACATTGCCCGTGAGACCGACTGGTCCAAAGCAGAACGTCCCAAGATTGACGGAACCTTCGTCAAGCCTCGTCGTTTCCTTGCCTGGGTTGCAACCTCTGCAGCACGTGGTCGTCTAGAAGTTCTGTTCATTGAACAAAAATCTATCCGCGAACAGCTCACTGAGATTCTCCAAGAAGTAGAAGACTACACGTGGACTGAAGAAGGTCTTGCTAATTTCTCAATCAAGATTTCCAAGAAAGGCAGTGGCTTAGAGACTAGGTACACCATCATGCCTAAGGTTCGTGCTGTCCCTGCCAAAATTAAAACTGAATGGGAAGCACAACAGAACTCTATCTGGTTGCCTAATTACTTTGAAGGTAAAGACCCATTTGATGGTAAACAAGTAGAAGAGAAAGGGCTACCTGCTGGTGGCACTGACAAACGTGGAGCACACGTCAATCCAACTACAGCTAAGAAAAAAGTTGAAGATACTAACGAGGAATTCTAATGACCAATATTAATACCGAAGGCTTGCCTCCCGAAATGCAAGCTCGCATTGCAGAGATTATTGAAAAAGCAAAAGCTAATGCTGTCCAACCTGTTGGCTCTGTACCTGTACAAGCACCACCTCAGCAAGGGTTAGTCAACCCTGGTGCACTTGCATCACGTCCACCTTCATTGATGGACCACATCATTGCCCTACGGGGTGAGGTTGCTGAGTTACGTCAAGAGAACCTTGACTTACGGCAACAGGTCCACGCAACTGCTCAAGTAACGGAGGCAGTTGGTAACGCAGTTGGACAAATGTATGCGATGTTTCAACAACAAACCGAACCTACAACTTATAGCTCAGGCTTCGAAACGTCGCAACCGTCGCAAGTAGATGACTACTGAAACGTATTATCAAAAAAATAGAGAGCGAGAAATTGCCAGATCAAAGCGTAATAACCGTGCTACACAAGCTCGACGCAGAGCATTATTGGCTCAATTCCCTTGTCTCTCTTGTGGTAATTCAAATCCCGATGTCATTGAATGGCACCACATAGACCCTGAAACTAAAGATAGAAACCTTTTTACAGGAAATATAAGTGAGAATACTTTCTGGGAAGAAGCTATGAAATGCGTACCGTTATGTTCTAATTGCCACACACTAATACACAAAAATAAATTATGTCTACTGAAACCGAAGAGGTAAAAATTGATAAGCCTTATCGTATTCAAACGTCGGCAGGCCACCGCAAATATTTATGTTCGGGTCTCTATATGCCGTCCGTCACAACTGTACTCTCGGGTACTGAAAGTGAAAAATCAAAAGCCGGTTTACGCAATTGGCAAATCAATAACCCAGGTGCATTAGAAGCCGCGTCTACACGTGGCTCTGCTATTCACCTTGGTTGTGAGAATTACTTACGCGGTCTCAACCCAGACGTACCTGAAGAGTACCAAGAGTTCTGGAATGGTATGACTCAATACCTTGATTGGTTTGACGTACTGCATTGGAGTGAGCGACCACTGCGTCCTGACTGGAATCATCTCCGGTCTGATGACAAAGAGGTTGCTTATGTCTGGAGTACAGAGCACCTGTTCGCAGGATGCCCTGACTTGATTGGTGAAATTGGTGGCGTCAAAGTCATCGCTGACTTCAAGACAAGCAACGCTCCATATATGTCTAGCTTCCCCGACAAGGGTGACCGTGTTGGCTTTGGAGGCTTCCGTAAGTTTCAGAAATGTGCACAGCAGATGGCTGCCTATCGCTACGCACTTAACGAACGCACTGGTTATAAGTGTGACGTTGCCTTAATCATTGTCTCCACACCTGAGACTTCACAAGGTATATTTATTGACGGAGACCAAATGGACTTATATGAGTCCCGGTTCCTAAAGAGAGCAGAGCAATTCCATATGATGTATCCACCAGAGGAGAATGAAACTTAAGCTATCAGTACATAAAAGTTGTCGTAATAAAGCTAATCCACAGAAAGTTGCCAAAGGTTGGTCCAATATCTTTGAAGACATCACGTGGCTACTAGGTTGGGTGCAAGCTGGCTATGGCTGGACTGCTACACATTTCCTAGACAGACACCGCAAAGCAGAGAATGCAAGTGGTAGTAACCTCATCGTCATTGACTTTGATGGTGACACTACCCTTGAGAAGTTCTGGGATACTCAGACTGCTAAAGACTGGTGCATTGCTACCTACACATCGTCTAGCCATACACCTGCGGAACATAGGTTCCGTGCATTGTTTCCATTAGAAACAGAATTATCTAGCGCATCACAGCACCGAGGTGCTTACTGGTTGGTTGTCAACCGTCTGCTTCAAGAGCTAAGTATCGATGAGCTTAAAGATAACTGTGGTCAAAAGCCTGAGCGTCTGTGGTATGGCAATACCAAGGCTGTCGTCAAACTCAACGATGCTGCTCTAGTTCCCAGCTTCCTACTTGCTGACATTGAGTACGAAGAGACTACTAACTTTGTACACTCAGACGTTACTGACATCGACGTTAAGCGTTGTCAGTGGCTACTACGTGAGTTCCTACGGCCATCAGATGACGGTGAGTACGAGTCGTACTACGTCCCTGTTATGGCTGCCTGTGCTGGCGTAGGTCAAGTTATCTTTGATGACTGGGTTGACTGGGTACTCCGTGGTCATCACGGTGAGAAGCAGGAGAACTCACAGCCATTTAAGTGGCGAGGCTTAGGTAATTTTGCTGGTCATACTTCACTGTATTCATTGGCTAAACGTCAAGACCATTCGTGGACTAGTAAGTTACCTTCTGCACTTAAGTTCGGTGCTGTAGGTACAGCTGTTGGGTATACAGAAATAGACCCACAACCTGACCTTTCAGATGTCATAATGACATCGGTAAGTAAACAAATATCGGAGCAAAATATGATTGAACCCGAACCGTTACCTGATGTATCGGTTGCAAAGAAACGAGGTAGACCTAAGAAGTCTTCATCAGATGCAGCGATGGAGCGTGAAGAAGAAGTACGAATAGTTAAATCTATCCTTCACGACTTACGCAAGAATGAACTGACTGGTGCTATTGAATACACAGATGCTGATGGTCGTCACATTGCCTTGCAAGGTAATGACTTAGACCTGATGACCACTAAGCTTGCTTGTGAGCACGGTGTCTTCATCCGTGAGCCCAGTATCAAGTCTGCTATTCAATATGCAGCACAGAAGAATTCCTACTGTCCTATCCGTAGATACCTTGACCATTGCAGTGCTCACGCTAAGCCTCACGCAGAGTGGGACAAGATTGGAGAAGTCTTCCTAGGTAACAGTCACAACATCGCTACCCTTGCTATGCAGAGGATGCTGATTGGTGCTGTAGCCCGTGCGTATAACCCTGGCTGCTCGATGTCCTGGCTACCGATTCTCGTCGGTGCACAGGGCGTTGGTAAGTCTATGTTTAGCCGTAACCTTGTACCTAAAGACCTGTTTGCTGAAGTGTCTACACCTCTAGACACCTTGATGAAAGAGCAATACAGATTGCATATGGCTTGGCTGCTTGAGCTACCTGAGATTGATAACTACTTCAACGTAAGAAACATTGAGAACTTCAAGAACTTAATCACATCTCGCGTTGATGAAGTACGCTATCCATACGCATCGTTGCCATCCAAACTTCCCCGTAGGTTTGTGATGATTGGTACAACGAACCGTAACCAGTTTCTTGTAGATAGCACGGGTAACCGTCGCTTCGTACCACTAGAAATTGGCGGTGGCTTCCAAGTCCCTTGGGAACGACTGCGTGATGAACGTGATTCTATGTGGGCTGCAGCCGTTGAGGCTTACCGCAGCGGTCAGTCCTATGAATTTGACAGCGGTGAGATTGCAGCAATTGCTGAATACATCCAGGAGTTCGGTGACCCTGACCCTTGGATGGATAAAATCTCCTCCTATGTTGCTATCCGTAGCGAGGTGACTGCAGCTGAAGTGCTCACTAATGCACTTGAGCTTGACCCTCGTAGCCAAGGTAGACGTGAAGCTAGACGTGTAGTCGATGTACTACAAGCAATAGGCTGGCGTCGTCTCAATACTTCTCGTAAAGACGCTAACGGTAAGTCCAAGTCAGTACGTCTCTGGCAACGACCTAAGAATGATCCTCTTAATGAAGACCATATTCTTAACGATTTCTAACCACTAACTTATATATTCAAATGAATTCAAACGATATTCAAATCGGACTGCGTGTCCGTGTTGCTTCCAATGGAATGACTGCACTAGTTGTAGGCACTCCTGAGTACTATACCCCCAGAGCTAAGTTAGTTCGTATAAAGTATGAAAATAGCACGCGCTATGAGTACATGATTTCTAATCAATTAGATGCACTGCCAGCTGATGAGCAGTACGAAGCTCTCGGCGGTAGTTATGTAAGACCTATAAATAGTTTTTGATATGAGTGAAGCACAACCATCTAAGAAAACTGGTGGCCACGCCTACGGCAGACGACATCAAACAATGTCAAACACTGCTGAAGAGGGTGAGCTATGTATTTATACAGGTCATTCTCTAGGTCGATTCTCGTCGCACTCAATGCGATACGACAGTCACCAAGCTTGTACTAGGTGTGTTGCAGCTGCTCGTGAAGGCAGACTGTCATTTGATATTGAACGTCTGCTTAAAAGAGAACGCAAACGCGCTTTAAAATTCTGGTCACAAGTTGCAATTGGTGACCCTGATGAGTGCTGGTTATGGAAAGGCACTATCAATAAACGTACAAAACAACCACAATTTTCTTGGAGACGACATGGTATTTCTAGTTCCACGCAGCACCATCCTCAGCGTGTTGCAATGTGGTTCACGTGGGGGGACCTTGGATTCACAGGAGTTAAAACAACTTGTGGAGAAAAGTATTGCTGTAATCCCTTCCACCTCATCCCCCAAAGAGTGGGAGTCTTTGTTGACCAAGATAGCTACCTCGAATCCTTTGAGTTAGCGTGTCAACTTCATACACTTAAGCAACAAATAGCTGAGTATATGATTGAAGAAGCAATTAAAGAACAAGACCGTCTAGACCAGACCGCTGAGATAGATGAACGTGCTGACTTATTGCTCGATCCTACTACTAGTTTCCCTGAAAGATTTGAAGCTGTAATGACGGATATGCTTGCTGGTCGTCACATCAGTCAAACTGAACCTAAACAACCAGGGCTATTCCGTAAGCCTTCAGATAATGATGAAACTAAAGAAGAGTTTTAACCCCACACTAAGTATTAAGAACGCTTATCCTAAACAAAGAGTCATTCAATTATGTCTAGACGCACAGATTTACTTCAAGCCCTCGTTCAATCCGACAAGTTCGGTGAAGAGAAGAAACAAGAGCAGCAATTCCTGATTGCTACTGCTGAGTTAATTCTCTATGACCTCGTCAACATCGCACTTGCTGGTGTTGAAAGAAGCGGTGCTGGTTCACTTGTTATCAATTTACAAAACGACTCCACGACATTTATGTCTGGTCACTCAATTGAATTTGATATTAGAACAGCTGAACGCGAAGAAGATACTGACATCCTTGAGTTCCTACGTGGACTCATGGAAGAGATAGATGAGAACGACTGGAGCAAAAATGTTTTAATTACCTTGATTAGTGATGCTGGAACAAGAACATTTGCTGTCGAAGCAGGAGGGAGCCAAGAAAGCCTCCGAGCGCTTGCAGCAGAATTTAGCGGATAAACTTAAGTCTCAAGGTCTAAAGCTGCCTCTCTACCCGACGCCTCAAATCATTGAGCGTGCACGGGAAGTCATGGGTGGCATTGACTTTGACCCGACTTCAGACCCTGTGCAACAGGTGCTGGTTAACGCTACGTCTATTCCATCTATAGAAATCAACCCTTTACAAGAGCACTGGCACGGCAACGTCTGGGTCTCACCTAAAGGAGCTGTCCGTAACTCACGCATCTGGTTCAACAAGACAATCAATGAATACCGCAATGGTCATATCAATAGCTTTGTCTTCTTTACCAGTGCATCTGAGTTAGTCAGAGCATCACCTGTCATCTGGGACTATCCCGTTTGCATACCGTTCAAACGTATCAAGCAACTCAAAGCAACAACGCAAGGCTTTGAACCAGTGTGTCCTTCTACTTGGAATGCCATTATCTATGGCCCACCACTAGAGCAAGTAATCTCATCGATTGACAAAGTCTCCCTGTTTTATAACAGCTTTCGCGATATTGGTCGCATCATCTACAACGAATTTGCAGGTGACGGCTGGAGCAAAGACCTTGAATACTACGATGAACAGCGAGGACAACTGTAATGAGCAAGCATATTAATCAAAGCTGCCTGTATAACCTACCTTCGGGTGCAGCTGTTCATCCCTGCAGGCTCATCCATAAAGATGGCACACTGATGTGGAAGCATGCTCTCCTATCTACTAGTAATCAAGCGTGTATGCCAACATGCACAGCACACGAAGTACACATACAAAAAACTGCTCAGCGCTTAGAAGAACTGAACAGTTGGGTATCACAAGACATTGAGCCTTGGCAGTGCTTTATTCCCTATGCTTGGTATTCACCGTATGACACAGAGCTCACTGAAGGTATCTGCGTTTACTTCACGCACGCTATCTATAACAACGATGAAATCTTTGAAACATTGATGCCTCACATTCAAGAACATGAGACATTAGAGAAGCGCGACGGATTACTCTTCTTCAAGAGGTGTTAGTCCTGCCGCATTGTTTGGATAGCATTCAAGGTATGCATCCATTGGTATGACGATATAGTCAGCGGTCATCCGTTGGTCTAAGTAGTCAACTGTCATCCAGCCTGGCTGTGATTCTACTGCGCCTGTAATAGTCCAAGCTGCAAGTATCTCACAGAAAATAAGTGCGTTCATTGTGTCTCTCCTAAGTGTTTAATCAATCGTGTTAAATACCACTGTGCTTTCTGTGCATCCTGTGGTGCATTACTCTTCAGCCATAGACGAAGCATATACTTCAGTGCTTGTGCTTGAAGCATTCCTGCTTTTACATCAGGTGCATCTTGAATTGCTTCTTCAATGATATCGATTACTTCTTGAGTGCCCCGTGTGTAGTGCGCTGGGCTATTGACCATATCGTTCTGTGCTTCTGGATGATAGAAGTTACCGTCGTTATCAACTGGTCCTACAAAACGTTCTTTTACCAGCCGATCAATGTCTTCTCTAATTGAACGCACACGGTCAACTGCTTCGTTACTCGGTGTATCTTTACCACCGTTATATCCTTCGACAATCTTTAGCCAGCGCTTACCATTCTTTAAGTCTGCTTGGTCATACATTGACAAGTTTGGCAAGTCCCAATTCTTATTGTTCTTAAATGTTTCATCATCTAAGTATTCCCACCCTTTGTCACTGTTCCATTCTTCGAATGCTTCATACTCTTTCTTGAACTTGTCGTAATCCATGTATCGCATTCACGTGTTTCACTACCTAATATAGAAGAGAATAAATGATTGCGAGAGATATGCCTGCACCAAAAGGTGACCCCTGTTATATCAAAAATAAAGACAAGTACTTTATGTCTGTTGCTCACGTAATAGCATCAGCTTCTAGTCACCCACTAGTTCCTGGTGGCTGTGTTCTTGTTAGAGACCGAGAGATTATTGGTGATGGTAGATCTGTATTAACTGAATCTAAAGTTGAAATTGATTGTATTACATATGCCATTGCCACTTGTGCAAAACGTGGTACTCCCACCACTGGTGCTGCCATCTACAGCACCCGGTATCCATTCTCTGCATCTGTGTTTCAAGCTCACCTAATGGGTATTAAAAAGTTTGTTATCTCAGCTCACGAATGGGAACCGTATTACAAAGATGAGTTCCGTAGAGCAGCACGTCTTGCACGTGAATTAGCTATCTCTATTGAACCTCTCTTTGAGGATGCCGACCCCCGATTTGAAACTAACCCTCACAAAATTGATGACTACGACCCTAAGACCACAACCGAAATCGACGATGACACAGTATCTCTTTGACATTGAGAGCACCGGCTTACTACGCTGCGGCTCCACTATTCATTGCATTGTTATGCGTGAAATGGATAAAGTAGAAGAAGCAGAAGTATTTGATTACAAACCAGAGCGCGCTGTTATTCAAGGCATCAAGCAACTAGAAAATGCTGATGTACTTATTGGTCATAACATTATTAACTATGACATCCCACTCATCAAAGAGCAGTTTCCAGACTTTGCCCCTAGAGCTCAGATGCTGGATACTCTTGTTCTCTCCCGTCTTTTTTATCCCCATATTGCTGACCGTGATTTTGAAAGACGCCCTCAAGGCATGCCGCAAAGGTTGTACGGAAGACATAGTCTCGAAGCCTGGGGGCATCGACTAAAGTGTTTTAAGGGAGACTACGGTAAGCACAGCGGTGCTTGGGATACTTACACTCCTGAGATGCTTGATTACTGCGTGCAAGACACGATGGTGACCGTCAAATTATATGAACTACTGCAGAGGAGAATGAATGAAAATTCCTGATTGCGTTTCACTTGAGATGCGAATGGCCGAAATTATGGCCACCCAAGAAGCCAGTGGCTTCCGCTTTGATATGGAGGCAGCTGAACGTGTAAGGAGTGAACTCTCACGTGAGGCTCAAGATATCCAAGAAAAAATTTCCGCCATTTATTGCTACTACCCTGGCAAGGTATTCACACCCAAACGTACGTCTGCAAAGACTGGCTACGTAGCAGGCGCACCTATGACAAAGCTTGTGGACTTCAATCCAACAAGCAGATTGCATGTGCACTGGGCACTCACTACGTTTCGCGGTGCTCGCTTTACCAAAGTAACTGACAGTGGTAAGCCCAAGGTTGATGAAGCTGTACTCTCTG
>WLWF01002555.1_pt1 | contig 12955 bp, 27 predicted proteins | sample 6718331 | NCBI WGS metagenome assembly WLWF01 (sample SAMN12718692, study PRJNA515312) | sponge metagenome | isolation source: marine sponge | host: Mycale hentscheli | place: New Zealand: South Island, Marlborough, Capsize Point | collected 2003-05-01
TATTAATAATTCCATTATCAAGTTAAGTTAAACTACCTCTGGTAAGGATAAGACCTCGTTAGAGTGATTTCCGGTCGTTAAATTTGTCAATCACTCGCGGATTGTTATTGGTCCTGGAAGATAGCCATTGGACCAATACTGATCCCTGGTCCATTGAATCCGGCGCAAGGGTGATCTTGCCAACTTTGGTTGTTTGCCTAAAGAGATGGACCTGGGATCAGTGAGAAATACTAGTTATTAATTTGCTCACTGATCATTATCCTTGAACCCTAGAATTGTGAGCGCAAGCTCACAAGCTGGGATGGTGGGAGGGTGGGCCCGTAGGCCACAAGCACATTAAAAAAAATAATTGTTGACAGGCGCAACCAGCCTGATATTATGGGATTTTATAACAACTAATAGAAAGGATAATATGTCTAAAGAAAAAACGATCAAAGCGGAATTTTTACCAGGAGGCGCGAAGCGTCAAGAGCTGCTGGACCAGGTCCCTGAGTACCTGCTTAAGCCCGGCGCGGATCAGGCTACAAAGCATATGTTTTGTATTGAGAAGCTTAAGCTCACTGAGACTGAGTACCTGGAGGCTCTGAACAAAGCAACCAACGGAGGTGTCGTTGAAGCGGCGTGGAATTAATAAGAATAACTTGTTGCCGTGGTTTACAGAGGACCACGGCACGCTGCCGGCTAGTTACCTGAAGAGCTGTGAAAAGTTTTTCAGGGAGCTAGGGCGGGTGGGCCCGAAGGCCACAAGCTCGCAAGCAAAAAAAAATGTTGACAAGCGGACAAGCATATAGTATGGGATATTATAACAAAGAAAGGATAACAATATGAATATTAAAGAAGCTCAAGAAATAACTCACTCATTAAGCAAGCCCGGCAAGATGCCCGGATTCGCGTATAGTATACCAGCCCACGAATGCAAGACTGGAACGAAGCTGCGCGGCGTGGTGAATTCAACTTGTTTTAAGTGTTACGCATATATGCGTGGCAGGTACAGATTTAAAAATGTGATTGATGCACAATACAAAAGATTTGAAGCGCTCAAGCATCCGCTATGGGTCACTGCGATGGCGTTACAAATTAATTCTAAAAAGGTGAAGTATTTCCGCTGGCACGACTCAGGCGATGTACAGAACCTGGACCATTTAAACAAGATCTTTGAAGTTTGCAGGCTGTCACCTGATGTGCAGCACTGGCTGCCCACACGTGAAGCGTGGACGAAGGACCACCTGGCCAGCTGTCCGGATAACTTGATTATAAGATTTAGCGCGCCAATGATTGACCAGGCAGCCCCTGAGAGCTGGCCGCATACATCAACGGTAGTTACCAGCGGCAGGACTTGCCCGGCCCCGGATCAGGGCAACGTTTGCGGCAGCTGTAGAGCGTGCTGGGACAAGAACGTTAAAAACATTGCATACGGTGAACATTAGAACTATTCTAAACTATGTTAGTATTTAGACATCCAAAGTATTACGAAGAGATGCGCAAGCGCGCGAAGAAGTTTCAGAAGGAACAAGCGGACAAGCTCACAAGCCAGCAGGCAGGTGGGCGGGTGGGCCCGGAGGCCACAAGCTCACAAGCTAACAAGCCCGCAAGCGCTCAGGCGTCAAGCGGTTCACGAACCAACAAGCGCTGAATGTGGTCCCAATCATTTATTGCGAGTGCTGGAGTTTCCCTGTGGTCCGCAAGCAGACCGTGGATCGCGGAGCTTTCATAAAGTTTTACGTTACCTACAAGAGGCTCTTGTAGTATGATAAAGTTCCGATTAGTTCTGGTTTGATGAAACAACTTTTGATGGGGGCTGAAGCTTATTTTAGGGCCTCTAGCTATCTTCATCTCAACCATAAAAAAACCACAAGAATCTTTATATCCCAATAGATCTGGCACACCGAAGGATGCCCAAGACTCCAGTCTTGTCCACTGGATTTTAGGTGTGTTCTTCTTAATTAATTTCCAAAATTTGCTCTCTGGTTTCACCGGAATTCCTGCTTGATAACTACACTAGATTACGGTAAATTACAAGCTATGTCACAACCAAAAAGATTAACAGAACAACAGATTAAATTTGCAGAATTGCTAGTTTATAATGAGGGTAAACTGTCACCAGCAGAGGCCGCTTACGAAGCAGGATACAAAACTCGTGCAAGAAAAGCAGCAGCTGAAATGCGTAACCCAAAATACTTTCCTTTAGTTGTCAAATATATTGGCGAATTAAGAGCAGAAATAAGAGAGAAATATGGCATAACTTTTGAAAGGCACGTATCAGAACTGGCACAGATAAGAAACAAAGCATTAGAAAACAAAGCCTGGAGTGCAGCTGTAAATGCAGAAGTGGCACGTGGTAAAGCAGGTGGATTGTATGTAGATCAGAAGTTAGTTATGACAGGTAATATAGATAACTTATCTGCGGATGAGATTAAGGATAAACTTAAAAAGATTCTTGATGATAACAAAGAGATAATTAATATTACGCCTGAAGATATCGAATTAGATACACTAGAATTGCAAGAAGAATCCAACCTTGATTCCCATTCACAAGAAGATTAATTTTATTTAATACTTTTCTTGGAAACTTTCTTATCATTGACCACTTGTTTATAACTGTTTTGTATTCCATTTGAATCTGGTCCTTTCCTTGGTGGAAGTTGTTGCCATTTTACGTTAGGCATATTTTTAGTCAAGGTTTTATTTTTCATTTATCTTTTCCATTTTGGTTATACATCCTCTTGGAAATACATTTCTATCAGAAAACAACTCATCATTCACCTCATAACTTGCAAAGGTTCTAACATTCTTACTATCTTTGTTAAGTAAATATGCGTGAGTTACCATCACTGAAGGCATAAAACCTTCTGCTGTATGTAAGTCTGCGTGCCCGCTGTCACCTGTGATGTCCAGCCACGTGATTTTGTAGAAGTAATATCTTTTCTTTTTGATTACAACAGATTTGTATTTAGATTTTTTAAGACGTTTCATATCGATCTTATACTGTATAGGGGAATTTTAGGGCAAAAAAGTTTTATAAAATATAAAAAAATCCCCGCGCGCCGAGTACATTTTGAGAAATGTGTTGGTAAATATAGCTTATTTGACTGTGCCAGGCTGTGCCAAGACCCTTGGCACACTATTATTCGCTTATACCAACACTTATAAGTCAAAATAGGGGTGTGCCAAGTGTGCCAGAGGTTTTTTTTACTTTTAAAAAAATAAAATTGCTCCAGAATCTCCCTATACATCGGCACAGCTACCTATCTTTCAGCCCCATTTTTGACACAAAGCCAATACTTGACGTATTTGTGCCATAATTGATAATTTTCTTAACACCTTGACCTTGCAATTTTATATTTGCATATGGTTTCCATTGCTTACGCATTATGTTCAACTCTAAAACTAGATTAGCCCATTGTTTTGGAGTTATGTTTGTTGCTTCTATTGTTATTTTTTTCATTTTTCCTTTCTTTAGAATTGTTCTAATGTAGGGGCTTCCACTCTCGCATCAGCCCCTAGTTCCAGGGAACCTCTTAACTCTGTTTATATGTTCTTGATTTAAATAATTCATTTTTATCTGCTTTGATTACAAGTCTAGCAGGATTGGCATCACCAATTATATTGCTCTCTTGTATCTCAATACGTCTAACGTCCTCTAAGTGTCCTGTCATAGTTTCAATATAAACTGGACAATCAGATATTACAGTTCCCTTTTGTCCGTTAGTGAATCTGTCCAGAATTTGCTGTAGATCTCTTAGCCTCATCTATCTTCCTTCCTATCTGTTTTATTAATTCATACCATTTACGTCCCCACATTTCTCTCATTTGACCAGACGTTGACCAATATGCTTTTGCAATATTATCCAATCTCTTTTGATCTATTTTTATAATACTCATCCACCCTCCTTAAAAAGTTATGTTTATATTTTTGAAATTCTGCACCTTCGATTACAAACTCCTGGTAATAATTATCTTTACTGCACATCATCACAACACCTTTTGTAATTTTTGTTTTGTAAATAAAATTATGTGCCATTGCATAAGCTGCTAGTTGAAGACAATAGTCTTCAATCCATTCTCTACGCTTTGGTTTGTTAGTTTGTTTGAAGTCGATGATTGCATCTTCTCCCTTGTGTATTGCTACCAAGTCTGTTTGTCCTGCGTATAATCCAGGATAATATAACGTACATTCTGTTCCATAATATTCTGTAACATTACTCAATCCACTTTGAATTACTTGTAATGCCATATTGTGTGCTTGCTTACCAACTGTTGTCTCATCAAGATAGCCTTCACCAAGAACGTACTTCTCTAATATTTTGTGCATTGCTGTCCCTCTCGCGCCTGCAGAATCCACGATCCGCGTTGCTTCAGCCTCTCCCACCCGTTCACGCCATTTGGCCAGCGATTCGCGCTTCTCTGCGCTTTGAGTAGCGGATAATACAGTAGTCACCGAGGGTAGTTTTTCTTTATTTAATATATAATGTCGTTGTCCTTCGACCATTTCACGTACGGTCCTTGGGTATTTATAACTGTTTTTTAATTTCATATTAATTTAGTAGCCTCATCAAAGTTTAAATCACCTACAACCTTTTTAATCTTCTCGTTGTTCCAATTGGTAGTCTTAGGCATCATCTTTTCATACCACGTAGGCTCCTTAATTTTTTTTAAATTCCACGCATAATAACTACCACAAGGAAATTTATTAACATAGCCTGGAATCTTATCTCCACAACTCTGTGTCAGTGCATAGTATTTATCTTTCTCAATCGTAGCACCACCCCAACTTTTAATTAAATCTATAGAGTGGTATCTACATTTTAACTCCATCAAATAATTATTATTAAATCGATCAGTTCTATTACGATTAGGATCTAAAATTTTTTGTAATGGATCACTTCTAAATACCTTAGTATTTAATTCTTGTTCCATTATCATTTCATCTACTTGTTTATATTTTTTCATTGAGTCCTTTCTGATATCCACATTTTGTAATGTTCAAAGTTTACTACATTATCTTTTTTTTGTATGGTTGAATAGTGTTCAATAACCTTTTGTATCTTATCTAGTTTTACGTGAGCAAATGGAAATAATAAGCAACACACGTGAAATGCATCACGAAATACACAACGCCATCTATATTGCATCTTGTGCCCGTTCTTTCTAGGTTTTTTATTTAGTGTACCACAACCTAAAACTTCTGTTAGCCAAACTAAAACAGATCTATCGGTCATTGCAATCTCCATCGAGATTCTCCAACAATCATAAGTTCCATTCTTTTTCTTTTCTTTGTATTTTTTATAAGTAATGGTCCCTTCACCATCAAATAATCCTGCAATGTATGCAGCTTCAGCCTCTGTCATTTCTTCTCCTTATATAAAACTTCTGATTTGTCTTCGTAACCATTGTAATAATAACCGACTACTTCTTTCTTCCGGTTATATTTTTTTTTATCTTCTACTTTCTTTTGTCTAAACTTAGGTGTTCGTAGTTGTTTGGCTACAGGATTCTTCACTGTAGCCTCGCAAATTTTGCCATCTCATTTAACTCTTCTAAACTTGGCTCTGTTATCTCTACTTCACCTTGTGATTTACAAGTTGGACATTGATGGACTTCGGTATAAGAACCATTACTCTCTCTTAAATATCCGTTGCCTTTGCAATGATCACAAATAGCTTTATGATTTACTTTTTCCATTTGCTTTACCACCTTTGTTATCTAAAAAAAATCTAATAAGTCTACCTATCATCTTTGATCGGGTCCTATTAGTCTTCGTTGCTAGTACACCCAATCGTTCCCAATCTTCTTTGGGTACTGATAGAGATTTATATTTTGCAGGATCTGCCATTGTATTCCTTTCTTTGTTTTGTTCTTCTCATATATGGGAATTTACAATAATAAAACAAGTGTTGCAAGTAAATAATTTTTAATATAATATTTGATTCTCTTCTCACACCTTTTGTTTGTTCGTCCCTTTCTTGGGACGAGCAGACAGTTTAGAATGATTCTTAAGTAACTATTTTGCCTTCGTCCTTAACAGGAGAACATTTATATTGTGGATACAACTGTGAGTTGATTATCATTTCAGAATTAAAAACACTCTCACTACCAAATAAAATTTCATAAGCATCACCCAGCCCATCTTGGACACAATCATAATAATTATTTTTTACTGCTGGATACTCTGGTGGGATTCTACACTCTCCGGTAATGCCAGAGCATATGTAAATTACTAATAACCATTTCATCTAACGTCCTTGGCCTTTGTAACGTGTCAATTTTTTTTGTAATTTCTTTTTTTTATTTAATGATTTTGTGTGAACGCCACGACGCTTCTTAGGCTTATCTCTTGGTACGAAATGGGTAAATTTTTGTTTGGCCATTACTCTTCATCTAGCCATTCTTTAACAAATGGTTTTGCTCCTTTAGGTGCTGTTATAACTGGTAGATAAGTTATCTTACCATTGACGTGTTGTTCTAAATCTGCTCCACAATTCATACATCTAAAAAATACTACATCAATATTTACCATCGATGTGAACTCATCACACGTTGGACATTTACCATTGACTACTTCTGTTTTGATTGTAATTTTTTTTCTTTTTGGCATTACTGACAGCTTAAACACTCATCGCTGTCACTGTCAAGATCAGCTAATGCTTCTTGCTTACACTCATCACTGCAAAACATATCTAATTCGTCTTTAGCCTCAAACTCTTTTTTACATTTATTACATTTTTTCATTATTCTAATATTAACTTTTTAATTGACAAAGATCCATCTATATTTTTTTCAAGCTCGGCCATTTGCTTTAGGCATTGGTACTTTACGTGCGATTTAGCATCACGTCTAGCCGTACGTGCCCCTTTGAGACATTCAGACATTGAAGTTTGGATACGTGCTTCCTTGATCTCTCCGTGTACAATCATAAGTAATGCTACCACTAACTCTGTCATACTACTTTACCTTTGTTTTCACCTTGCTTGATAACATATTTTTGTGTACCATTCTTGCCGGTTTCAACTTCTTTTTTTAAATTTTTAACAAAGTTCATTTGCTTTGCTTTCTTTTCCATATCAGAAATGTATTTTACAACTTGTCTAGTAATTCTTTCCATTTGCTCTTACCTTATCTTTTAAATCTTCGACATCAGCTAATGCTTTGTCTAATTGTTCTCTTAAAAATTCTATGTTGACTTTGTTAGTCATATTCATCTCTTGAGTTTGTTCCATTTTTTCTACAGTATTGTACAAATCCTCGATTAAAAATATCTGCTCCTGATCGACGGGCACTTGTTCACTTTTTTTAAGCAAATCATTTTGAAACAGCTCACGTGACGTCTCTAGTGAAACTAACCTGGCCGTTAGCTCGGTGTATGCGAACACGCCGGCTGCGACGAGTAAAATTAGCGATGCTACCGTTTTCATCGGCATCTGCACTCTTGCTTCTTCTCCGATGTTTAAAGGTTGCTTGCTCATCTAGGTACGTACCCTGGTTGCATAAAGAGAGCCATAAGAACAAGTAATATAATTAAAGTTCCTGTAAAATAATAATTCATTCCTGGCTACCTCTATATTCATAGCCAAGTATTTTATATTATTTGTCTTCTGTTTGGTAGAACATTTTTTTGGAATCTTCTGTCAGCCAATCTTTATTTTCGACATTCCATCTCGTAGTTTGGACATAATAGTCAGGTACCCTGTTACCAACAGTGTAGTTAGGAGCATCCCACAGAATGCGATTATTAGGCTGAGCTGCATAATTGCCGTCATCAAGAGCCAATATATGCGCACACTTATGTTCAGCAGGAATTTCAGAATGTTCTGTATCCAGGATATTACTTTCCGGATGGGCCCAATCGATTGTAAATAAATATTCGAATGGGTAATTTTTTTTATCTTTGCCAAAATATTTTCCACGTTTACCTCTTAAAAAACTAAAGCAATGAACACTAGGATAATAACTAAAGCAATTCCACAATTGAAGTTGGTCGATAGGCATATCGGGCACTTTGCTTCTATCAAATTTTTCTTGAAAAAACGCTGATATAGGCAGTCTCCAAAAACACGCACCATTTGGTAGCATAATGTTAAATAAGAGTGCGCGATCTGTAATAGAGCTAATAGAAAAGACACAACAGTCTTCAGACTCTCCGTGATGTTTTTCAAAATCATATAAATATTCCTTCCTTATTTTACAATAAATGGGTGGTATATCTGAATTTAAATAAGTTGCCATTATTTAATATCGCCCCAATTATCTCCTTTTTCATAATCCACTTTGTTTGGAACTTTTAATTCTACAGCAGACTCCATAATATTTATAACTTCCTCTGCTTTTTCCGGTGACTCAATAGAAATATCTACTTCGTCGTGAATTTGTATGTGTGGTATTATACCATTTTCATATAATGCTACCATACTTTTTTTTGTCATATCTGCTGCTGATCCTTGTATTAATTTATTTAATGCTTTGTAAGTAAATGCACGTTTTAAAGGTTCATCATATTCTTTTCTAGCTTGTTCTAATGGTAATGGTTTGAACACACCAAATTGTACTGGTTGCCACAAATCAAAATGACAGGCTCTACCAAGTAAAGTTCTAATCTTACCACGATCATTTGCTTTACGAGATACATTGTCCATCAATTGTTTAACGAAGGGTGCCTTCGTGTGATATTGTCTAATTAGTTTTTCTGCGGATTCTTTCATCAATCCTAGTTCTGCCATTAATTTATTTTTACCCATACCATACATCAAACCAAGATTAATTGTTTTGGCCTGCTTACGTTCAATGCCTGCCATATCTGCAACAACCTGGTGGAAGTCTGCATCACCTTGATTGTATGCTTCTACAATTTCATCTACACCAGATAAGTTTTGTAGTTTTGCATAGTGTACTAAAATTCTTGGTTCTTGTTGTGAGTAGTCAAACGATCCCCAAGTAGTTTTTTCTTCTGGAATAAATATAGATCTTATCATCGGTCCAAGTTCCGGATGCCTCGCTGGTATCTGCTGTAAGTTTGGATTGCTCATAGAGAACCTACCAGTCACGGTCCCACCTGCATCTGATCGTATTTGATTTATGTCTGCGTGTATTCTACCATCAACTGCGTGCTTAGTAATTGAATCTATAAAAGTTGTATGCGCTTTGTTAATCTCTCTTGCATCAGCAATTAGTTTTGGTAATTCGTGTGGGTGGTTTTGTAAAAAGTTTTTTGTAAAACTTGGTTCTTTACTTTTTTCTGTCCTGTCATAAGGTAGTTTTAAATTATCAAAAGCTTTTGCGATACTTCTAGCTGCGTGTATTTCTACATTAATTCCTGTTAAGTCTTTGATTTTACTTATGATTTTAGACTCACGTTGCATAAGATTTTTTTTAATTTTATCTGCTTTCTCAAGATCAACTCTTACACCTTTGAATCTCATATCAACTAAACAAGGAAATAGTTTTGTCTCCAGGTTAAATACATCCCAAAGTTCTTGTGTGTATAATTCTGTTTCTAATCTCTTCCAAAGTTTAAGTGTAGACTCCGCATCACGTTCAGCATATTGACCTACAAATAATGCAGGCAATCTCCACATATCTTTTTTAGGATCAAGACCATATTCTTTTGCTGCTGCTTGTAGTATGGATTCATCTTTACCCATACCAATATAAAATTTTGCTAATGTGTTTAATTGATAAGACATTCTATTCTCATCAATCAAAGACGCTGCTATCATAGTATCTACAATCTTACCTTTAACAATAATACCTGCTGATCTTAACCAACAAACATCATACATTGCATTGTGAAATATGAAGGTAGTATCAGGTTGATTGCAAATATCTTGTAGCCACGATAAAACGAGTTTTTTATCCATATTACCACCAGACTCGTGATTGATAGGAAAGTACCCTGACCAGCCCTCTACGGCCACCGCAACGCCAGCAATGTGGCCTTTTCCAGTGACATTACCAGAGCCTAGCTCTTTTAGGTATGGATCATTAGTCTCTAAATCAATTGCTATTTCTTTGTGTCCTTTGAGATCTTTAAGTTCATCAGGCATTACCCATTCCGTTTGTGGTGTGAACAAAGGAATTTGAGTACTTCTCATTCGTAGTCCCTTTCAAGAACCATTTCTAAATAGTGTATTGCTTTTCTCACGTCCTCTTCTTTTCCTTTAGATTGATGTCTACAGATGTATTTTATAGCGTTACCCTCCGCAAAAAGCAACTTGTTTTCGTTAATAAATTCAGCAGGTTGAATCTTCATATTCTTGTAATGTTTTCCACCCACTTGTTTATCGAGTGAGTCGTATGTAGCTTTCTTAAATATTTCTTTATTTGTCATTTTTTTCCTCCTTTAATAACTTCAAATGTTACAGGAGGTTTCCAGCCATCCAATACATCTTGAACAAAAGCTTTATAAGATAAAAATGCTTTCTCTGTCATATGACCTTTTGAATTATAAATAATATCCATTGTTAATAAACAAGGAACTTGAGTTTCATCTTTTGCATACAAAGGAAAATTATCTTCTATTATTTTTTGATGTTTATCATAGTCATCTAAAAAACTATGACGACTTTCCATAAACGCATCTTGTATTATTTGTCTTTCCTCTCTAGTATTTTCTTTACGTTGTTTTGGTATTTTCATAATATATAAGCTCGATCAAAATCTTTTGGATCTAAGACGTGTAATTCACGCTTCGCTCTCGTCGCTCCAGTATAAAACAATCTGTGTAATTCATCTGGATCATAACTAAATGTTTCAAGCGCCGCGTTTGTTATGTCTTGCATCAATAAAACTTTGTCAGCTTCTCCTCCTTTCGCTCCGTGTATTGTTGACATTGTTATACGAGGATTTTTATTTAGTGTTTCACCATTCGCCCTCATATTACGAATGTAATTCTCTGTGATAGAATCTAATCCTTCAAAAGATTCATACCAAACATTCTCTGTTATTAAACCGTGATGCTCTTTACATTCTTTTATAGTGTACTTGTCATCAGAGTGTAATGTTTTACCTTTTCTAAATCCCTCTAATACATTTGATCCAAGGTATTCATATATATTTTTTATCTCCAGGTGATTTAATGTTTCACCTTTACGCCAATGCTCCCAGTTATTTAATGCTAATAATAATTTTAGTGGTATAGAGTTACGTCCTTTGTATTGATAATACCATCCTTGTAACTCACATAAATCTTTTGCATCTTCTAAAAAATAATTAGCAGAAGATAAGATTAACCAATTACCCTCACTCATATCTACTTGTGTAATGTCAGAATATCTTTTTAATATACCGTGTTCTTCTCTAGGTTTGTATTGTTTATCAAATCTATTTTGTACTTTGTTTATAATGTTTTGTGATAGTTCGTGTATAGGTCCACCAGGTATACGATATGATTGATCTAATGTTTGTATATCATCTACTTCTTCTTTGAGTGCTATGAAATGATCTACGTCTGCACCGGCCCACTTAAATATAGCTTGATCATCATCACCTGCAATGTAAGTTTTTTCTGCTCTAGACCAAATCTTTCTAACCATTTCCCACTGTAACAAAGATAGATCCTGCGCTTCATCTATAAATAATACTTCAAACTTATTGTGTTTTTCTTTTGCAATAAAATCTTCTAGCAGATCGTTAAAATCTTTTAGACCTTTTTCTTTTTTAAATTTTTTAAGTTCTTCTGCTAATAAAAATAATGTATTTCTTTCTATGTCTAATATGTTTTTTCTTGAATCATAGTAATCTAACAAGTCCATTCTCTTTACAGCTGCAGTATTAATAATTGTAAGATACTCATTATCACAATTAAATGTGCCATCACCCTCAGAAAACTTTGCAACCTTAATTGGTATGCCACATTTTTCTCCAAACTCTTTGTAGTCATCCGCACTTAACATTTTTTCTTTTGTCATACCTAATTGATTGAATGCGTAAGAGTGTAATGTTCTAAAGTATGATAAATCATTCTCTACATCTAATCCAAATTTTTCAGCTGCTCTGTTAGCCGCCTCAGTTGCTGCTTTTTTAGTAAACGAAAAGTACCCAATTTGTTTAGGTCTTATTCCATCTTTTATAAATTCATCCACTAAATTTAGTAGTGTTGTTGTCTTGCCTGTCCCTGGTGGTCCTAATATTATTGTTTTCATATTTTTTTATTCTTCTTTCTAGTATGTTGTTTTTAATTTTAAGTTTTTCATTTTTTTTTGTTAATTCTTCTATCTTTAAACGAAACCTTAAATGCCAATTAATCCCGACATCCCTATCAAACATTAAAAATGTTCTTCCAAATATGTTGTTTTAGAAACTGACGCTTCTGTTTGTTTCATTGTTTTTATTTTAATTAATCTTGGTTGTTGTTTCTTTATTCTAACTCTCTCCTCTCCTACAAACTCATCTAATTGTTTTATTAAATTACCTGTTTGATTTTTATCTTTCTCCCAGTGATTTCGTTTACAAAAATTATAGAAGTCTTCCATTCTAAAATATGTGTATTCTCTTTTCTCATCTGTAAATGGTAGTTTATTAAACACATCATCTATAATTCTTGCTGATTGTCTATTGGTAGTCCAGTCTTGCAACAAACCTGTAAGTTCGTTTACCGGATCTAAAGACTCCAAAGGTTCTACTTCTTGCAATCCCTGCATCATTGGTTTTAAAAAATGTTGCTTCCAATCTTTTGGTTTTGGTATTGGTACTACCAAGTTTGCTTGATCTAAACACGCTAGCGCAAATAAGTTTGGACTGTAAAGTTGTTCTGATTTTAATTGTATTCTTTTTTTATCTACATCTAAAAACCATTCTGGTGGTTTAGAAGAATATTTTGTAAGACTACCCAACACAGGCATTTCTTCTTCACCAAATCCTACACCAAATCTTTTTGTTCTACATAAACCAGATTGACATACTGCATTGATAGGTGCATCTTTACATCTATACTTGTCATAACCTTTTCTATTTACTGATTTAA
>WLWF01002557.1_pt1 | contig 12947 bp, 5 predicted proteins | sample 6718331 | NCBI WGS metagenome assembly WLWF01 (sample SAMN12718692, study PRJNA515312) | sponge metagenome | isolation source: marine sponge | host: Mycale hentscheli | place: New Zealand: South Island, Marlborough, Capsize Point | collected 2003-05-01
GTTCTGGTGGTGTTACTGAATACTTTAGAGTAGACGGTGGAGCAGTTGAAACTAGATTTTCAAAATCAACACGTCATTTTGATAATGTAGGAGCGTATTTTGGAGATTCTGCTGATTTACAAATATATCACGATGGTAGTAATAGTTATATAGATGATATAGGCACTGGTGGTTTAATAATAAAAGCTTCTGATTTATATTTAAGAAATCCAGCTAATGCAGATTACATTTATGCAACATCAGGAGGTGCAGTTAATATTTATTATAATGGTTCTAGTAAATTACAAACTACAAGTACAGGAATTAGTGTAACAGGATCTGTTACTGCAACCAACTCAGGGACTGCAGGTATTTTTAATTCAGGAACTACTAATGTTGTTGCGAGTTTTACTAGCACAGATGGAACAAGTGTTATACAGTTAGCCGATAGTAGTGGAAATGTTGAAATAGGAGCAGCAGGAAATAATTTTGTAGTACAACCTGCAGGTGGTGTTGCTCAATTAACAGTAGGAGCATCATCTTCAACTTTTGCTGGCAGCGTTATAATAGGTGCAACTAGCAACGGTAACGCTGTTAATAAACTAACAATAGCATCAGGAACTAATGGTGATGGTATATTTTTAACAGGATTAGGTACCGCTGCAGGTATGGCTACTGGTCATTATAAAGCTATAGATTTTCAATATTCTAATACTGACCCAAGTTTTCAATCAGCTATTAGATTTGTTGTAGTTGATGATACAGCTCATGGTGGTCAAATAGAATTTTTTACTGATAATTCTAGTGGAACAAACACTAAATCACTTACGTTAGATAAATCTCAAAATGCAACTTTTGCAGGGAAAGTAGGTGTAGGTGTATCACCAACCACATTACTACATTTAAAAGGTACTGGCGATGCAATACGAGTAGAATCAACAAATACAGGATCCGCTGGTGCTCAAGTAGATTTATTACACTTTACAACTTCACCAGCAGATGAAGATATTACTGGCCTTATAAATTTTGGTGGATATTATAGTGGAACTACCTCAGTTTACGGCGCTTCAGTGAGAAGTTATTGGACTGATGTATCAGAAAAACACGGAAGATTAGAATTTTGGACTACTGACAATACTATATCTAAAGCATTAACATTAGCGCATGATAATTCTGCAACTTTTGCAGGAACAGTAGAAACAACTACTTTAAGAACTGATGTTGTAAACAACAAAGCAAATTCAGCAAATATTATTTACAGGTCAGGTACTAGCACATTAGTTGGTGGTGGTTCAACCGCAAATAAACTTTATGTATTAGATAGTGGAAATGTAGGAATTGGCGAAGATGCACCTGCGACGCTTTTAAGTTTAAAAGGTGCTGCTGACACTTCTATAATTACGTTAAAATGTACTAAAAACGATTCAAGTTGGAGTGGCGAAAGAATTGGTGGTATAAACTTTTTCTCTGAAGATGGTTCAGGTCCAGGAGCAGGTATTAGAGGTTCTATAAATTATATAGCAACATCAAGCTCTGGTGGTAGTACGGCTATGAATTTTAAAACTGGAAATAATACAGAAAGGGTCCGTATTACTAATGACGGGGGAGTTGTAATTTATAATGAATTATATAATGAAGTAAGTATAGCAACAGGAACAACGAAAATTGGTTATAATGCAGGATTAAGTGTTGCTAACAGTGCACATAATACTTATTTTGGTTATTACGCAGGTAGAGCAAACACAGGTGTTCGTAATACAGTTATGGGATCACAAGCCGCATATCAAGGTACAAGCACCATGAATTACAATGTAATTATAGGATATAATGCTGCTAAAACTGCCACGAATCAAATGGAATCAAATGTTATAATTGGAGATAGCGCTATGAGTATAGGTTCTGGAGCAAGTGGTACTGTAATTATAGGTCAAGCGGCAGGAGTAAATAACACAAGAAATTATTTGGTTGCAGTTGGAAATCAAGCCGGGTATTCGCAAACGGACGCTGCGGCTAATACTAGAATTGGATATAATAGTGGTTATCAATGTACAGTAGGAAACTATAACACTTCCGTAGGTTACCAATCAATGCAAGAAAATACAAACCAAAGCGGTAATACTGCTGTTGGTTATAGAGCTCAATATTATCACACGAGCGGTTCTGAAAATACTTATATAGGTTATAATGCCGGATTTAGTACAAGCGCTTCAACTGCTTATGAAAATACTATTATTGGGTCAATGGCAGCGGGAAGTAACAATAATTTATCGGGAGCTGCAAATACTGCTCTTGGACGATACACTATGCATTATTTAAGTAGTGGTACTTCTAATACAGCGTTAGGTCATCAAGCTATGTTGAGTTTAACAAGCGGAGATGCTAATACAGGAGTAGGTAAAAACTCTTTAAGTGAAGTTGAGGGTGGAAGTCGTAATACTGGTTTAGGAACTGGCTCTGGTCAAAAAATCACAAGTGGATCAGACAATATTGCAATAGGTTATGAGTCGTTATATAATCAATTAACTAACGGTCAAACAGTAGCTATTGGGGTAAACGCTCTATATACTTACACGGGAAGTAGAACTGTTGCAATCGGATATAACGCTGGAAAATTATTAAGTTCAGATGTTGATAATGTATTTATAGGACAACAAACAGGGGAAAATAGAACTGCAGGAATTGACAATACCTTTGTGGGTGCTTATGCAAATTATGCGGGGGGAACAGGGTGTTGTAATACAGGAGTTGGAAAGTCAGCTGGTTACTCATTAACAAGTGGAGTTCAAAATACATTTTTAGGTAGGCAAGCAGGTTATTCAATTACTACAACTAATGACAATACGATGATAGGTCACAATGCAGGTATTCTCGCTACAGGTGCTGCGAATACTTATGTAGGTTCTTATGCAGGAGATGCATCAAATCATTCAGGATACAGTAACACTGGAATTGGTAGAGCAGCGTTAAGTGCAGTAACAAGTGGATTTGAGCATACTTCGTTAGGGAGAGATGCTGGTGATGAAATAACTACTGGAAGTAATTGTATGGCACTTGGTTTTGCCGCTGGAAGTGGCTCATCACCTCGACATATGACTACTAATAGCAATGAAATTGTACTTGGTAATAACAGTATAGTAGGTGCTTATATTAGAGTAGCTTGGACTACTGGCTCTGATAAAAGAGATAAAATTAATTTAGATGAAGTTCCTTATGGCTTAGAGTTTGTAAATAAGTTAAAACCAACTTCTTATAATTTAAGAAAAGAAAGAGAAAAAGAAGAAGTTATTGGAAATAGAAAATTTGGTTTTATTGCCCAAGAAATTTTAGAACTTGAAGGTGATAATCCTGTTATTATTGATAATTCAGATGAAAATAAATTATGTTATCAAGAATCAAATTTAATTCCTATTTTAGTAAAAGCAATACAAGAATTAAAAGCAGAAATAGACGAGTTAAAGAAATAATATGGCAAACTTATCAAATATAAATAATATATTACGAACTGGAAGTTTAGGTGTTGGTATAAATAAAGATCCTGCTAGTCCTTTTGAAGTTAGTTCAGCTACAAAACCAGGTATTAAAATGTTTAATACGGCTACAAATGGTAAAACATACCAAGCATATTCTGATGAAAATGGTAATTATATTATATATGATGAAGATGCTGATGATAATAGATTTGTTATAAACAGTTCTGGTGATGCAACTTTTGCTCAAAAAATTATTGCTGGTGGTAGAATATCTACAGAAGCTACAACATCAAATGCTTTATTACAAGTAAAATACAATAGTAGTAATTATCTTGAAGCATATTACGATAAATTAAATGTTGTAGGTGGTAACTTCCAATTTCAAACAGCTGGCACTACAAAAATGGTTCTTACCACTACAGGAAACGTTGGTATCGGAACGACTAGCCCTGGATCTAAGTTAGAAGTTAAGACGTCTGGTGCTAACACTACCGTAGAGCTAGACAACTCAGACACTAATTACACTTTAATTCAATACAATGCTCAAGGCGCAACAAAAGGATTTTCTGGATTTAATGCAGGATTTATGCTTTTTGGTGGGGAATCTGGAACAACTACAAGATTGCAATCAGGTGGTTCTTATGCTGCTACGATTTTAGAAAATGGTAATTTTGGGATCGGAACGACTAACCCTGGAAATTTACTTGACGTAGCTGGGGATACGGATATTACAGGGCAATTATTTGTTACACATGATGCAAATTATGTTGCTAAAATAAAACAAACTGCAACTTCAATGTCTAACGGGTCTTATACGTTTGAAATTGATAGTACTTCTCACACATCAAATATGAGTACAGCTGGAGCAATGTCAGTAGATGTGAATTCAGGAAGAGCATTTACTATTAACGGTATAGGTAGAGTTTCTATAGGTGGCAATGTCCAATCAGCTAATACTTTAACATTAACAGGATCAGCTACAGAACTTGATATTGAAAATACCAGTGGTAAAAGATATAGATTTAATTGTGACACTTCTGGTAATCTTAAATTTGAAGATAAAACAGGGGGCACAGAAGTAATGAGGTTTGCTTCAAGCAATAACGTAGGAATCGGAACGACATCGCCTTCTTATAAATTAACTGTAGCTGATAGTACTGTAAATGGTAGAGCAATACAAGCTATTCAATCAGCAACAAGTGGAACAAACTGGGGATTTCAGGGTGGTGCTTTTGGTTCTGGTGCAACAAAAAATATTGGATTACAAGTAACAGCAGAGGGTGCATCAACAAATTATGCTGCTTTATTTACAGGAGGAAACGTAGGAATCGGAACGACTACGCCTAATGATTTTGATGGTGAATCAAGAAATTTAGTTATTAGAGGTGGTGTAGATGGATCAACACCAACTATAGGTATGACAATATCGACGGATGGAAATCAGGCTTCAACTGGTAGATGTGCAATTAGGTTTGCAGACGGAATAAGTGGTACTGAAAGATATAGAGGTGCGCTTGAATATAACCATAATGGAGATGATATGTCATTTAGAACTGCTGGTACGCAGAAAATGACTTTAACTGACGGTGGAGATTTACTAATAACAACCGGTATCGTAGGAATCGGAACGACTTCGCCTAGAGGTAAAGGTTTAGAAATATTTAGAGCAGCAGGATTATCGAGCAACCCCCAATTAATTCTTTCAACGGGAGAAAATAGTAGTTTAGATTATTCTTTGGCAACAGATACTGTTTCAGCAGGAGATTTTTGTATATTAAGTGGAGTAGTAAATACTTCTTCTGCAATAAAAATGCGTTTTCAAGGTAATGATGTTTTTTTTGGAACACCAACTTCAACCTATCCATCAACTAATAACTTTGTGCATATAAACACACAGAGTGGTGTTAGCATGGTAATAGGCGGCCACAGTGGAACACATACCTCAGTTCAATTTAGACACAATGGAGCAACAATAGTTGGTTCAATAGTGGTAACTTCAACCAGTACTACTTATAACACATCTTCAGATTATAGATTAAAAGAAGACTTACAAGACTTTTCAGGGTTAGATATGGTTTCTAAAATACCTGTTTATGACTTTAAATGGAAAACAGAGACAAAAAGAAGTTATGGAGTTATAGCACATGAATTGCAAGAAGTTTTATCAGATGCAGTTTCAGGGGAAAAAGATGAAGAAGAAATGCAAGGTGTTGATTATTCAAAAATAGTACCAATACTTGTAAAATCAATACAAGAACTAAAAGCAGATAACGATAGCTTAAGAGCTAGAATAGAAACGTTAGAAAATAATTAATATGGCAATAATATATTCATACCCATTAAATACACCTAAACGAGAGGATTTACTTATAGGTACTGTAACTTATGATGAAAATGCACAGGATCCAGTTGTTGGTAATCCTACAGTTAGTTTTACAGTTGGGTCGTTACTTGATTTAGTTGCTAGTCAAGGTGCTGCACAAAATTTACAACAAGTTACAAATATAGGTAATACAACAACTAATTCTATTGTTGTATCTAATAGTTTAAAAGTTGCAGGTGGGTATTATGATTCAAGTAATCAACCAGGAACATTAGGTCAATTACTTAGTTCAACCGCCACAGGAACACAATGGGTTAATGTTGCTGCACAAGGTGTAACAAGTGTTGGTTTATCAATGCCAGCAGCTTTTACAGTAGCTAATTCACCTATAACTCAGTCAGGTATTTTAACAGTTACAGGCGCGGGTACAGCTGCTCAATATATAAATGGTTTAGGTAGCTTAGTTACTTTTCCAACTATACCAACGCCATATGTTTTACCAGTTGCAACAACTGTAGCACTTGGTGGTATAAAAATAGGTTATACTCAAAATGCAAAAAACTATCCTGTTGTATTAAGTAATGAACAAGCTTATGTTAATGTACCTTGGACAGATACTCCATATGTTTTACCTTTAGCCGCTAGTGGAACAAGAGGTGGTGTGCAGATAGGATATACAGAAAATGCAAAAAATTATCCAGTTGAGTTAGATAATGAAAAAATGTTTGTTAATGTCCCTTGGACTGACACACCTTATGTATTACCAGTTGCTACAGCTTCAGATTTAGGTGGTGTTAAAATTGGTTATACAGAAAATGCTAAAAACTATCCTGTAGAACTTGCTTCTGATAAAATGTTTGTCAATGTACCTTGGACAGATACACAAACTGTTCAAACAATAACAGGTACTGGGTCAGACAATACTGACTCCGGCGTATTGTTAAGTAATAGTGGTGGAACTGTTTTAATATTAGGTGCTGGTAGTGTTGCAGCTTCACAAACAGGAAATACAATAACTTTAACTGGTACAGACACAGATACTGGTGTAACTGGGGTTACTTTAGCCACAGGAACATCAACAGGTGCGCCACTTTCAGAAAGTATAGCAAATAGAGAATTAACACTAACATCGTTTGAATATGATGGTGGTAGTAATATAGGTTACGTACCCGCGGGTGGAACAGCTACAACATATTTAAAAGGTGATGGATCTTGGGGATCAATACCCACTGGCTTACAGTTTAAAGGAACTTGGGACGCTTCAGGTGGTGGTGGTGGTAATCCAGATTTAACACAAGGTGCTAACAAAGGCGCAGGATTTTTATGGATATGTGATGTTGCTGGAACTGCATACCCTAATGGTGGATCAAATCCACCTAGCACATGGGCTTTAGGAGATTGGGCGGTTTACGATGGTACTGCTTGGACTAGAGTACCTGCTACAAATGCAGGTGTAACTAGTATAACAACAACTGACGGTACTTTTATTGATTTAACACCTAATACGGCTACTACTGGTGCTGTTACTGTTACGGCTGATCTAAGTGCGCAAGACGGAACATCTGATACTAGCACAAGGTTTTTAAGTAAAGATAATACCTGGGATGTTCCTAGTTATACTACAGACACCAACACGCAAAACATATACACAAATTCTTGGCAACAATCTACAAACGATATAATATTAAGAAAAGTTTTAAGTGGTGCAGGAAGTGGAACACAAGATATAAAAATAGTTAAGGGCGCTAATATAACTTTTACATACACTGATGCAAATAATTTTACTATTGCAGCTACAGATACTCAAGAAAATACAACTTGGACTGTAAGAGATTCAAACGATGATGATAAAACGGTTAATAATTTAAAGTATTTAAAGTTTGTTACAGCAACAGGTGCGTTAGACACAGCACTTACAGGCGCCGGTAGCACAAGTGATCCTTATTTAATGACGCTTACGTCACCTGATACAAATACTCAAAATACTTATACAGCAGGAGCAGGTTTAAGCGTGTCTAATTTTGTGTTTTCAGCAGACATAGATACAACCGCTGCTAGTTCAGCAACTAATAATTTATCAACTGATTCTGGAAGGTATTATGCAGTTCAACTTGATAATAATTCTACCGCTGTTGATAGAAAAATGGTTGTTAACGTACCTTGGTCAAGTGGTGGAACTTATGATTGGACTATAAAAGATAATTCAACCGGTTCAAGTGCAGTAGACGATGGAGAATCAATACAATTTGTAACAGCAACAGGACCTTTAGGTACAGCATTAACAGAACCTACAGCCGGTAATTTTGTAATGACATTAACATCGCCAGATACAACAACAAACACAACATATGATTTAGCTGGTGCTGCTGACGGAAGTGTTGCTGCTAATTACAATTTAGTTTTATCAGCAGATGGAACAGCACAAGATACTATGGTTTTTAAAGAAGGTTCTAATGTTACTTTCACAAGAGCAGCAAATTCTTTAACTATAGCGGCCGATAATGATAATACAACATACGACTTTTTAGCTGTACAAACAGGTGGTACTAACGATGATCCAGCTTTACGTTTAGATCCTAGCACAGGTAACAATGATGATGTAACTTTAACTGGTGGCAGTAACATGACAATTACTAGAAATAGTGATACTCAAATTACTTTTACTGCTACAAATACTTGGCTTGCTAATACAAAAACAGTTGCTGGTTACGTAGCCGCCCCGGGTGCAGTTGCTAATAAGGTTTGGAAAACAGATGCTAATGGTAATCCAGCTTGGAGAGATGACGCCACTGGTGATAATACAACATATAGTATAGGAAGTGGTAATACTAAAGTAATAACTTTAACAGGTAGTGATAGTTCTACTAGTACAGTTACTTTTGCTGATGGTAGTGATATATCTATATCTGGTAATAATGGAACGATAACTATAACAAATGATGCACCTGATTCTGGTTTACCAGCTGTATTAACAGATGGTGCAAACCCTGGTGTTACAAGTTTATATGCAAATACTGCCGCTGCAACCGTGAGAGCAACAATAGGTGCTGGAACTGGAGATGGTCTTGTAACAAGTTTAACAACAACAGGAACTTCAGGAGCTGCAACACTTAGTAACGCAGGTGTTTTAAATATACCTAATTATGATGATAACGATACAACATATTCAGCTGGAACAGGTTTAAGTTTATCAAATGCAAATGTATTTTCTATAGATAGTACTGTAGTTACATTAACAGGTACTCAAACGTTAACCAACAAAACATTAACTACACCTGTAATTGATCAAATTTCACCTTCTGCAGCTATATTACAAATTGATGGTGCTGGTAGTGTTGATGGTGGAATTAAATTAATGTGTTATGCTGGTACTCACGGACAATTGTTAAAATCACAACCTCACAGTGCTGGTGTTACTAACACAATGTTGTTGCCAGCTGGTTCAAGCTCTACATTAGTTTCAGAAGTAAGTACAAGTACTTTAACTAATAAATCAGGTAATATATCAATGTGGACTAATGATAGTGGATATATAACTTCGTATAGTGAAACTGATACTTTACAAAATGTTTGTAGTAGGGGAAGTACAACTAATACTTCTATAACAATGAATGGTTCTGGTGCGTCTGGTTATTTATATGTAGCTGGTAACGCGGCAAGTGCAGCCCCTACAAATAGTCAAGGTATGGCTTTTGCTTACAATAATTCTGGTGGAAGTAGAGAAAATGAAATTTTCTTTAACCCAGGTATTGTTACGCCAGCTCAAAATGCAACTTATTATTTTGCGCTTATAAATGAATATTTAAACTCAAGCAGTGGAAACGCTAGAGTAACTGATACATTATTTAAGTTATATGGTAATGGAAATTTAGAATTAACTGGGCCTGCCGCAACTTCAACTATAGCTAATACATATTGGAGAATGCCAAAATCTGCAGCTCCAGGTACAGGTTATTACTTATCAAAACATTCAAGTACTATAGATTTAGTGTGGACAGCACCAACTACTGGAACTGTTACAAGTGTTGCAACTGGAAATGGTTTATCTGGTGGTACTATTACTACTTCAGGAACATTAACTATGTCTGGCGCTTATACTGGAGATTTTACAGTTACTGGAGATGTTGTTGCTGATTCATATAGATTTAGAACAAATCACTCAAACCCTACAACTAGTACAGCAACTTTTTATGATCAAGCAAATGAAGGGCCTACAATATCTGGTTTTGCAGTTTGTTTTAGAACAGGAAGTACACCAGCTCAAACAGGTAAATTAAATTCAAGTGGTACTTTTACAGTTTCTGGAGATATTGTAGCTTATGGTTCACCATCTGATGTTAGATTAAAAGAAAATATTAAACCTATTAAATCAGCTTTAGATAAAGTAAGTAAACTACAAGGTGTAACTTTTGATTGGAAAAATAAATCAGAAGATATACTCGATATAAAAGAAGACATAGGATTTATAGCTCAAGATGTTCAAAAAGTTTTACCAGAACTTGTTAGAAAAAATGACAATGGTATGTTATCAATGAGACATCAAGGTGTAACACCAATATTACTAGAAGCTATAAAAGAACTAAAAGCTGAAATAGAGGAACTTAAAAAACAAATTAAATAATGGCATTACCAAGTTCTGGACCAATGTCTGCAACGGCAATTAACCTTGAAGCGTCAAGAGCTGGTGCTACAACTGGACCTTTAGCTGGAACAGTTGGAACCACACCCACAGCTGTTTCGTTTGTAGGCTTATATGCTAATTCAACTCCAGTATTTCCACCAATGAATGTTACACCTTCTTATAAATATTCTGATTTTTACGGTAGAACATTTGTTGCAGCAACAAGCCCTTGGTGGATAATAAACACAACTTATTCAGCTGGATTAAATGGTAAAAAATATACAACTAGTGGAAGTAATATAATTCCTAATAATAGTGATCCTTTGTCTACATCTGTTAGATTAGGACCTACCTATGAATGGTCAGCAACCGGTATTTTAACAATAAATAATAATCAAGATTTAATAATAGTTGGAGGCGCGTACTCTACATCAACCGCCAGATATTATACTGTTTGGCAACAATATTTAAGATCTTTTTACACAAGCTCAATAACAAATTCTTTCAGAGGAATGTCTGATAATGGTCATTTTGTAGATTATGTTGGTACTATTAATCATGTTGCTGCTGATGCTATTTATTTAATGGACGAAAATACAAAGGTTTTTTGGTTAGATCAAGAATTTGCAACAACAGGAGATGATGGTGCTGTCGATATAAGAAGATATGGTGTTTTTTCTATAAATACATCTACTTACGCAAGTAAAACATATCCAAAACTTTGGCAGTATACAGGTTGGACTAGACAAATAAATGACTCTACTCAACAACAAGGTTATCATTATTCTCAACCTAGAGCTACTTCATTGTCTAATACTTATTTAAATATATTTAGAAATCCTAATGATCAATTAGATGAAGATATAATTAATATATATATTGTTAATCAAATTAAAAACGAAAATTTAGCTAATGATAGAGAATGGAATGGAGGTATAACTAAAATAGAATATGATAAAACAACTGCTACAGGTACTTCAGTTGCTTTAGATTCACCAACATTTAAAGTTTGGCAAATAAATAAAGGTGTAGGAACTGGAACAACAATGCCTAATTCAAATCATACAACATTTAATGACATATGTTCAAGCACTTCCTATGATCCAAGGTAATATTTAAATAAAAACTATGAGTGATGTAACATTACATGCGGCTGGAACATGCTTTCCACCTATACCATTAAGCAACCCTGTTGCTCCACAAAAGTTTAGTGTAGGTCATATAGTTCAATTTGATCCGGATTTAACTTTTGAAAAATACTATGATACATATGTAAAAACAACTGCATCTATTACAAGTCCTAATTATAATGCGTGTTTTCAAGGTGTTGCTAGTAATGGCGATAATTTAGCGGCTTGTGGAGGGCGAACTAGAGGTTGGAATAACTGGACAGATTATTCAACTTTTTTAGTTTGTTATAATCAAAATTCAGGTGGAGATTTAGGTTCGGTTAAATGGTGGAAAACAATTCAATTAAATGGACTTCCTAATATTTGGCAATTTGTTGTAATAGATAGTGATTATATATATGTTGCAACTCAAAATCTAACAACAAATAAAGCTCCATTAAATAATCCAGCAAGATCAAGAACAACTGGAACAGCAGCAGTAGCAGTTATAATGAAACTTGCTATTTCAGATGGAAGTGTACAATGGGCTAAAAGATATACTTTAGGAACTTTTGGTGTTAGCAAAGGTTTTACTAGTTTAAAACTAGCAGGTAATGTACTATATGCTTCTTTTTCTGTTTCAAACACAACAGGAGGTTTAGACTATATAAAAGTAGATCCTTCAAACGGTTTTGTTACACAGCAATCGTCTATTGTTATAACAGCTACAATGACTTCAGGAACTCAATCAGGTCAATATCAAATACAAACAACTGATGCGAGTGGAAATAATTTAGCTATTGTGTTTAACGACTCTACGGCTGATTACTCGGTTACAGTAGCTAATACAACATTAGATGCAACAAGTCTTACAACAACCGTTTCTGATCAAGTTGAAATTAGAGCAAATACAAATAGCACACAAAGATACGATTAATAAATTAAAACAATAAAAATGGCAATAACTTACAAATGGAGAATTAATCAAATGAATGCACATATCCAAGCTGAAGGCAAGGATAATGTAATATACACAGTGCATTGGACTTATTCAGGTTCTGAAGAATCTGAAGGACACGAATTTAAAATTAGTGAAATAGGTGCTCAAAATTTTACCTATGTAGCTGGAGAACCTTTTACACCATACGAAGACACTGAAGCTTTTGAAAATATAGTCATCGGATGGCTTGAAGATGCTTTGGATGTACCGGCAATGGCAGCTAGTATTGAAGCTCAAATGCAAAAAGAAATTACACCAGTAAATGAAGATTTATACTTCACGTGGCAAAACCCACCTACTTCACCAACACCACCTGCGGAAGAATAGTGTAAGTTTTGTAAAAAACAAGTGATAGTATAACTAAACCTATATCACTGTGGTAGTGATATAAACCAAAAATAATGTTTAACCCTTAAAACCAAAAAACGATGACTTATTTTTATTC
>WLWF01002558.1_pt1 | contig 12945 bp, 10 predicted proteins | sample 6718331 | NCBI WGS metagenome assembly WLWF01 (sample SAMN12718692, study PRJNA515312) | sponge metagenome | isolation source: marine sponge | host: Mycale hentscheli | place: New Zealand: South Island, Marlborough, Capsize Point | collected 2003-05-01
ACTCGCTGACCTTCCACACCACGCTCCACGTGCACAACGAATGGTGATGCTCTGGCAAGGAGGAGGGCCTTCTCATGTTGATCTCTTCGATCCGAAAGATGCACTCTTCAAACGCTCTGGTGAAGATGTTCCAGAGAGTGTTCGAGGTACAACTCGTCTTTCAACAATGTCGAGTGGGTATTCAAAATGGCCAGTCGTTGCACCAATCAAAAAATTTCAGCGGTACGGCCAATGTGGCATGGAACTGAGTGAATTGCTTCCATCCATTGGTGAACTTGCTGATGATCTATGTCTCGTTCGCAGTCTTCACACCGAGGCTGTCAATCATGCGCCAGGCGTCACATTTTTTCTCACCGGAAGCCAAGTTCCTGGACGTCCAAGTCTCGGTGCATGGCTTTCATATGGCCTCGGATGCGAGACCGAAGAGCTGCCGGCTTTTGTTGTCATGACATCATCTGATAAAGCAAAGAGTTGTGGACAGCTCTTTTTTGATTACTACTGGGGTTCCGGTTTTCTTCCCAGTCGCTATCAAGGAGTCAAATTCCGAAACACGGGAGAGCCTGTTCCGTATCTTGCAAACCCACCTGGCATCAGTCGTGCTGCCCGTCGAGCCTTACTGGATGACCTTTCAGTTATGAACGCCAAGCACCTAGCAGATTACGGCGACCCTGAGATTGATACTCGAATCGCCTCCTATGAGATGGCCTTTCAAATGCAATCGAGTGTGCCAGAGCTCATTGACTTCTCAGATGAACCAAAACATGTACTTGAGCGATACGGACCTGATGTACATGTAAAGGGATCATTTGCTTTCAATTGTCTCGTAGCAAGACGACTCTTGGAACGTGGCACTCGATTTGTCCAATTAATGCATGCTGGTTGGGATCAACACGGTAATCTGTACAGTCAACTAGAAATTCAGTGTCGTGACACACAAGGACCGTCTGCCGCGCTCGTTCAAGACCTCAAAGATCGTGGACTGTTAGAGGACACACTGGTGGCGTGGGGTGGTGAATTCGGTCGTACGCCATTTGGGCAAGGTGATCCAGCGAACCCAAAGGGCCGTGACCATTTTGGGAAGGCTTTTTCGTGGTGGCTTGCAGGAGGGGGAGTAAAAAGTGGACATGTCCACGGCACAACGGATGACTATGCGTGGAATATCACTTCTGATCCCATTCACGTTCACGACATGCAGGCCACGATTATGCATCTGCTCGGCATTGATCACACCCGCCTCACATACCGGTATCAGGGTCGACAATTCCGACTCACAGATGTTCACGGCAAGGTCGTTTCAAGCATTCTGCGCTGATAGCAGGGACTCGGATTGAAACAATGATTTGACCTTTTCTGTGATTGTAGAAGTTTCGGTCAACAGATTCTTCAAATCACAGTTGCCGTTCAACATTTTGCTCCCTGAAGCCTGAAAAGAGACCGAAACCTGTGCCCACGAAAAATAATGCAGTCGCGTAACAAAAAAAAGGAATCACACCCACCAATGAGGGGTCGAAGTAGGGGAAGTTTAGTGCAACTTGTTATAAACCGCCTAGACTGCAGTTTATTCGAAAAAAATTTGTTTAGTCTATTTTTTAGCCAGCGTGAGTGCTTGACTACAGCCGAATCTAGCTATACCTTTACGCATGGTGAGGGAAAATCGATCGGAACGTTTTTTCCTCAGATGATTCCAAATAAGTTATTTAATCATCAGGAACTGGCATAGCAACAAGGGGCGCGTGCTTGTTCTTCCGACCTTTTGGGATTTTACTTTTTTCTCTCATTTGCCCGTTAGGGTGGAGGAATATTTATGACTGTTACGTCACGTCGAGGGTTTACCCTCATCGAACTCCTAGTGGTTATTGCCATCATCGGTGTTCTGGTTGGTCTTTTGTTGCCAGCTGTGCAACAGGCTCGTGAAGCTGCTCGTCGCAGTTCATGTGGAAATAAACTGAAGCAACAAGGTTTGGCTGCACACAACTATGCTGATAAGCATGCAAGTCGTGGAGACAACTTTTTGCCTAGTGCACTGGGTGTCAACGGCTCTGGTGCTTCAAACTCATCCAATCCAGTAGCTGGTACCTTCTGGAGTCACATTGTAAAAATTCTTCCATATGGTGAAGAAAACAATCTTTACAATGCGATTGGTGGAAATGGTAACTATGCTGTTCCGACAGGTACCAATGCAACTGTAGAAGTTGATTGGCTAATCTGCCCATCATTCACTGGTACCACAGCTGGCGCGTCTGTTTACAAGGCCAACGTCGGAACCAGTGATGAAGCAGGTGTGCCTTCTGGTCCATTTTCTGGAAAGACCCTCACCAACAATGGTGGCCTGGGCCTTAACCAAGATAAGGGCTTTGCTTCCTATAGAGACGGCACGAGTAACACCATTATGCTCAGTGAAGAAAACTTCTCTGAAAACTACTGGGAAGGTCACTCGAATGCCACAACATTTGGTCTTGCAACTGGGTCTTCGCAGTCACCGATTCCAGGCGTTACATCGCAGTCCATGCCAAGCTCGCCACACGCTGGTGGTGTTAGTGGATATGCGAACGCTGATGGTTCAGCTGGATTCATGTCGAGCACCATTAGCCCCGCAACATTGCGAGCGTTGTGCACTGCCAACTCTGCTGACACGATTGGTGACGATCGACCTTAGTTTTTAAAAAGACTATTGTTCATTCAGAAAGGGAGCCGGCATTTGCTGGCTCCCTTTTTTTTTTATTAGACTTTGTCGGATTACCAACATCCCTCACCAGCACGTCATGCAGGCCACACACCACCCACCTCCTCAATGGCCTCCGGGTACAACGGTAGTACAAATAGCAACGTACAACGAAGCCGCTTCGATCGGTTCACTCATACAAACAATTCATGCGACTGTTCCACATGTTCAGATACTCGTCATTGATGACAACTCTCCTGATGGTACAGCACAAATCGTTACTCAAGAGGCTGATAAGAATGAACGTGTTCACCTTCTTTTACGCACTGATCGTCGAGGCCTTGGAACGGCAACGCTAGAGGGGATTCAGTGGGCACAAAAGAGAGCCGCTGACGTTTTAATTCATCTCGATGGAGACTTGAGCCATGATCCTGCTGATATCCCACGACTGGTCGCAGCCCTCACGCCATCTGATGAAATGCCATTTGACATTGCTATTGGGTCACGAAAGGTGCCTGGTGGAAATACCATCGGTTGGTCAGTGAAGCGGCACGTCATCAGTTGGCTCGTATGCTGGTTCACACGCGTTATCCTGCGTGTTCCTGTTCGCGATGGATCAAGTGGTTTTCGTGCTCTTCGCATACAGTGCATCACAAAGATTGATCTCACTCACCTTTCCTCTGGTTATGCTTTTTTTGAAGACTTTTTGTGGCGGGCACATCGGTCGGGGGCGCGCATAACAGAGATTCCAATAACATTTACCAACAGAAAAATTGGTGAAAGCAAAGCAAATGGTATCGAAATGCTTCGGGGTGCACGTGATCTAATAAAACTCACAGCTCAAACTTGGGTCGGGCTTTAAGACAGCATTTTAAGCAAGCTATCGCTCAGACTCTGTCAACTGTCGATAGTATTTTAAGCCCGGTATAAAAAAGCAGCCGCCACTTACAAGCCCAAAGAGAACATGCTGAAACTGAGGAAGACCACACATGACTAAACCAGTGACGAACAGGCAAATCGACTGAATGTAAAAGACACCGGATAAAATTCCTGCTTTGGCAAAGAACATAAGTCCTGCCAGTAATGCAAGAACCGGCGAAAGCTTCAGTACTGGTAAGCCGAGTAACTCTTCTACCGAAAAAAGCAGCATGCTGGCGATCATGGTACCACCCCAGATGTGAGCAACTTGTCGTTCAACCGCTGTTACCGGGCCTGCTCTATACCGCAGTGCCCAAAAGATGGGTGCCCACAAAGCAAGACCGCCCGTCCACAGAACAACATACGGCCAACGACTTTCGACTCCCTGCCAAGCAAGTACATCTGTAATAACTGAGAGAATGAGTACTACAACCGAATGCCACATCCAGAGAAGACCCCAATTCTCTAGGACAACGGCATGATGTGTTTCTCGAAGAAGACGGGAAACAACATCGAGAACGCCGCCTTGGCGAGCTGCAATCGGCTCACTTGCTAGAAACGCACGAAGGTCCTTCGCTAAGTCCGCAGCTGATGCATAACGCAGATCCTGCGGCTTCTGAAGAGTTTTCAGCGCGATCATCTCCAGATCACGATTGACCTGTTGGTTAATTGACCGAGGGAGGGGTGGGTCGACTTCCAATACAGCGAGTAATGTATCCATCGGACTCGATGCCTGGAACGGCGGTCTATCAACAAGTACTTGGTAGAGGATTGCACCAAGACTCCATACATCACTGACAGGCCCAACGTCTCCACGACTTCCAGCAGCCTGTTCCGGTGACATATAGCACGGTGTCCCAAGAATTGCTCCCGTGTGCGTCATTGTCTGATTTCCTTCGAGTCTTTTTGCTAGACCGAAATCAGACACATGTGGCTTACCTGCTAGATCGATAAGAATATTTGACGGTTTCAGATCACGGTGAAGGACTCCTCGGACATGTGCAGCCTGAACAGCTTCAGCCACTCGAAGCAGTATCTGCGCACCCTCTCTTGGTGGAATCGGGCCAGCTTCTAATCGTTTTGCCAGCGTCGTTCCTTCGATATACCGCATCGAATAAAAAGGGTGTCCTTTGTATTCACCAACCTCAAAGATGGAAACAATCCCGGGATGGTCGAGTTGAGCAGCAGCTTCCGCCTCACTACGAAACCTTGTGAGATCTGCTTGACTTGCAAGGTCGCGACGCAGAAGCATTTTCACTGCAACGACTCTTTGGAGACTTTTTTGTACAGCGCGATAGACAATACCCATGCCTCCACGGCCGATCTCCTCGAGAAGCTCATACTCCCCAAATTGAGCTGGTAGCGAAGAGACACCGGGCACAAACCCATTTCCAATGAATGGCCTCATGCTTTGCTGCTCAACGGCCAATTCTCCCCCACGATCATCGCTCATGATAATCGTTGATTCCATTGCCACAGCATCGGTAACAGATACCGTTGCAAATAGTTCTCGGAGTTGTCCTGCTAAATCAGTATTTTGAAGACAGAGCTTTTCAAGTCGTACGTGTGCTTGATCGACTGGCCCTGTTGTCAAATCTTCCAGCAGAACTGCTAATCGCTCTTCTGCATCTGAGGAGAGCTCTTCTTCAATCGAATTGTTTTTATCTATTTTTGACACGGTACTTTACAAATACGAAGGAATACTAACTTCACGTTAACAAAAGATACTAGGCATGCCGTACATACTTGACGATATTTGCATCCGACGTCAGTTTGCATCATCGAGTAAAACTCTGAGTCGTCGCATTGCTCTCATATACCTCATACCAGCCGCTGGCTTGGTAAGCCCAAGAACCTCTGCTACATCCCCAGTTGATAGGTGTTCAAAATGCCGCAGCAAAACAATCTGACGATCTATTTCGTCAAGCTTCTCTACGGCCTTAGCAAAACGATGTTCAAGCTCATGCCATGTTGCAACCGCAGCTGGAGTAAGTTCTGTATCCGCAATCTTCTGAGCGAGATTTGTTTGCGAGTGATCTCCATCTACTGGTGAATCCAGCGACACTTCCTTATCGAGACTCCGGGTGCCCGCCACTCTGTGTCGTCGATGAGCATCAATAACTCGATCACGAGCCATATGCCGAAGCCATAATTGAAATGGCATTGTGGGGTTGGTGAGATAATCACCCAATCTTCGATTTGCCTCAACAAGAACATCTTGAACAATGTCACTCGCATCAACCCGTTTTCGGACAACCCGATCGAGACGCTGATCGATCATCCTTCTGATCGCAGCTCTGTGTCTCTCAAGAAGTCCGTTCACAGCCGCAGTGTCCCCCTGCCGAACGCGATCGAGGAGAATCAACGTCTGTGGAGGCGGATCCGGCGGTTCTACTGCATCACGGGAAGTGTTCATGTGGTATTTCAAGGGAACTGATGTGTCTCTCTATCGTACCAACGTGGCAGCATAATCGGGAAAATCGATTGAAAAATGCGGATTACAGCAATCAGGCCGAGCCTGCGGGCTCGAAGCATCCAAGTTTTCATGTTTGTCTTCAGCTAGTTTTTGACCAGCCTCCAAACGTGATCCATAATCCTTTGCGGTCACGGGATCGACCGCTGTCCGCCGCTCTGAATGTTGGCTAGAAAACGGATTGCCTGTGCGTGCTACCACCTCTCTTCACATGTCGACCGTGACCTCTCATCGATGTCCCATTCGTTCATGGCGGATTTCTATTCTCAAGACCGTTATCATCATTTTTGTGGGTGGCTTCCTTGCCGTTCAGCCAACCAATTTTACCAATGCGAGTGACATTTCTGTTGATGATCTGGCTGTTCGGTCAACAAAGCTTGAGGCTGCTGGTCAATGGCCAGAGTTAGTAAGTCTTTGTGAATCAGCTGCCCGCAAAGGCAACCTGTCCGATGAGCTTTATCAGAGATATGATCTGGCAAAAATTCATTGTGACCTCGATCGTCGATCTGCTGAGAAGGCCTATCAAGAGGCCTTACAACATATTACTGAAGGCGAAGCACGGCAACTTTTTGTGGAATGCTTGGGACGCATAAATTCTCATCACGTTACCAATCCAAACTTTCATAAACTCATCAGCCGAGGTTGTTTAGCCCTTCAGGTTGCAATCAGTGATCCACGATTTCAGTCTATCCATGCACGTCAGGCAACACCGGACCGCATCGCATTACTTCAACGACATTTAAAGCACATTCTGGAAGGTCGTAGCATTGCAACACTTTCTGACGCAGAGACTGTCGTAATCTGGATTGCACGTGCCGCACAATCAGTAGTTGGTGTTCCCCCAGCTGTTACTTTCCTCGAAATGACTGCCGCATCTGTTGGTGGCCTTGATGAGTATTCTGCATTTTTAACGACAGGCCAACTCAATGACCTCTACGCTCAAATTGAGGGCAACTTTGTTGGCCTTGGTGTCGAGTTAAAAAGTGCCGAAGATGGTCTGTTGGTAGTGCATGTCATTTCCAACAGTCCTGCAGAGCGCTCTGGACTTAAAGCTGGTGATCATTTGATTGGTATCGCTGGAAAACCTATTGCTGGTTTGCATGTCGATGCAGCTGCACAACTGCTCCAAGGACCAGAAGGGTCACGTGTAACACTCGCTGTCTTACGAGGGGTTGGACCAGCACGGGCTATGACGGTACGACGCGAGCATGTTGAAATTCCAAGCATAGAAGATGTTGAGTTGCTCGATCGCACGAATGGAATTGGATATCTTCATATTACGTCATTTCAGAAAAAAACTGCCTCTGACCTTGATACCGCAATGCGTCGGCTTGATGCCTCCGGAATGAGATCTCTTATTATTGATCTGCGAGGAAATCCTGGCGGACTCCTTTCGGCAGCTGTTGATGTGTCTGATTTATTTATTGACCGTGGCCTTGTTGTTGCAACACGGGGTCGTAGTCCTGAAGAAGATTTCAACTACACTGCAAGTCACAGTGGCACCTGGCAAACACCACTTACAATTCTCATTGACGGTGATTCGGCAAGTTCCAGTGAAATTTTTGCCGGAGCCATTAGGGACCATGGCCGTGGCAAAATCATTGGATCCCGAAGCTATGGAAAAGGATCGATTCAAGGAATTTTCCCAATGGATGTAGCAGGCGTTGGTATGCGATTGACCACTGCTCACTTTTACTCACCAACCGGCCAACCATACAGTCGAGTCGGTGTTTCACCGGATCTTTGGGTACAGCAAACCGCTCGCCCGGATGCCACTGGCCAAATTATTAAAAATGACGCAACACTTGCCACTGCACTGAATGAGATCCGGAAGACTTTAGAGCCTGTTGTCTCACAGCCGGTTGCCCGACGAATTACAGCTCGATAGATGCAACATGCATTGAACCACTGGCATTAGATTCTTTTGAGTTATTTGGGTGCGCTTGTTAATCCGTCTTTGTATCGTATTTCAATGATGTTCCAAACTTCATGCAAACACATCACAATCAATCTAAGAATTTTCTTGCTGAGGCAATACGAAATGAGATTCAGCAACTCGGTCTTGATTTACCTGACAAGGTCATTCCTGAACTTGCTGCCTATGCCAGAATCTTATGGTCCTGGAATGATCGTCTGAATCTCACTAGGCATACTGAAGTACAGCAATTTGTTCAGCGAGATGTTACTGACACCGCTGCCATATGCCCGCACATAAAAACCAACGAACGGGTTCTTGACGTCGGAACAGGAGGAGGCGTGCCAGGTGTCTTACTGGCTATCTTGCGTAGTGATCTCACAGTCGAATTATCAGACACGTCAGCAAAACGCATTGCAGCATTGAAGTCTATTCTCGATGAACTCGGTTTATCTCTAACCGTTCACCATAAACCAGCACAACAAGTTGTTCTCAATACGAACGGCCAAGGCTGTTCATTTGATACACTCGTTGTCCGAGCTGTTGCTCCACTCCAGAAATTACTGACTTGGTTTGAACCAATCAGTAGCTCTTATGGTCGGCTTCTGGTCATCAAAGGGCCACGATGGGAAGCCGAGAAACAAGAATCTCGTCACCGAGGATTTCTTAAAAAAGTGACAGCGCGTCGCATCGCAAACTGGCCAATTCCTGGCAGTGATATCGAAAGCGTCCTACTTGAGATCAAAAGGAGGGGAAACTCTCGATGAACTCTTGCATTGGAATACCGTGGTCAGCCAGGAACTCTAAAGTCACCGGCCGACTAAAGTGTCTCTTTCAACGAGGTCTCGTTACTCGTATTGGCATGCTTGACCTTTTGCGACTCTACTATTGGTTCAACCTTTTAATTGTGTATGCATGTTGGCCAAAAAAACATCCACATGCGTAACAGAGTTATCTTTTTCACAGTCGATAACTTCTTGCAGGTTGTGTTGACAACATTTCGAATCTACTATTTCACAGGTGGGTTGATTTTTGATTTCAAATTTTTATCGAATAACTTATGGTGTTGATGGAAAGCCGTTGGGATGTACCATCCTATTCGTACAAGCAATGCATGCGTCACCAACTTCTTTGTAATCCTGAACTTACAGTGTCTCTTGCCCTAACAAGCCCCAAGAAAAATCATAATGGATTTTTGGATTTACCCAGATAACCTGACTCACATCTTCTGGCTTGGTGGGCTCTGGGTTTTGCTCAGTGTCACATGGGCATCGGCGTCTGTATGGATAGCCTCCGACTCTGAGATGATTTTTGGCAAGTCTTCGTGGCCGCTAGTTTCTGTCTGCGTAGGTGCTGTCTTTTTTTTAGTAACTATTATGTGGGGGCTCTACACGACTCCTGTTTTTGCTGTCGGATTTATTGCTGCCTTTTTTTTCTACACCTTCTCACGAGATAAGAAGGCACCTGCACAAGAACGTATCTTGTGTGTTGCCTTTATGAAAAAAGTTTTGATCAGGCTTGCTGGAAGTCTAGGGATCGATGACGTTGAGTCTCTTCTTAACAGATCAATGAAACAACTTGCTTCCAGCAAACAGGACAGTTCCGTTGTTCTCCTCAAAAAAGATGGCTCGCCTATTGACGGGCAAGGAAAGGGAATGGAGCGAGCTGGTTCGAAGGCCGTACAGATCGTTCAGGACTTATTTGAAAAAGCGATTAACAACGGTGCTACCGACCTACACTTTGAACCAAAAAGTGGTGAAGAGATAGCTGTGCGTTGTCGAGTTGACGGTGTCATGCAAAATCTAACAACACTCTGGGCGGCAGAAGGAAAGTCATCGATTTCTGCTCTTAAAGTACTCTCAGATATGGATATCGCTGAACGACGACGACCGCAGGATGGAACATTTGCTGTCCTTTTCAAAGGCCGAAAGTTTGATATCCGTGCAGCCTCAGGTCCGACAAACTTTGGCGAAAAAATGGCCCTGCGGCTACTCGATTCTGACGGCGCGATCGTAAAAAATGGTCTTGAAGGCATTGGAATGAGTGAGTCTGTCACAAAGAAGATGCGTCAGATCATTACCCAACCCCATGGCATGCTGCTCGTTTGTGGTCCCACAGGATCAGGCAAAACGACAACACTCTATACGGCATTAGGGGAACTGGATGTCTTCTCAAAAAATATTGTCACCATTGAGGATCCAATTGAATATCGACTCGACAACATCTCTCAAACTGCTGTCAATGTTGCTGCTGACCTCACATTTGCCAATATACTTCGGTCCACATTGCGGCAAGATCCAGATGTTATTCTCGTCGGAGAAATTCGAGATAAGGAAACGGCCGAAATTGCCATGCAGGCAGCACTGACCGGCCATTTTGTTTTCTCAACACTGCACGCGAATGACTCGTCTACAACAATCACCCGTCTTCTTGATATTGGAATAGATACAACACTCATACAGTCTGCTGTATCAGCAGTGCTGGCACAACGTCTCCTTCGGGTGCTCTGTAAGAGGTGCAAAGAGGCGTACACCCCTCCCAATGAGTTTTTGCAAAAACTTGGGCTTCCTCCCGAAAAGCAAATCTCACTCTATAAGGAAGTTGGATGCACATCATGCCTCGACTCAGGATATCGAGGCCGTACCGGAATTCATGAATTGCTTGTTTTTGATGCCAACATTCGAGATCTGCTCGTGGCTCGACCATCGATTCAGGATATTCGACAAGCTGGCCGAAAATCTGGAATGAAAACGCTCAAGCAGTCTGGTATTCGAAAAGTGATTGCTGGGATTACAAGTCTCAACGAGGTTATGCGCGTCGCAAAGTAAGAGTGTACCGTTCATGAAATTTATTTCATTACGTAAGAGAATCATATAATGTTACCTTTAGCAGGAATTTTTCAAACGATAGCAGGCCTCCTTGCCGTTGCCATTGTCGTAGGTTGTATTGCATATGGTTTCATGCATGGGATGTTTCGGTCTGTACTTGTTGGAATGCAGGCTCTTGTAGCCTTTGTCGTGACAATGGCTTTCATCCCAGCACTCACAGAAATCCTTATCGCCATTGATATGCCCCCTAGTTACGCATTCCCTGCGGCATTATTTATTTTGGCAATCGGAACCGCTGTTGGTATTCACATGCTTATTGAAAAATATATTCCAAGCGAATCAGTTCCTCTTCTTTCAGTAATTGATAAAATTGGTGGTGCGTTTATTGGTGGGACAGCAGGTTATGTCGCTGCAGGGGGGGTTCTCATCGCACTTTCTCTTATGCCACTTCCAGAAAGTTACCGGCTAAACCCTTCAGAGCTCCAATTTGATTTCGGTACACCTATGCTACGAACCTTTGCACGCATTATCGAACCCGACAGTGATAAACGAAATCAGTTACTCAAAGGAGAAGTCTGGCCAAGTGTTGTGAATGAGAATGACACACCTCAATACCCTGAAAAACCGCTTCCACCAGAGCCAACAAACCCACCAGCAGGAGAAATTCCTGCCCCTTTCATACCGCCACCACCAAATATCTGGAGTGAACCTTTTGTTGATTTAAACAACAATAAACAACGCGATGACGATGAGGTGGTATACCTTGACGATAATGGTGACGGTCAATTCACAGAACACGCGAGTATTGCACCTCCTGAAGAAAAAGACCTGAAGCGCTTTGTTGGTCTCTTGGACAGATATCAGGAAAATAATTGGTGGCGATGGCGGGTGAACCAGGCGACCTGGGAGGGTCTTTATCCCGTTGAGACCTCAGAAGAGATCACTGTTGATCCAGAGGAATCCCCAACTAACCCAGCAGAATAGATGACGCACTGCATGTTTAGGCCCGCTGCCTTGAGGCCAACATGACAAAAAAACTCCAGCATAAATACATAAGGATGCACGCTACGGGCAAAACATTTGTGATCAGTGTTCGATCAGGCTTTCCTTTGCATTGCACGAACCATTGCTGTCCCCATATCAGCTGGAGTTTCTGCAATCTCAATTCCTGCATCGCGAAGTGCTTCTAGCTTTGCCTCGGCAGTTCCCTTGCCACCTGAAATAATCGCGCCAGCATGCCCCATGCGTTTTCCTGGAGGGGCCGTACGGCCAGCTATAAAAGCTGCAACGGGCTTTGTGACATGTTCCTTCACATAGGCTGCTGCTTCCTCTTCGGCTGAGCCGCCTATTTCCCCCATCATTAAAATAGCGTGCGTATCATCATCTTGTTCAAAAAGTGCCAAGATATCTATGAAGCTTGATCCGACCAAAGGATCACCACCGAGGCCAACACATGTACTCTGTCCATGACCAAGCTGAGTTAATTGCCACACTGCTTCATACGTAAGCGTGCCGGAACGACTCATGACACCGACGTTTCCTGGTGTATGAATATAGCCCGGCATAATACCAATTTTACATTGACCAGGTGTAATGACTCCAGGACAATTTGGACCTATAAGTCTACTCTTGGAATTTTCAACCGCAGGTAAAACTCGTGCCATATCGAGCACGGGTATACCCTCTGTAACCGCTATGACAAGCTCAATTTCTGCTGCTACGGCCTCAAGAATTGCATCCGCCGCAAAGGGTGGTGGAACAAAAATCATCGTCGCATTCGCACCTGTCACATCACGTGCTTCAGCAACTGTATTGAAAACAGGAAGATCTGCAATCGTTTCTCCCCCCTTACCCGGAGTAACGCCTCCTACCATTCTTGTTCCATACTCAAGGCAGCCTCGCGTATGGAACTCACCAACTTTTCCGGTAATGCCCTGACAGATAACACGTGTATTACGATCAACAAGAATGCTCATGAAAATTTGCTATAGCTAAAGAGGTACAAAGACTAAAAGAAAACAGTGCTTACGCTTTTATCGAATCAACCACTTTTTGAGCAGCATCAGTAAGCCCATCTGCTGTGATAATTGAGGTGTCGCTTGAGGCAAGAATCTTCTTGCCTTCTTCTACTTCAGTGCCCTCCAATCGG
>WLWF01002560.1_pt1 | contig 12943 bp, 15 predicted proteins | sample 6718331 | NCBI WGS metagenome assembly WLWF01 (sample SAMN12718692, study PRJNA515312) | sponge metagenome | isolation source: marine sponge | host: Mycale hentscheli | place: New Zealand: South Island, Marlborough, Capsize Point | collected 2003-05-01
ACAATTGAAAGTGCAGTTTTAGCTGGACCTATCACTATTCCTGCAACTATAACAGTAACAGGGACTTTAGTAATAGTATAATGTCAAAGATAGAAGTAGATGCAATAGATAAACAAAGTGGTTCAACCTTAACTTTAGGTGGATCAGGCACAGCAGTTACACTTGCGTGCGGCGCTACTCAATCAGGCTTTGGTAGAACAGGGACAGTAGACTGGCAGACATCAATCAAAACATCTACAATCACAGCTGTTAATGGAGAAGGCTATTTTGTAAACACAACAGGTGGGGCTATAACTGCTAATTTACCAGCAGGTTCTGTTGGTGCGATTGTAGCTTTTAAAGATTATGCACAAACTTTTGATACAAACGCTTTAACTATCGCTGCAAATGGTTCTGATAAAATAGAGGGTCAAACTTTTGATATGATTTTAAACACAGAAGGCATTGCAGTCACATTAGTATTTGGAGATTCAACAAAAGGATGGCAAGCAGTTAATAGTAATGAAGCTACAAACGCAGCAAAATTCGTAACAGCAAGTGGTGGTACAGAAACAACTTCAGGAAATTTTAAAATTCATACATTCACAGGTCCAGGTACATTTTGCGTGTCTTGTGCAGGTAATGCAGCAGGATCAAATACAGTTTCTTATGTAGTTGTAGCAGGAGGTGGTGGAAGTACTTGTGGGGGTTGTGGTGGATCTGGTGGTGCCGGTGCTGGAGGATATAGAGAATCTAGAGCTGCAACAGATACTTATACAGCTAGTCCATTAAACGCAACATCTGGACCAGGATATAATTTAGCTGTTTCAGCTCAAAATTATCCAATCACAGTAGGGAGTGGAGGAACAGCAGGTAATGCTGCTCCAATTGTGACTAGAGGTAACCCTTCAACTTTTTCAACAATAACGTCTGCAGGGGGTGGAACTAGCAATCAAGGTGCCCCACCAGCACCTATGGCACCTGGAGGGTCTGGCGGTGGTGGAGCGTCCCTTGGAGGTGGTACTTATGAAGCAGGTGGAACTGGAAATACACCTCCAGTTAGTCCCCCTCAAGGAAATAATGGAGGGACTGGTTTATCTTCTCCTCCTGGAGGCCCAACTGCAAGTTATAGAGGCGGTGGCGGTGGTGGAGCTGGTGCTGTTGGTTCTAATGGAGCTTTTCCAGGAACTGGAGGAAATGGTGGTAATGGTGTAACAAGTTGTATTACAGCATCACCTGTTACAAGAGGTGGTGGTGGAGGTGGTGGAGCTGGTTATGAACCAGGTGGAACACAAGCAGGAACAAAAGCTCCAGGTGGTACCGGAGGTGGTGGAGAAGGCTCTAAAGGAGCAGGATCAAATGGAACAGCAGGTACAGCTAATACTGGCGGTGGCGGTGGAGGCGGTGGTTATCCATCTAACCCTGGTACAGGTAACGCTGGTGGCTCTGGTGTAGTAATAATAAGGTATAAATTTCAATAATTATGACAAGTAAAATTAAAGTAGATAATATAAATAAAGTTTCAGATGATTCAAACATCATCAAAAAATGTGGATCAACAACTACAGTAGGATCAGGATCTGGTAATACAATTGTTGTGTGTGGTGCAGCAGTTACAATTGGTAGATGTGGTGGAACTGTAGCTTTAGCAAGTGGTGCAACTCAATCTGGTTTTGGTAGAGAAGGTTCTGTTAATTGGCAGACAGGATCACTTAAAACTACAACATTTACAGCAGTTAGTGGAGAAGGATATTTTATAAATCAAGGAAGTGCTATTACAATGAATCTACCAGCAGGAAGTGCTGGAGCTATTGTTGCAGTATCAGATTATGCAAGAAACTTTGCTACATATAATTTAACAGTTAGTCCAAATGGTTCAGAAAAAATAGGTGGTATTGCACAAGATGCAAAATTAAATATAGATGGTCAAGCAGCAACATTTGTTTATGTTGATTCTACAAAAGGATGGATTAATGTTCAAAACGCAGAAGATACAGAAACAGGAGTAAATCCTTTTATAGAAGCAACAGGTGGAACGGTAACAACTTGTGGAGATTTTAAAGTACATACATTTACAGGTCCAGGATCTTTTGCAGTTACAACTGCACCAACACCAGGTAATAATACTACAGATTATTTAGTAGTAGCAGGTGGTGCATCAGGTGGTGGAAACGGTGGCGGTGGCGGCGGAGCTGGAGGATTTAGACTATCTAATGATCTTTGTATGCCTGCACCTTTAACATCACCTTTAGCTAATCCAACAGGACTTACAATTACTGCATCAACAACTTATCCAATTACAGTTGGTGGAGGTGGATCTGCAACAAGACCAGCATTTGCTTCCAAAGGAAATGATGGCACTGTATCAACTTTTTCAACAATAACATCTGCAGGTGGTGGAGGTGGTGGAGGAAATAACACTCCTTCAAGCACTAATGTGGGAAATAATGGTGGATCAGGTGGAGGATCAGGAGTTGTAAACCCATCTCACTCACCTAGTGGTGGAGCAGGATCAGGTAATACTCCTGCAACTCCAATAGCTCAAGGTAATAATGGAGGAGCGGGTCATTCACCTTATAGTGCACCTTACGCCGGAGGAGGCGGTGGTGGTGCTGGAGCAGTAGGTGGTCCAGGAGTAGGTGATTCAGGTGATGGTGGTGCTGGTTCTTATGTAGTACAAGCAGGTTTTGCTGGTTGTAATGGAACGACAGGTCCAGTAAGTTCAACAAGATATTTTGCAGGTGGAGGTGGTTCTGGAAAATGCGGACCCGGTCCTGGTACAAGTGCAGGCGATGGCGGTGATGGTGGTGGTGGTCGTGGAGTAAATGCAAACAATGGAGCAGCAATATCAGGAACAACTAACACTGGTGGAGGCGGAGGCGGTCAAGGTGGTTACGCTCTTGCCGTAGGAGCTGGTGGATCTGGTATAGTAATAATAAGGTACAAATTTCAATAGGTAAAAATTATGAGTGAAGTAAAAGTAAATAAAATTAGCCCAAGATCAGGCACAACGGTAACACTAGGTGATAGCGGTGATACGTTCACAATTCCTAGTGGTGCAACAATTAATAACCAAGGAACGGCAACAAACTTTGGTGCAACAGGTTCAGCGTCTTGGGTAACAACAGTTAAAACATCAACTTTCACAGCAGTAGCTGGTGAAGGATATTTTGTAAATACAACAGGTGGAGCAGTAACAGTTAATTTACCAGCAGGCACAGCTGGAGCAGTTGTTGCAATAAAAGATTATGCAGGAACTTTTGATACAAATGCAGTAACATTAGTTCAAAATGGTTCAGATAAAATTGGTGGTTCAACTGGAAATTCAATTATAGGAACAGAAGGAATTGCAGTAACATTAGTATTTATAGATTCAACACAAGGTTGGTTGGTAACAGATTCAGGTTTACAATCGGAAGCACCAGAACCAGCTTTTATTCAAGCAACAGGTGGAACAGTAACAACCGTTTGTACAAATTTCAAAGTGCACACATTTACAGGTCCTGGAACTTTTGCTGTTACAAATGCAGGTAATTCAGGTGGATCAAATGAAGTTTCTTATGCAGTAGTAGCTGGTGGTGGCGGTGGTGGAAATTGGTATTATGGCGGAGCAGGTGGTGCTGGAGGATATAGAGAAGGTAAAACTCCACAATGTAGTTATACATCAAGTCCAGTAACTTGTACTTCAGGTTCTAATAATGGTGTAGCAGTTACAGCACAATGTTATTCAATTACAGTTGGTGGCGGAGGAGCAGCTCCAGGATCACCACCCGCTCCTGGTGGAGCAGGAGCTCAAGGTTCAACATCAACTTTTTCAGTAATCTCTTCAGCAGGTGGTGGTGGTGGTGGAGCAAGACCGGGTAACACTGGATGTGGACCAGGAGGAAATGGTGGATCTGGTGGTGGAGGAACAGGAGGACCAGGACCTAGTGGTCAAAAAGCAGGTGGAACTGGTAACACACCTCCGGTTAGTCCCGCACAAGGAACTGATGGTGGAGAAGGATCTCCAGGATCTCAAGCCCCTCAAGGTGGACTTGGTGGTAGTGGTGGTGGAGCAACGGCTGCCGGTACACAACCATCAACAAATGGAACTGCCCCTGCAGCTGCAGGTGGAGCAGGTGCAACATCAAGTATTAATGGAACTCCAACAGCAAGAGCAGGTGGTGGCGGTGGTGGAGGAAATGCTTGTGGATCATTATCGGGTGGAGCTGGTGGAGCAGGTGGTGGTGGTAATGGAGTAGGTGGAGGTAACAGTAGTCCAATACCTATAGCAGGAACAACAGGCACAGCTAATACTGGTGGTGGTGGCGGTGGAGGAGGGCATCCTTGTCAAGGAGGTTGTGTTTCTGGAAAAGCCGGTGGTTCAGGAATTGTTATTATTAGGTATAAATTTCAATAGTTGAATGATAATTAAAATTAATATATAAGGAGAAACATTATGGCACATTTTGCAAAATTAGGAGCTAACGGAAAAGTTATCCAAGTGTTAACTATGGATAATGATAAGATGTTAAATGCTGATGGTGTTGAAGACGAAACAGTAGGTCAACAATATTTAGAGACACATAATAATTGGCCTGCACAAATGTGGATTCAAACATCTTACAATACATCAGGTAATACACATTCAGGTGGCGGAACACCTTTAAGAGGTAACTATGCAGGTATAGGTTATACTTGGGATGAAGATAATAATATCTTTTGGCCTAAATCACCTTATGCATCTTGGGTAAAAAACACATCTGATGCTCAATGGCATTCACCAATCGGTGATGCTCCTGCATTAACTGCAGAACAAGAATCACAAAATACAGCTGCTACTCACAGATGGTCTTACGTCTGGAATGAAGCTGGCCAAACTTGGGACTTGACAGACGAATTAGCATAAATTAAAAATGGTGGTGGTATGCAGAAGAAAGTATTAACAGAGCAAGCTCTATATTACGGTGATGTGGCAATGCCTAAAGATTGGGACATTGATCGAGATAAATTATCAGGTGACATTTTACAATCAGTAATTCAAAACAAAGATTTTCCGTTTTCACGAACTTGGGATATGTTAAATACCTATATGCGAGATCACGTTGGTCTTGAGTATAATGTAAATTTAGTTAACAAAGAAACGTGGGGTAATATTTATAAACCCAGCGAGACTACAGTTCCATTATTAAATATAGATCCAGTAGATCTACGTAACTCTCCAGACTTTACATTATTATATGGTGTAAAAGTTAAAGACTGTATGGTCAGAATACATTTTGAAGATAACAGACGTAAAGGTAGATCTTGGGATATACCACTTAAAAATAATATGTTTATTATGTTTCCGTCTACTAATATGTATTACTTAACTAACAATCAAAAAGACAGTTTAAATTTTGTACAAACAATAACTTATGAATATATCTAATCACTACTGGTATTTTAAAGGTGTTCTTACACCTAAATTTTGTGATGATGTAATAGCTTATGCTAATCAACAAAAAGAAGTTATGGCTAGAACAGGTGGCTATGGTGATAGAAAATTAAAAAAAGAAGAAGTATTAAATTTAAAAAGAAAAAGAAACTCTGATTTAGTATGGCTTAATGATACTTGGATATACAAAGAATTACATCCATATGTACATAAAGCAAATGCAATGGCTGGTTGGAATTTTGATTGGGAAAGATCTGAATCTTGTCAGTTTACAAAATATAAACTAAACCAATACTACGATTGGCATTGTGATAGTTGGGATAAACCTTATCAACGAGACGATGTAAATAATCCAGAACACGGCAGAATTAGAAAACTGTCTATGACTTGTCAATTAACAGATGGTTCAGAATATAAAGGTGGTGAATTAGAATTTGATTTTAGAAACTATGATCCACATATGAGAGACGAATCAAAACACAGAGTGCAATGTAAAGAGATATTACCAAAAGGATCTATTATTGTATTTCCTAGTTTTGTGTGGCATAGAGTTAAACCAGTAACATCAGGCACAAGATATAGTCTTGTGGTATGGCATTTAGGGAGGCCTTTTAAATGATACACACATTTACAAATAAACCACATCAAAATATTTTTAATCAAAATTATAAGTATTTTATTTTTGAAAACAATTATTCATCACAAGTAAAACCTAAAAAACTTGCTAGTTTTATTTTAAAGAAAGAAAAAAATATAATTAATAAAACAAAAAAAGAATTTGAAAAAATTAATAAAACTGGATGGCAAGACGGAGGAACAGGTTTAGGTGTAAATAGTTTAACTTCAAGAAGTCCTTTATATAATTTAGTAGAATTTAAAGAAACTAAATATTTAAAAAAAATTATTAAAAATGCACATTTAGATTTTATGCAAGAACTTAATTTAACTGTTGAAGATAACTTATACATTCAGTGTTGGGCTAATGTAATGCGCAAAGGAGATAAAATAAAAAAACATTTTCATTCTATTAATAATTATGATTATTTAAGTGGACATATTTGTATACAAATTAAAGACACAAACACATATTATTTAGAACCTTATCATAAAGAAAAATTTACTTTAAAAAATAAATCTGGCAATATAACTTTGTTTCCTAGTTGGATAGAACATTTTACTGATGAAGTGTTGGACAATAAAGAAAGAATAACAATTGCTTTTGATTTACGAAACACTAATTCAATGCAAGACATATACCCAGATATGAAACAACATTGGAGTAAAATATAATGTTTATAAATAATTACTTTAATACGACCATTTGGTCAGAACAAAAACCAGAGTTTGTAAAATCTTTAACTAAAGCATCTAACAAATATATTAAAGATGCAAGAACAAGAGAGAAAGCTTTTATTAAAGAGCACGGTGATTTTGGAAGATCATATCACTCAACACCTTTAACTGCAGATAATGATTTTTTAGATTTTAGAAATTACATTGGTCAAAAGTCTTGGGAATATTTAGATCATCAAGGTTTTGATATGCAACAGTACACAACACTATTTAGTGAGATGTGGGTACAAGAGTTTGCTAAAAAAGGTGGTGGTCATCATTCAGCACACGTACATTGGAATCAACACGTATCAGGTTTTTACTTTTTAAAATGTAGTGACAAAACATCTTACCCTGTATTTCACGAACCGAGAACAGGTGCAAGATCTACAAAATTAAAAATGAAACCAGATATCAAAGGTGTATGGGGTGGAACTGAACTTATACATTTTAAACCTACACCAGGTACATTAATTATATTTCCAGGATTTTTAGAACACGAATTTAGTGTAGACTTTGGTATAGAGCCTTTTAGATTTATACATTGGAACATACAAGCAGTGCCAAAAGAAATGGCTAAAGACGTTTAATGAAACATTTAATGTATGAAGATTGGACTAAAAAAAGAGTTAATAAAATTAAAAGTATTTTTGGAAAAGATTGGTTTCATCATAAAAAAATATTAGAGTTAGGAGCTTGCCACGGTGATGTTGGTATAGAATTTTTAAAGTTAGGAGCAGATGTTTTATTTACAGATGCAAGAGAATCTAATTTAAAATTATTATATGATAAGTTAAATAAAATTAATTTTAATCCAAAATTAAAAATTGTAGATCAAAACAAAGATTATAATTTAAAAACAAAATATGATTTAGTTTTTCATTTAGGTGTGTTGTATCATATTAAAAATTGGAAAAAAGATTTAGAAAATTGTTTAAAACATTCAAATAAATTAATATTAGAAAGTTTAGTGTCTCCTGTAAAAAATTTAAAGTCTAATACAGAAAATAGTTTTATATATAAATATAATAGTATAGATGGTGTTGAGTCTATTTTTACACAAGAGGCTGTAGAAAACCATCTTTTAAAATTAAAATGTAAATTTATTAGGTTAGATACCATTGATTTAAATACAGATTGGAGTTGGATGAATGAAGGAAAAAGAGTTAGAAAAATATATGATTGGACATATGAATCTATGAAAAGCTATGTTTATGATAATAATGATTCAACACAATTTAGAAGAATGTGGATAGTGTTAAAATGAGTTTTAAAAAGAAAAGATACACAGTTATTCGTCAAGCTATATCTAAAGACCTAGCTAGTTTTGTTGCAAATTATTTTATGATGCAAAAACAAGTTTATGATACTTGTAGAAACGCTAGATACATTTCACCTTTTGAAAATATTATAGGTCACTACGAAGGTAAGGATGAACAGATACCAGAAACCTATAGTCAGTATTCTAATATAGCTATGGAAACTTTAATGCTTAAATGCCAACCTAAAATGGAAGAAGTAACAGGACTTAAATTATATCCAGCATATACTTATGCAAGAATTTATAAAAAGGGGGATGAGTTAAAAAGACATAAAGATAGATTTAGTTGTGAGATATCTACAACTATGAATTTAGGTGGTGATGATTGGCCAATATATTTAGAGCCATCTGGAGAAGTAGGCAAAAAAGGAATTAAAGTAGATCTTAAACAAGGAGATATGCTAGTCTATTCTGGCTGTGAGCTAGAGCATTGGCGTAATAAATTTAAAGGTAAGGAATGCGTACAAGTATTTCTTCATTATAACAACCGTAAAACACCTGGAGCAAAAGATAATATGTTTGACAAGCGTCCACATTTAGGTCTTCCTTCTTGGTTTAAACGATGATATAATCTTTAGATGGAGGCAGGGCACCACCACATACCCCCTGTCTCCTTTTAAGGATTATTTATGAGTTTAGGATTTGACGCAATAGCAGCACTACCATTTGCCACTACAACATTAGTTGGCAATGTTAATATTAACGTTACTGCAAATGCATTAACTTTATCAGTAGGAGCTTCTACAGCTACTGGTCAAGCAGCCAATGTAATTATAGGTTCTGACCCATTAACTTTAGCTAGTGGTTTAGTTACACTTACAGCTGATGCTAATGTAAATATTACAGCTTCTCCTTTAACTTTAAATTCTGCTCTAGTTACAGCTTCTTCTTCTATAGACTTTAATGTAACAGGAATGCCTTTGACTTTAAAAGCTAGCAGTGTTACAATAACAGGTGGAGCGAATATAGATGTGACAGATAATCAATTAACTATCTCATCTAATGAATCAGGGGTAATTACTTGGAACCCAATTATTCCAGGTGCAAACAATGTTTGGAAAGAAATAGAACCTTATTAAATTATGGCATCATCATACTCATCAGATTTACAATTAGAACTCGTAACAACCGGAGAAAAAGCTGGTCTATGGGGTACAATTACAAATAACAATTTACAAATTTTAGAATTATCAGCTAGTGGTTATTATACAGTAAGTATAGCTGCAGCAGATTTAACATTAGCTTTAGATAATGGTTCTGCATTAGGAGATACTACTGCAACTGGTAAAAACTTAATGATAGAAGTTACAGGTACATTAGCAGCTAGCAGAGTTATTACTATGCCAACAGGTGCTGAAAGAATATTTATAGTTAAAGATAGTACAACAAGATCTAATAGTAATTATACTATTGGTGTACAAAATGTAGGTGGATCGGGAGTAGGAATTGTTCCTGTTCCTGTGGGATCTACTTGTTTGTTTTATACAGATGGAACTAGTGCTAACTCTATGAAGCTTGCAGCAATTTTAAAGCACGGAAATGTACAAGTTCAAACAGGAACTAATACACCTTATACTGCAGTTAATGGTGATGTAGTATTTGGTGAAACATCTAATGGTGGTGGAGGTGCGATTACTGTAAATTTACCAGCTTCGCCAAGTGCAGGTGATAAAGTAACTATTATGGATGCATCTTTAAGTGGAGGTTTTGCTTCTAACAATTGTACTGTAGGTAGAAATTCTTCTCCTATTCAAGGTGCAGCTTCTGATCTTACATTATCCACAAATAACCAAGCAGTAACTTTAGTATATACCAACAGTACTAAAGGCTGGCAAAAACAATCAACGAATTCATAGGAGCAATTAGATGCTCACTCAAGTAAAGTTTGCTCCCGGAATAGACAAACAAGACACTAGTGTTGGCGCAACAGGTCGTTGGGTTGATTCAGATTTAACTAGATTTAGATATGGTCTACCAGAAAAAATAGGTGGTTGGTCTTCTTTACTTACTGATACTATTGTAGGTGTAGCTAGAAAACAACATTCGTTTGTTGATAAAGACGGTAATAGATATGTTTCTATTGGTACCGACAAATTTTTACTTATATATTTTGAGGGACAACTTTTTGATATTACTCCTGTAAAATCTACAATTGCAAGTGTTGTAATGTCTGCAACAGATGCATCACAAGAAGTTACATTAACTTTTTCTTCTGCACATAATTTAGAATCAGGTGATATTATTTTATTAGATAGTGTAACAGTACCGAGTGGTATTGGTTTAACTGATGCTGCTTTTGAAGATAAATTATTTCAAGTAACTAGAGTTACAAGTGACTTAGTTGCAATCATTACTGGTACACAAACTACAACAGGTGCTGCTGGAGGTGGTGCTTGTAGTGTTATTCCTTATGAACCTGTTGGTCCTGCTGCACAATCTTATGGATACGGTTATGGTGTAAGTCCATATGGTGGTACAGTTCAAGGAGCAGCTACAACTACTTTAAATGGTGGATTAGATGCAGACACGGCAGGTACGGGTGGAGTAGGAACTACAATTAATGTTACATCAAATACATCTTTTCCTGCTGCAGGAACTATTGCAGTTGGAACTGAATTAATAAGTTACACAGGAAAAGGTACAAATACGTTAACCGGTATTACTAGAGGGGTAAAAGGAACAGCAGTTGCAGGAACTACAGGACAAGCTCACAGTACAGGTGCAACAGTTACTAATGCTACAGATTTTTCTGGATGGGGTGATGCGGTAGATGCAGGTACTATTGTTTTAGAACCTGGACTTTGGTCTTTAAGTAATTTTAGTGATACACTGGTTGCAACTATTGCAAACGGTAAAACTTTTACATGGGATTCTTCTATTGCAGCAAGACTATCAACAAGAGCATCAACTACAACATCAGGATTTCAAACTACCAATAATCCAACAGCTACAAGAATAACTCTTATATCACCAACAACAAGACACTTAATTCATCTTGGAACCGAAACAACTATTGGAGATACCACTACCCAAGATGATATGTTTATTAGATTTTCTTCAGGTGAAAATATAAATGAATACACACCAGAGGCAACTAACTCTGCGGGTACACAAAGATTGCAAGATGGAACTAAAATTGTTGGAGCGTTGATCGCTAAAGAAAATATTTTGATATGGACTAACAATGCATTGTATACAATGAAATTTGTTGGTGCACCTTTTACATTTGGTTTTGAACAAGTAGGTACAAACTGTGGATTGATAGGTAAGAATGCAGCTGTTGAAATAGATGGTGTTGCCTATTGGATGTCTAACAATGGTTTTTTTGCATTTGATGGTACAGTAAACTCACTACCTTGTAGTGTAGAAGATTATGTATTTGACGATGTAGATACAACTAAAGGTCAACAAGTTAATGCAGGATTAAATAATTTATTTACAGAAGTTGTTTGGTGGTATCCAACAGCAGGATCTGAATTTAATAACCGATCTGTTTCTTATAACTATGGTGAAGCAAAACAACCACCGTTAGGTACATGGGTTACAAATACTAATACAAATTTTAATAGAACTACTTGGATGGACACACTTATTTATCCTCAACCTTATGCAACTTCATATAATAGCACAGGTACAGGAACTTTTCCTGCAGTGGTAGGTGAGTCTGGTTTAGGTAACACAACTTATTTTGCACAAGAAACAGGAACAGATCAGATTAATCCGGATGGTAGTACAACTGCTTTAGAATCTTTTATTCAATCTTTTAGCTTTTCATTACAACCAGATCAGAGTGAAGTATTTTTAGCTATGCGTAGATTTTTACCTAACTTCAAAGTATTAACAGGTAATAACCAAATAACAATTTCTGTAAAAGATTTTCCTGCAGACAATGATGTTGCAACTGCATTAAGTCCTTTTACTGTAAATTCAACAACAACTAAAATAGACACACGAGCACGCGGAAGATATGCAAATTTAAAAATAGCTAATACAGCAGCTGGTGAATCGTGGAGATTTGGTACATTTCAAGTTGATGTACAACCCGATGGAAGGAGAGGATAATGACAAAAATCGTAGTAAGACTACCAGAACCTAGAAAAGAATATAGTGAAGATAATCAAAGACAAATTAACAGATCTATCAGTTTGATTGTAGAACAATTAAATGCTACATACTTAACACAATTAAAAGAAGACCAAGAACGATTTACTTGGTTTGTAAATTAAATGGCAAATATATATAGAAACGATAAAGTAAGTTTAACTAATACTGACAATACAACTTTATATACAGTACCCTCTAACTCTAGAGCTATTGTAAAATCTTTATTAGTATCTGAAGACAATGGTGGCGCAGCTGTAGTAAAAGCTACATTAACAAATGCAGCAGGCACAGCATTTGTAGTAGATAATGATATTGATTTAGCTGCTAATCAAAAAGAACAAGTATTGAGTGAACCTTTAATTATGTTAGAAAGTGAAATATTAAAAGTACAAGCAAGTAGTGGTAATGTAGATGTTATTGCATCTATATTAGAAATAAATAGAGAGGATTTATAATGCCATTTGTCAAACAAAAATCTGAAAAAATATATGAAAAACAAATAGACGGTAAAACTATACCAGTTATTACACCTGAAGTAATATTAACTATTACACACAAAGAAACTGGAAGAGAGTATCTTTCAGAAAAAGAAGTAGAAGACGATATTAACAGCCCACATACAAGCACTACTAAAGATCATATTAAGAGAGACGTTGAAGTAAAGATAGCAGAAATGCCTCCTCTTGGTGGATCTAGTGAGATGTAAGTTAGTTGACTAGACATGAAAACTCTAGTAAATTGTGGTACAATCGCCTATATACAAGTCTTGCGAACTTGCTTTTCAACAATAT
>WLWF01002563.1_pt1 | contig 12927 bp, 12 predicted proteins | sample 6718331 | NCBI WGS metagenome assembly WLWF01 (sample SAMN12718692, study PRJNA515312) | sponge metagenome | isolation source: marine sponge | host: Mycale hentscheli | place: New Zealand: South Island, Marlborough, Capsize Point | collected 2003-05-01
TCTGGGCTAATTATATTTATGATATAGAACATATTGTTTCTGTTATTAAAAAGAAGCATGGTGAGAACTCTGTAGTTCAATACTATGGAGCTGTGTCATCCGACAAAAGACAAGAAGCTATTCAAAAATTTCAAGACACTAAATCCGCTGCACGATTCTTTGTTGGTAATCCACAGACCGGTGGCTATGGTATTACATTAACGGCAGCTAACACAGTGATATATTATTCTAATGGATATGATTTAGAAAAAAGATTGCAGTCAGAAGACAGAGCACACAGAATAGGTCAAAAGAAGTCGGTAACATACGTCGATCTTGTAACACCAAAAACTGTAGATGAGAAGATTAAAAAAGCGTTGCGTAAAAAGATTAATATTGCAACAGAAATTATGGGAGAAGATTTAAGAGAATGGATTTAATAATCTTAAATGATGGTATGTATACTTTAGTTCCTGTAACTAAATCTATGCTTGAACATATAAAGTTATTTACTGAAGTAGATTGTTTTGATCTTTGCGATATTATAAGAATAGAATTTACCACGTACCACAATGCACCATTTAATAGACACGTTATGAATGATGGTAGTGGTGATTTCTTTGGTTGTATTTGTAATTAAACAAAAATATCTTTTGCTTTACCTAATATAGGTTTGTATTTCGTTTTACCTTCTTCTCTAAACGCATGCAAAAATTGTTTTCTTGGTGTGCCTTCTGTTATGCTGCAATGTATCCAGCCAGAATTAGGCTCACCTGGAGTGTAGAACTCTAATATTAATTGATCCCATTCTAATTCTCTATGTATCCAATCAGCAAGCTCACAATTATCTACACCCACTACTTCGAAGTCGGCCGCTTCCGCACGCGCGTGTTGCGAATTTGGTGAGCTATTTATTTTTTGGCACAACGCAGGAGAACGGAATCCGCTAGTCACCTTGACCCTGCCGAAGTGGTCACGTACTGGTTGTAAAATTTTTTCACAAAGTGTTTTTAATTTTTCTATTTGATCAGCATTAGGATTATTATCAATCCCATGCCTGATTGCTGTATCTGATTTAGTCAGCTCTGATAAAGTGAAGTTCCGTGTAAGTTCCATTAACTAAACATCCTTTCCAACACGAAGAGTACTGCAGTACCCGCTACAGTCAAAAGAACCCAATAGATCTTATCTATCTTACCTCCCAATTTATCTACATCTTCGTGTACGTGTTTTAAATTTTTCTTGACACCTGAAATGTGTCCATACAAAGATAAAATGTGTTCTCTTGTGTTTTTGGGTTCTATTGCCATGTTAGCTTCTCGTTGTTCCGAATGTTATACTATTATTAAATATTTCTCTACCTGTATTTTGAACTGTTGCTCTTTGATTTATAAGAGGTGGGTTTAATTTTGGTTGTGCTCCAGCTGCCGATATATTAGAAGGTGGTAACTCAACAGGTCTAATAGGAGTTAAAGCTTGTGGTTCTTCATTTATTTGTCTGTAGAAAGATACATTTCCATCATCCAAACTAATTCTTCTATTACTATTTATTAATTGATTAACTTCAGGAAGTGCTTGAAAATAAGGATTAGGCACATCTACTCCTTCTTTACTATTTAAGTCTCTATTTATTTCTGAAACTCTATTAACAAAAAATTTATTTGGTCTAGCTGGTGTAAACACACCTTGAAATAAATTATCTAAAGTATCTTTATTAATACCTCTTCTAGAAACTGTGTTTCTTATTTTATATTCTGGAACACCTAAAGTTCTAGCTGCTTTTATGTTTGCATACATTTCTTTCATAGTGTTAAACTTTCTAGATTCTGCGTATTTATATCTATCTATAATATCTTCAGAAGTAATTCTGCCTCCTCTTAACAAAGGTGCAATAAATAAAGCATTATCTTTTTTTAAATTAGATCCAAATCTAGTTGTCATATATGTTAGTGCCCTACCAGGATCTGCTACTATTTCTCTACCACCCCATAGACCTGGAAGTTCATCAGATAAATTATATAAGTTACCATATTTATCAGCTGTACCGGTTGCAGCTTGACCTAATCTTTTCATTTGTGAAATAGAACCAGGTGTTAAAGACTTACCAACATGTAGCATTCCTTTACCTATTTTAACCATAGTCTCATCTTCTTCACTCCATATTCTTCTTCCTGCTCTGCCATAACCTCTTCTAAATGTAGAATCAATTAACGCTTCTGTAAAAATAGATTCTGTTGCATATGGTTTTAAAAGTTCTGCACTACTTTCAATCATACCTTGACCAAGTGAATTCATTAAAGATTCTCTATTTAAATCTCCTTCACCTAATTGATTAACGATTGCATTAAAAGGTCTAATTAAAGTATCGTATGCATTTGCATAACTAAAATCTATATATTTTAAATTACCATTTTCATCTCTACCTGTAGGTATTAGTGTAGAATTTTGTGACCATTCAGGCACAAATTTTCTTAATGCATCCATCTCTTGATCTGTTACATCATTTTTAGCTTTAAACATTTCAACTAATCCATATGGCACACCACCTACTGTTGCTCCAAAACTAAACAATCTTTTGTATCCAAGACCCACCAACTCTGGAATACCACTTGTAATTTCATCAATAGACTGTTGAAAAATGTTATGACCTGTTCTCATTATCTCTAATGGAAAAGCTATAAAGTTACCAAAAGGTGTTTGTCTTAATGCTCTTCCTGTTCTACCAATATATGCATAGTTAGGCACTTGGTTTCTAGTTAAATTACCTGCAACCTCATCTAAAAAATTACGATAGACTTCTTCATTACTTTTACCACTTTTTATGTAATCTATTCTTGGTGCTCTTTTTCTAAAGTAGTCCGCTATCCTCGCTCCATTGTCACCTAATTCTTTTACAGCTGCTTCATTACTGTCTAACACTTTTAAAATGTTGTCTTGATTTAATCCTAGATTTTTAGCAATACCAGAATATCTATTCCATTCCAAACTCCAATTAATAATTTTCCAAAAATCATCTTCAGCAACATATGCATCTTGAAGTTTAGCAAAAGTTTTTAACAAACCTCTTTTAGTTTTACTTGCTACTTCTTTTGGAAGTTTATCATATAGCCCTCTTTCAACGGCAGCTGGATCAGTAAGTATATCACCAATTAGTCTTTTTGTTTCTCCAGGTTGAACTGCAGAATCAACTACTCCTACTTTCAATAGTCTTTGTGTTAACTCTACTTCTTCTTTATTTAGTGTGCCAAATATTCTTTTACCAGTAAGATTATATGCTTGTTTTATTACTCCTTCTCCACCTAATGATGCTGGCAATAATTGTTTAATATCTCCATAGTTTGGAAACGCTGCACCGTTTGCAGCTACAAATGCTCCTGCACTTAATAAGTTTCTAACGTGTGTTAGTGGTGATAAGATTGTTTTTGCAATTTGAGATCCTGCTTTTGGTGTAAGCACTGCATATTTATAAAAAGTTCCAACACTACTTTTATTTAACCAATCACTTGTTACATCAAATACTTGATCGTAAGTAGGTGCCTTAAGATATTTACCATCTAAAGGAGTTGGCAAATTTGTACTGTTTACATATTTTTTCCATTTATTAGGATTAGATAGTTCAGCCATAGCTTCATTATTAGCTTTGGCTAATTGTTCATTTAAAGTTGCTAATTGTGCTTCACCTTTTTTACCTTGTCTTATTAATCCATCTCTTTCTATATTAAATGTTTCTCTATTTTTACCAAATCTTTTAATTAAAATTTGATCTTCTAATTCATCTATAGAAGATACAAAACCATTAGGACCAGATCCTAATTTAGCTACACGATCTAAATAATCTAATGTAAAATTTAAGTTAGCTTGTTTGCCTACAGTTGCAAAAAAAGTATAAGAAGGATCTTTAATAACACCAAATAATTCTTGTTGCCACTCATTTAATTTTTGTTGTTTTAAAATATCATTATCTATTTTTACATTTTTTAAATCTGTTTTACTTACATTTGCATTACCTAAATCATATGGAGTAACTTCATCATTAGCTACTTTTTCTGCAAATCTTCTAACTTCATCGTCTGCTTCTTTTAAAATAGTATCTGAATCAATAGGTCTTCCTGCTCTTTGTAATTCTTCAATTCTAAACTGAACATATTTTTCTTTACTTCGTTCAATAACTTCTTCTACAGGTTTATAGTTACCAAAACCTGCTAATCCTTTTGTTTCATATTTTAAATAAAGTTTATTAGTATATCTTCCAAAGTTGTCTGCAATTCCTTTTGCAGTCTCACCATCTAAATTTTGTAAATATAATCTACTAGACATATTATCAACTGATAGTCTTGCATTGATAATTGAATCTTTAAGTTTTTTACTATCTCCTCCTACCTTTTCTACTCTTTTTAAAATATCTTTTAAAAAATCAGATTCTGCATAATCTTTAGCAGTAAATGCACCTTGATCTCTAACTTTCGCAGCTAACTCTTCTAGGTTAGAAACTTTTGGGTATTTACTTTTTACAAGTTCTATTTTTTCATTAATTTCTAATAATTTTTTATTTACAGCATCGTCGGACATACCTTTGATGTCCATTTCTCTTCCTAAATTTATTAACTCTTCTTGTAAAGGTTTAAATTCTTTTAAAGCATTTAGTTCATCAATTGCTCTAGCTTTTGCTTTTGGATCTAAAAGTCTTTGTGAGTTTTTACTTGTAGGACTTATAATTTCTTGTAAGTCTTCCATAAATATTTCTTTACCCGTTCTTGTTTCTTTAGATGTTTTTCTAGCATTTAAATATTCTTCATAAAAATTATCACCTAAACTTTTAAGAGAGTTATCTAAATTTTTTACTTCTTCGGCGGCTGCTCGATTAGCTGCTTTTTTCATACCCTCAAAATATTCTTTTGTTTCAAAAGTGCTTCTTGGTCCAGCTCCTTTTGCTGACATTCCAAACTCACCAAATGTTTCAAAGTTTCTTTTAATTGAATTAGAAGAGTATTCATCTAATACTTTATCACCCGAACCTCTTAATGCTTTAATACCTTTACCTGCACCTATGATACCTAAATTAAATAGTGCACCCTCTGTACCAAATTTAATTCTATTTTTTAATCTTCTAAAAGCTTCTTCTCTTCCTTCTTTATCTGTACTTTTGTCCATCATGGTAACTGCAAATGGTTCAAGAGATGTACCTCTAGCCATATCTGCAAACGTACCAATATCTTCATCAGCAACCAACGCTTCACCAACACCACCACCCACTACACCTCCTGCTGTAGGTGTCATAATTTTAGAACCTATTTTACTTAAACTTAAAAATTTACTAGCTTTTTTAGTTTGTAATGCTTTTGAAGCTAATGATGCACCTATCTTATAACCTTGAACTGCAGGTATACCTATTTGTGTTAACGCTTGAGTAATCTTACCAACGGTTCTCGCTTCTGCTTCATCGTCAAAAGGATTAACATCATCAAACCATTGTTCCACACTTTTAGCGGTATTAGTATCCCCTACCAAATCATATATTTCTGCACCTAATGAAAAAAAACCTTTTGGTATATTCCAAAGACCAGTTGCTACACCAGCAAGAGCTGATTCAAAAAAACCAACTTCTTGTTCTTTTTCTTTTTTCTTTGATTGTTCTAAAGTTAATGGTTTACCTATTTCTTTAAAAGCCATGGTCTACCCTATCCTAATGTTACTTCAACGTATGTGCCGTCTTCTTTTCCTTTATAAATTTTTCCTTGTTTGTCGTAATAAAATTTATCTTTTATAATAGTAGTAGTTTCTGTTAATGGTGCAAAGTCTGATAAATCATTTCCTGATTTAACAATTGTTTCTGCTAATCCTTTAATAATTACATCAGATTCAGGAGCACCTGGACTTCGTTGAATGTCGCTAGCATAACCTTCAATTACTGTTTGTTGTGTACGCTTGTTAGTAGCATCTCCTCTTTGAGTTGCTACTTTAATTGCTTCATCTTCAGACATATATTTTTTTAATTCTTTTATATTTTTTTCAATTGGACCATCTCCTAATTCTTTTAAAGCTGCTTGGAATCCTAATGTTTTAGCTTGTCTGTCTGCCGCTCTTTCAGCTGCTTCTATTTTAGAAAATCCTTCTAATGCTGGTGCACCTGCTCTACCAACGGCCTCACCTAAAGATTGTCCTCCAGGTTGTGCTAGTAAGTTAGCACCAAATTTAGCAATCTCCAAAAATCTTTGTCTGTTAAGTTCATCTTTATCTGCACCAAGACTTTCTTTAAACATATCCATATATTCTTGCATAACTTCTTTATCAGATTTTTCTTGAAAATTATTTAAACCTGTACCGTCATTAATTTTAGTTGTAGTATCTTTTTCTTCTATTTCTATTTTTTCTGTTTTTTGTGGTAATTTAGAACTATCTACACCTAAACCTTCAGCTTCTTTTACAACTTTATCTTGCTCTGCAAGTTTTTCAGATACATATGCATTTTTAGCTCCTTCACTACTTAATACCTCAAATTCTTCTGTTGCTTTTTCACCAAAGGTACCTGGACCAAATTCATCAATACCCATTAACATACCAGGATCAAACTGTTGAATTTTTTTATCGTATTCTTCTGCAAAGTCTTTTTCTGTTTTAAAACCTTGACTTAATATTTCTTGTTTTCTTTTTTCATCTTTTATTGTGTCTTCGTAACTTTTTACTTCACCTGCTTTTGCATACCCTACTCTACCACCATCATTATATCCTAGGCCTGTAGCGATCCCCGTTCCATAGCTAGAGACCGGACCTCCTCTAAACATAGGTCTTCGTAAAATTCTACTCATTAAAATAAACCTTTAATAGCTCCACCTAATCCTGCTGCACCAATACCTAGTCCTAATAATTGTTGCGTTGTGCTTGGAGGAGGAGTTGATTGAACTTGTGTTGCAGCTGGGAATCCACCAATAACAGATGCTAATTGTGGACCAATTAATCCTAGTCTAGTGTAATCTGCAAACGCTGCTTCTCTAGCTGATTCTTGTTGAGCTGCTAAATCAGCTTGTGTTAGTTGTCTTTCCGCACCACCTAATTGTGTTTGATATGTACCTAAACCTTGTTGTGCCGCAAGATCCGCAGATCGTGCTTGTCTTGCATCTGCAAAACCTTGTTGTCTTAATTGTGATTCTTGAACTGCTCTTGCAACATCAGCTGCCGCTTGGTATTCACCCATCATTGCTGATTCTCTACCACCACCAAAAGCTCCTGCTTGAACTGCTCTATTTCTTAATGCACCTAAACCTCTAGCTTGTTCTCTATCTAATGCAGCTAACGAAGCATCAATTACTTGCTCCTGATAAGGAGACATATAAGATGCAATAGAACCTGCACCTGTTCCTGCACCTGTACCGGTAAGTTGACCGAGATCGGCTGCAGCTTTTGCAGCATCTTGTTCTAATTGTGATTGGCCAGCAACAAATTGTTTACCTGTGTATGTTGCAGTAGGTAATGTTTGTTTAAGTAATCTTAAACCTTCATTAGTTACACCTAGACCGGCTGCTTCTACAAATGGTTCTCGATACTGTCTAGTTTCTGTTATTGCCATTATACTCTAGCCTCTAGGTTATTCATTAAATCATACATTCGTTTTGCTCCTTTATTAACACTGCCACCACCTGCTGCTCTAACAGCATCAGCTGTCATTACAAATTCGTTCTTGGAAAGTCTTGCAGGTACATCATCAGCTCTTTCCTTTTTACCTATTGGTACAAAACCACCACTTCTTAAATCCATTTCTTTACCACCAAGGTTCATTATACCACCTTCTGCAGCTTCGTATCTTACAGGAGGATTACCTAAATTGAAAGTCCCTTTTGGTCCTAATGGCTTATCAAACTCCATACCATCTCTTTTATATGTTTTTTTCTTTTTCTTTTTATTCTTTAAATTAATTCTTCCACTAACTTTACCACCTTTTTTCATCTCTTGACCTAATATTTCTGTCTGTATAAATTCAAATTCTGATTTATCCATTTCACCGTTTCTATACATTTGTGGAGCATATAACTCATAAAATTCATTTTTTCTGTCATCTGGCATTACACCATCAATGTCATTGTACATTGCTTCTATAATAGCTCTCATTTCTGACTGACCTGGTTGTTGAGTTACCTTTAATTTATCTACCAAAAATTCTTTTGGCTTTTCTTCTATTGTTTCGACAGCTTCTGTAATACCACCAAATCCACCGTCCGCGAACCTCATCATCGGCATTGGCTTAACATCGCCCTGTAACATACCTAGACCTTGTTGTGCGTAAGATAAACTATCATCAATAGATACTTCGTCATCTTTACCACCCTTCATCATTTCTACAAATTCTTCCATAGACATTTCTTCTTCACCGTCATCATCATTTACTTCTGCGTCTGTTTCTATAGTCATAATACCGGCTGAAGGAGTTTCTTTCTTTTTAACTTTACCACCAACTGCATAACCATATGTATCTAACATACTATTAATCTCATCGTCTGTATAACCTGCGTTACTAAATATACCAAAGATTGCATTTCTTCTTGCAGTTTTATTTTTAATACCTCTAGATAATAGATCTGCTTCGTATTTTTCTAATGCTTCTTGATCTAGTTCTATTTGTTTAATAGCTGCATCAGTTCCTGCTTGAATACCCATTGTAGTTAAAGGTTTATCTTTTGCAAGACCTGCTAGTTTAGCAGCTCCTGATTGAGCTTGTTGTTTAAAGAAACCAGGGTCACCAAATTTTAATTTATCAGCTCCTGTTAAAGCAACTTCATCTACAACATTAGCTCCTGAAAATTGATCTAAAGTCGAAGGTGCTGCAGCTAATGCTGCCGTAATACCAATGTCTTTTAGATCTGCTTCATCATCTGTAGCAAATCTTGTACCACCAGCTATTAATGCTTTTGTTACTGCAGGGTTAGAAAATATACCAGAAGACGCTAAACCAGCTGGTCCAAATGCTGCTGCAATATAGGGTACAAAAGGTCTAATTTCTTTAGGTATTAACTTCTTTACACGTTTCCTAGCGCTTTTAAATAATTTTTTAAATGGCATAAATTTTCCTTAAATTAAATGATAGCAAGTACGCAACGCTTGTAAATAGGCGAGTGTATTGCAATTTACTAGGTTTTTCCATATTCGTCAATCGCTGATATTAAAGCCAGCGCCTATCTTTATCTCTTCTACAGTAACATTTACGTCTCTTCGTATATGTTCAGATTTTGTAGCTGTATTAGCATTTTGAACGTCTGCTAAAGCCTCGGCATCTGACATATATTCTTGGCCTGTTTCTGTGTTAGTTAGTGTTACTTCTGTTTTAGGTGTAATTACTGGTACTCTTTTACCATTAATTGTTTCATACCTAACAGAAGCTTCTGTTTCTATAAACGGCATTATTTATCCTCCCTGTTAATTTCTAATATAGATGCAATAACATCTGTTGCACCACTACTTGCTTGTACTTTCAATGCTTCACTTTCTTTCATAATCAAAGGTTCTGTTAACACTTGTTCTTTTTCATTAGCAGCTAAACTAACATTATTATCTACTACGAAAACAGCTGCAGCTGCATCTACTAATGTTACTTTAACAACTGCTGAACCTGCTGCATCTTCAGTTATTAATAAAGACTTAACAATAGCTCTAGAGTTTGATGGCACTGTATATAGTGTTGTTAAATCTGTAGTTGTTAAACTTGTTTTTTCGTTCTTATATATATTTGCCATTAGCCTAATCCTAACCAAGTAAATCGTTCTTGGTCTTCTTTAAGTTGTGTTAAGTATGTAGAGTTTAACTGTTCAATAATATTAGTTAATGCTCTGTTAATTTGTCTTTGGTTATCTTCACTATATTCTTTTTTAGGTTCTGGTAATCTTACTACTACTTTAGTCATTATCTTCTCCCGTCTGGTTGTAGGTCTGCTTGAAACGTACCAAATCTCCACGATTCAGCTGCACCTGTATTTTCTATTTTTACAGCTGCGTATCTTCCTCTAGCACGTGTATCTACTTTAGTGGTACTAGATGTAACTATAAAAGGACTTAATGTAGTTGCTGTATTTGGATCTGCAGGATAGTCCGCTACAGATATTGTAACATTTGCGTTACCTTGTAAAATTTTAAAGTTAGGTAAAAATCTTCTCATTGCTAAAAAGTATTCAGCAGTTCCTTGATCTGTTTGTAAAGAGAAATCATAAGACTGCACAAAAGAAGTTAAAGTGGTAACACTACCATCTGGATTAACTTGATCGGTCCCCGTTTCGTGTTCGAACAATACACTTTGACCTAATCCTGTTTCACCAATGATTGCAGGAAAAGAACCTGTATTAGAACTGTTGTATGCGGTTGCATATGGTTTAGGATATACAAGAGAATCTATCCAAGTTGTTCTAATAGAATTTGTATTTACACCTGTGTACCAATTACCCATAGGTATTTGCATATTAGTTTGACCATAATTATAAACTACATATCTATTATTAAAATCTGATCCTGATGTTGGATACCACCAAGTAACTTCTGTAAATAGGTTATTGATACCTGCACAGATTTGTTGACCTTTAGTTGTATCAATGTCATCGTAAACATAATCTTCAACACTACATGGTAAAGTATTAACCGTACCATCAAACGAGAAGAAACCATTACTACCCATCCAATAGGCAACACCATCAATTTCAATAGCTGCATTCTTACCAATCAATCCACAGTTTGTACCAACTTGTTCAAAACCAAATGTAAAAGGTGCACCGACAAATTTCATTGTGTACAATGCATTATCAGTCCAAACTAGAATATTTTCTTTGGCTACTAAAGCTCCCATAATTTTTGTACCATCTTGAAGTCTTTGAGATCCAGCCGTATTAACTGCAGTAATGGTATAATCATTAATATTTTCTTGTTCTGAAAATCTTATAAACATATCATCTTGTGTTGCAGTTGATCCAATAGTTACTTCAGTTCCAAAATGAATTAAGTGACGTGTTGTTGGTGAAATAAGAGTTGTTCTTGTAGCTGTTGGATTATTAGTTGTTTGAAAATCAGTTGTTGTTGTAGATGCTCTTACACTCAATCTTGCTGCATCTCCTGCATTCCATGTAAATGTTTTACCGTTAGCAATTGTTGCAATTAATACTTGACCAAAATTACTTAAAGACCAAAGACCTGGTTCAAGAGTTATAGTTCCTGCATCAACTGCATCACCCCATCCACTAAAGTCTGATGCGTTTGTGACTGTGTCACTTGATGAATGTGCTTGACCGTTAGATGTACCAGTGGTTGCTGTACCTTTGGCACCTCTAGTAATACCTAAAAACTGTGTTGAACTTTTAGATGTGTATGTAATTAATTCGTTAGCTATCGCAATTGTTCCTGCAGCAGGAAATCCTGTTGTGCTTACAACTGTAACCGCGGTTCCCGATCCACCTGTACCAGCAGTGTCTGCAAGAAGTGCACCATTTAAAGTTGTTGTTTGAGCACCTTGAACTGTACCACCATACTGACTAATACCAAAACCATAACCATAGGTTTGAGCTGCAGGACCAACTCTTTCATATGGTTTTATATCTACACTACCACCAGATGCTGCTGAACCAGAACTTGTAAAAGTTATAGTAAAAGTATTTGCAGTTGGAGTAGAAATAACTTGAAATAGTTTATCTTCAAAGTCTGATGCGTTTAATCCTGTACCACTTGGTAAAGTAACTGAATCTAATAAAACAATATCACCATCTTCTAAATTGTGAGCAGCTGATGTAGTAATTGTAATTGTTGTAGAACCATTAAAAGTAAATGTAGCTGATGAAATAGTGGTTGCTAAAGGTGTTACATCAAATAACTGTCCTTCAAAAAATATAAGTAAAAATTTATCTGTACCGATTGCAATATATCTATTGCCTTCTGTATCAACAAAGGCATGTTGTTTTCTAGCTACACCTACAATAGAATCTGTAAGTAATGACTGCCAACCACCAACTTTTTCTGGTAATCCATATCTCCATCTAACATTATCAGAATCTGTCCAACGTCCAATAGCGCCGACACTTGTGTCTTGTTTATCAACTCCAGGTGCGAATTTGATTTGAGTGAGAGCCATAAGTTACTCCCTAATCTGTATCAGTTTTGAATTGCCAGCCCTTATTAGAACCAGTGTAGAAAAGTGTGACTGATTGATTGTTATTTGTAAGATCTACTGAAGCAGCTGTTCCTTGAATTTTGTCCGATCCATTTGGTGTTACAACACATTTGTTAGTTCCAAAACCATTTGATGCTGATACATCCATAATAACTATTTCATCACCAACTGCTCCTGCAGGTAAAGTAATTGTTACAATATTAGCTACTGTATCTACACCTATTTGATCGCCTGGAACGGCTGTGTATGTAGTTTTGCTTGCAGCAGTAACTGTAGTAAATCCTTTTTGCAACATTCCTAATGATGTTGCTGGAACACTACCTCTAGAATAAACTAAAGCTGTTGCACCTTCAGGTAAAGGCACTTGTGTAGATGCCGACTGACCTGTTGTTAATAAAGTTACTGTCCAACTTTCTGCCGCTGTCCCTCTAGTAGTTCCATCTTCTACAAAAAATACTCTGTTTGCATTACCACCTGTTGTTGATGCAGGCATAGCTAAACTTGCATTACCAGATAAAGTTCCTACAACTTTTATATAAAGGTTTTTACCATTTGCGCTCGACGATCCATCTGCCAAGCTTAATGTAGTTGTGCCAGTGCTTAAAGTTACTTCTACATAACCCGATACTGCTTGTTGTAATAATTGTAAATTAGTGTTTGTAATTGATCCCCATAGACCAGCTTTTTCACCGGTTGCTACGAGTTCTAATGATAAATCTGTTGAATAACTTGATGCCATATTAGTACGGTTTTATTGGTGTCCAAACCATTGTTGCTCCTGGTATTATATCGTTCCACGTAATAACTCCTGGTTCTACT
>WLWF01002565.1_pt1 | contig 12898 bp, 21 predicted proteins | sample 6718331 | NCBI WGS metagenome assembly WLWF01 (sample SAMN12718692, study PRJNA515312) | sponge metagenome | isolation source: marine sponge | host: Mycale hentscheli | place: New Zealand: South Island, Marlborough, Capsize Point | collected 2003-05-01
TAAAGCTATATTAGATCAAGCTACAGAACATTCGCTGCTAAGTGAAACAAGAGAGATGAAGCTAGGTATTGATTTAGGTGTTGATAAAGTTATAAAGTATTTAAATAAAAAGTCTAAAAAAATTACTGGTAAAAAGATTGACCAAGTAGCTACTATATCTGCTAACAATGACAAAGAGTTAGGTAAAGTTATAGGTGAAGCATTTAGATTAGTAGATGAGACAGGTGTTGTTATGATGGAAACAAATGAGCAACCTGAAACTGTAGTAGAATTAATAGAAGGTGTTCAATACGACCAAGCATTAAAAAACAATCACTTTGTTACTAACAAAGAAAAAGGAACAGCTGAGCTAGATAATCCATTAGTTTTAATAGTTGAGTCACAAATACCTAATGTTAGAAAAATACAGTCAGTTCTTGAATACGTTATTAAAAATGGTAAGAGTTTACTTATTATTGCAGATGTTGACCCACAAGTAGTTTCTGCGCTGGCAATGAATAAAACGAAGGGTAACATAAAGGTCAATATCGTAGATGCACCAGTATACGGAATCAGTAAGAAAGACGTGCTAAGCGATCTATGTGCTGTGACTGGTGCTACACTTATTAACGAAGATCTTGGTGATGATATGGATCTTATACAGCCTGAACATTTAGGTTCGTGTTTAAAATCTGTTACAAACTCTGAAGAAACTATACTTAAAGTTGATTTATCTGATAAGACTGAAGTTAAAGAAATAATTGATACTTTAGAAAAACAATTAAAAGAAACTACAAATCCAAATTTCTTAGTTAGATTAGAAAAAAGATTAGCTAAATTAAAAGCAAAAGTCGCCACAGTAAAAGTAGGTGCTAATTCAGAACTAGAGTTGAAAGAAAAAAGAGATAGAGTTGAAGATGCTATTTGTGCTACAAAAGCCGCGATTAAAGAAGGTATAGTACCAGGTGGTGGTATAGCTTTATTAAATGCTAGCTTTAATTTGAAACCAACATGTATAGGCGAAGAAGTACTTTACAGTGCTATAAGAAAGCCTCATGAGTTGATTTTAAAAAATGCAGGTATAGAAAAGCTTAGTAAACTTGAAGAAGGTATGGGATTGGATGTGGTTACAGGAAATACGGTGGATATGGTAAAAGCCGGAATTATAGATCCTCTACTTGTTACTAAAAGTGCACTAAGAAACGCGGCTTCAGTAGCTACTACTATTTTATCTACAGATTGTGTAATCAATAATATGAGAGCATGATAGCAGTAGGTAAAAACATAATAATAAAAGATACACAAGAAAAGACCACTAAAACAGAAGGTGGTCTTATCTTAGCTGAAAAGCAAAGAGAAGATATAAGGTATCAAGAAGCAGAGGTTTTAATCCCTGGTTCTGAAATAACACTCCTTGAAAAAGGTGATAAAATATTTTATGATAAACATGCTGCATTAAATGTAGATATAGAAGGTAAAATATTTAAAATAATAAAAGAAAAAGATATAGTAATAATTTTATAGATATGCCATACTCAAGTAAAAAAGCAATTAAAAAAACAACCAAAGCTGGGAAAAAATTAGCTAAAGGTAAAACTAAAAAAGCAAATAAGATAATGAATAAAGTTATCAAAAAATCTTAGTAATATGAAAAGTCCATTTTTACGAAAAGATAAAGAAGATCCAGAGGTTAAAAGAGAAGACAAGCAAGTCAAAAGAAAAAAGAGACTAGACAAAATGAGTTCTAAAGGTAAAACTGAGACTAGTAGATATAAAAAATTAAAAGAAAAAGTTTATAATCCTTTTCCAGAAAAAACATCTGGTAGACGTAAGTCTATTAAAGAATTTAAAAAAGGCTATATGGATAGAACTAGTAAAATGACAGGTACTAGATTTGAAACAAAAGTAACACCTGAGCAAAACTTAGCTGAATACACTAGAGAAAGAAGAGAGTTTTATTGGGATGGTAAAAACGTAAGCTTACTACCTACCGATGATGCTGATAGACCAATAACAAAAGGTATTAAAAAAAGAAATTTAGGACAAAACTTTAAATAAAAAAAATGAGAAAACTCACTTCGGGTGATCTTAAAGAATTAAATTTACTTAAACATTATAGAATCATACGTAAATGGGCTTGTAAAAACAACGAGCTTAATGATGCAGATCTAGAGCTTCTAATATATTTAGATGCTTTAGATTTATTTACAAAACAAGATTTTAAAACCGGTACGTACTCATATAGTTGGGATAACAGGCGTTGGAACAGATTATTGAAACAAGGGTGGATTATAGTGTGGAGAAAACGAAACCGCACCACTCAAAAATATCATATATATAAAGTATCCACAAAATGCAAACAACTAATTAGTCGTATGTATCGTATAATTTTAGGTGAAGAAGATATACCTGTTACAAATAGTAATAAAATATTTAAAAATAATAGCTACATAAATAAAGTTCTAAGAACATCAGTGGCTAACGTAAATAAGGACAAAACAAGATAAAATGGCACTAAGAAAAAACAACCAGATAGATTACGAAAAATTTGCTAATCCAAATAAAGATGTATTAGGTAAAGAAAAAAATCCACCAAAATCTGATACTTTAAGAAGTCCTGTTATATCAGGATATAATAAAGGAGAACTTTTAGAAGAAGGTGCTTTAGAAGGTCACTTTAAAAAAACTGTTGGAGATGGAAGTACTTTTCCTCAGCTTTCTGTACAAGATTATTCTGAAGTTAAAACAGATAAAAAAGGAAAATATGTAGTTAAAGGTTCACCTAGTGATAGCCATACAACTAATAAGATAAGTAAAATTATTAAAAACAGACCAAAATATTAATTATGCTTAATTTTTTACCACAAATAATAAAAGGCGCATCAAATGCTAAAGAACAAGGTGGTGGTTTAAAAGGTGCTGTAAAAGGCATAGGCAAAGCTATTACTGGTGGGGATACTGACGATAAGTTAGATAGAATATTAGCTGCTGTTGAAACAAAAGAAACAGCACAACCTGAAAAAGTTTTACAACCATTGCCTCCAGGCTCTGTACCAGTTCCAGGAACAATGGCAAATGCCACTATACCATCATCTTTACAGTCTAGTGAAATGCTAGATCCAAACTCACAAATAAGTTAAAAAATAAATTATGCCAAGTTACGGAGAAAAACAAATGCCAGCAGGTGTTGTTAGAAACATAGCTAAACCTATTTTAGGTTCAAGAACTATGAAATCAAAAAATGGTGCAATAATGCCGTCAATGACAATAGACAACTGCACTTACAAGGGTAATGCTGTTATTAACGCTAACAAATAGTGGGCGTAGAAGATTTGAAGCTGTATTTGTTAAATGCATCTTCATTTGCTTTAGCTAGTTTAAACTGGGTAGAGCCTGCGTTAGAAATAATATTGTTAGCTTTGACCATAGGATATACAGTTCACAAGTGGTTGTTAATACATAAGAAAAAGAAATGAGATCAATAAACGAAATTATAGTACATTGCTCTGCTACAAGAGAAGGTCAACACATACCTGTTGAAACTATTAAAAAGTGGCACGTAGAAGGTAGAGGTTGGTCAGATATTGGCTATCATTTCTATGTAGAACTAGACGGTACTATTAAAAAAGGTAGAGATATAGATAAATCAGGGGCTCACACGAAAGGGCACAATCGTAATTCGATAGGAATTTGTTATTGCGGAGGTGTAGAAGCTGACGGTAAGACACCAAAGGATACTAGAACAGAAGTACAAAAAGAAAGCTTGTTACACGTCCTTAAAACGTTAATGGCGATGTTTCCGCTTGCTACTATTTATTCACACAATGAGTTTGCTAATAAAGCATGCCCATCATTTGACGCAACGAAGGAATATGAAGATCTCTGAAAACACTGAGTTTAAAATAGATTTAAAAACTGTAATTGGAATAATAATGTTAACTACTACTTTAGTTGGCATGTATTATACTTTGCAAGAAGATATACAGCTAGCTAAGACTTTACCACCTAATGAAGTAACTCGTTTAGAGTATGAGTTAAAAGAAGAGTGGAATGAAAAAATGATTATGCAATTGAAAAATCAAGTAGAAATGCTTGAACAAACTCAAGATATACTAAAAGAAGAAATTAGTATAACTGCTAGCATGATTAAAGATGGCACAGAAGCTGATGGTAAATTAGAAGAGCTTAATAGACAATTAGAAGAATTACAAAATAAAAAACCTAAAACTAGAGTTATAGTTAAAGAGGTTAAGGTTGATAAAAAAGGTAGAAAATTATAATCATGGGTAAAATTAGTCCGGCTTGTAAAGCTGCAGCAAAAAAGAAATTTAAAGTATGGCCTAGCGCTTATGCTTCTGGTTGGGGAGTAAGATGTACTAAAGCTGGTGGACCTGGTAATTATGGTGGTGGTTCTAAAGCAAGAAATAGAAATAAATAATGGGGTTTGTAAGTGCTGCTCAAAGAAAAGCTGTGTGGGCTAGTAAAAATGAGCAAAAGAAAAAGAAAAAAACTAAATTAAAAACTAAAAGACGTGCCAAAAAGTAAAGTAAAAGGTGGTGGGACTAGTAAAGTTTGTTTACCTGCTAGCAAAGTAAGATCTATGTCAGCTGCTGCTAAAAAGAAAGTAGTAAATGCTAAAAGATCTGCGGCTAGTAAAGGTAAATACAAAAGATCAAAAGGATCTAATGTTTCTGGAGCGCGTAAAAAAGGTGCTACTCTTCGTGATTGGTTTGAAAAAGAAAACTGGATTAATGTAGCAACTGGACAACCCTGTGGTGCTTCAAGTAGAAAACGTAAAAAGAAAAAGTAGTGGCTACTAAAAGAACTAAGAAAAAACCTTGCTGGCCTGGATACGTTAAAATGGGCATGAAGAAAAAAGGAAACAGGATGGTTAATAATTGTGTACCTATAAAAAAGAAAAAATGAAACTAAGTAAAAAACAAATGAACATAGCTAAAAAAGCTCCACCATTTAATAGAATTACTGGAGCAGATTTTAAAGTACTAAAAAAGATTAAAAACTTAAGTAAAAAAAGAAAGTAATGACAGACGCTAGTTATGAAAAGTCTAACCGCAAAATGCGATCTGATTACACTAAAGAAACAGGTAGAAAACTAGGAGCAAGACAAACTAGTGGTAAAAGTAAGCGTAGAACTTCTTTTGCCTGTAGATTTGCTGGAATGAAAGGACCTATGAAAAAGCCAAATGGTAAACCAACTAGAAAAGCTATAGCTTTAAAAAAATGGGGTTTTGGAAGTGTTGAAGCTGCTAGAAGTTTTTGTAACTCAAATAAAGAAAAATGAAATCAAAAGGTTTAGGTGATACAATAGAAAAGTTTACAAAAGCAACAGGTATAAGAAAAATGGCAGACATGATTCCAGGTGGTTGCGGTTGTGATGAGCGTAAGCAAAGATACAACGAATTAACAAAAGACTGGTTTCCTTATAAAAAATAAATATTATGGCATTTCCAGAAATTAAAAAAGAAAATCAAGGTAAATTCAAGAGATGGGTAAAAAGAAATATGCCTGGAGAATCTACTTGTAGTGCAGCTTCTAAAATAATGAAAGCTAAAGAAGGTAAATACTCTGGATCTGTTAGAAAAATGGCTAATTATGCTAACAATATGGGTTGTTCTAAAAAGAAATAATTATGGGTATTTTTGATAAAATAAAAGCTAAAAAAGCTTATAAAAAAAGATTAGCTGCTGCTGGTCCACTAAATAAACCTAAAGATGCTTTTTATGTAACTAAAGAAGGTAAAGAACTTTCTAAAAAAGAGTATTATAATATGGTTGGCACTAATAAGTATACTGAAACAGCTAGAGATAAGTATATTTACGAAAACTCTACTCAATCAATGAATAAGAAAAAAAGAAAACTTAAAATTAGAAGAGATGCCAAGTAGAAGTCAAAAGAAAAAAGCTAAACAAATAAATAAAAGGTTAGGTAGAGATAAAACTATTAAAAATACTAATAAAAATAGAGGCAAAGGAACTACTAAAACTAATTTAGGACAAGGCGTTAGCAAGTGTTGGAACGGTGTTTGCGAAATTGCAGATGATATATTCACTAAAGATCCAGGGAAAAAAAGAAAAATTAAAACAACACGTTCTAAAAAAGAAACAACTATAGATAAAGATCCGTCTGGAAAAAGAGATGGTATAAGTTTTCCTAATTTTAGTTTAAATGGTCTTAATTTTGGTTCAGGAACTTTAAAAGGAGTAGGTGGAAGTTTAAAGGGTAGAAAAGGTAGAAGAAGAGATAATCCATTAAATATAGATTCTGAAGACGCTTATTACGAAGATGACATGGGCAATATGATGACATAATGGAAAAGAAAACATTAAAAGAAACTAAAGTAGGCGCTTTTCTAGCTAGTAAAGCTCCTAAGGTGTTACAAGCTATTGGTGACATACTACCTAATCAAGGAACGTTAGGTGTAGTAAAAAATATTATATCAAGTGATACTAAGATTAAGGCTGTTGACAAAGAGCAAGCATTAAAACTTATTGAGCAAGATCTTCAAGAGTTGAAGGAAGTATCTAGTAGATGGAGAGCTGATATGAAATCAGATTCATGGTTAAGTAAAAACACAAGACCATTAGCTTTAGTATTTTTAACAGTATCTGCAGTTTTTATGATGGCTGTAGATTCTTTTCATTTGCAGTTTGATGTAGATGAATCATGGATAAACTTATTAAAAACGTTGCTGGTTACAGTATATGTAGCATACTTTGGATCAAGAGGTGCTGAAAAAATTACAAAAATAAATAAATAAATAAAGATGGCAATAAGAGGATTAGAAGGTAATCAAAATGCACAACCAAGAGTTTTTGCTCATGACGCATTAGATTTACAAAGCTCAGTAGGCGCTACTCAAATACCTAACACTGAAACAATAGGATGTGCTTTATACGTTGGAGTTAACAACGATATAACAGTTACATTAGAAGGTGGATCAACTGTACAATTTAAAGGTGTTACAGCTGGATCATTTTTACCTGTTTTAGTTACTCATGTAACAGCTGTAGGAACAGCTTTGACAGGACCAGGTGAATTAATAGCATTATATTAATATATTATGTTTATGGGACTGGGGATGCCGATCCCCGATTTATCTAATAAACCAGGCCCGGGTAGACCAGGTTATGGGCCATCAGGCTCTTACGATTTTCAGTTTGAGGTAGCAGCTGGTCAAGTAGGAATAACTGTTTTACCTAGAGTAAATGGATTAAGATTTACTATAAAATGGCAAGATGGAACCGAGCAAGCTATAACCTCGGCTCAAACAAATTTACAAAGCCCAACTACTCAAGCTGGTATTATATCTATAAATAATGAAGAATTAGATAATACTTGGTGTGATGACTTTGCAGTTGCATCTGGAAAACAATTTGTAACTAAAGTTATATCTTGGGGTCAAAACCCTTGGAATAAACTTCAAGACGCTTTTAAAGATTGTACTAATTTAACAGAGATAAGCACCACTTCCTTAAAAACTGATACTACAGGTAATTTAACAAGTCTTTTTAGTGGTTGCACAGGCTTGACAGAAGCTATTATAAAAAGTTGGGATTTATCTCAAGGCGCTAGACTTTCTAATCTTTTTAATAATTGTACTAACTTAGAAAAAACCGATTGGACAGGTTTAAGTATAAAATTAATAGCAGAAAGCCCGAGAATTCTTTATGCAGCTGGATCAACTACTACTGATGGTTGCGAGTTTTTAATGTCTAATATAAATCTTTCTAACTCTACTACAGCTAGATTTGGAAATGCTAGTCAAGGATTTTTGCAAAATAGTAAAATAAAAGCTAATAGTGATTTATCTGGATGGACGTTTCCTTCTGGAAACGTTTTTGTACAGTTTACCTCTGCATTTCAGAGCGCTAGTGTTCCAGCTTCTAATGCTACTATAAATATTTCTAATTGGAGTTTTGCAGGAAACACAAGTCCCAACAACAATTTACAAAATGCGTTTAGCTCTTTTAATTCTGCAGCAGGAAACGCTTCAACAGGGCTGAAAATAAATATGTCTAATTGGAATTTTGGGGATGGAAGATGGACTATGGAAAGTATGTTCAATAGTTTTAAAGGGGATCAAATAATAGGTTTAAGCACTTGGACAGTTGGATCTGGAGCAGTGTACAATATTAAATCTTGGTTACTTAATTCTATTAATTTAACAATACCTTCTAACGACAACATAAGCAACAGTTTTGCGTCTTCTATGGTTATAACTTCAGGAGCTCAATCTGCATTCCAAAATATGAGTTCTAATATCACTAGCGAATCAGACTGGGGTGTTTTTCCTAATTTATCTGGAGCTAACTTCTCGTCTAATTCTTTTTATCAAGTGATGTTTGCTAATACGAGATTTACAACTCCTCCAAATCTTGACAATGTAACTTTTCACCCAGGTGGTGGATATAATACCTATGAAAGCTTTATGGCTAGCATGAAACTAAGCGGTTCTCAAGGTGTTGATTTTACAAATGTAACAATGAAACCTTCACAGTTTAACTCTGCGTTCCAACAAGCAGATATAGGTTTTCTTAAGTTTGGTTCAGGAGTTGATTTTAGTGAGATTGGTAGAATTGAAAGCTTTGCATATCTAGCAACTATGCCAGATAATACCTTAGAGTTTGCTACAAATCTTTCTTTCGGTAGCTTAACAAATTCAAGTAATTTTCCAGGCCATAAAATGAGCGTGTGTCAAACTGACAATTTTATTAGAAGACTATATGCTACTCAACCTACAGATGCTGGCGTAACTTCTGGGTCTATATACTTTGATAATTCAGCTGTAACAGAATCTCCAAGTGTTGTTAGAAATACAGCTAATCTTTTGGTTAGTCCTGGTGGATGGAGTCTTAATGGCCTTAATTCTACAGATGCTACAATGCCATTTGTTTATACAGGAAGCTTCTTAACAGGCACTAACATAACTCCAACTATAAATACTTCAGGTGGATTGTTCTCTAGTAGCGACGTTACTGTTAATGAGACTACTGGTACATTTAATACATCTACTGCTGGTAATGTAACTATTAGATACACTATAACAGCTACTGGTTGTTACAATGAACAAGTATTAAGTGTTGTGCCTCCTTTTACACCATTTAAATTTAGAGTAACCGGACCAATAAGCATAAAAGCTCAACCTGCTGTAGCTGGGCAAAACTTCACTATTGACTGGGGTGATGGAAGTACTCCAGTGTCAACGCCTGGTGGAGCTAGTATACCTAGTAACTTTACAACTGCTGGAACATATGACGTACAGATAAATGCTTCAGGTGACAACACCTATTGTGATGAATTTGCTATAGTATCTGGACAAACTAATGTTACTGAAGTGTTAGACTGGGGTCAAAATCCTTGGACTAATTTATCTAGTGCATTTTTAAATTGTACTAATTTAACAAGTATAAGCACTACAACTCTCACAACAGGAGTAAGCTCTACTTTAACAAGCGCTTTTAGAAGCTGTACTTCATTATCTTCAGCCAATATTTCGTCTTGGAACATGACTAACGCCGCTAGAATAGATCAAATGTTTGACGCTTGTACAGGTTTAGAGGTAATGGAAACTGGTAGTTTAAATTTAAATATTAATGCTGCGTCTCAATTTTGGTTAAGAGGTACTGGAACAGCAGTAACAAATGGTTGTGAGTATAGACTCAATGGATTAAACATTACAGCTACATCTTTTGCCGCTAGTAATATGATAAGCTGGTTTGTTAATATGAAAATAAAGCCATCTTCATCTTTTGCAAATATATCTTGGCCTAGTATTACTCATGCAAATGCAAGTTTTGATGGCTCTTCTATAACTGGAGTAAATTCTACTTTAGACTGTTCAGGTTGGACTAATTACAACTCTGTTATTTTTCCAAAATTTAGTAACTTAACGGCTACTGAAGGAGGAACATCTAACATGAAAGTAAATATTACTAACTTAAGCGTTTCTAGTGTAACTTCTTTTAATAGAAGTTTTATGGCTAGTAGTGTTTCAGAAATAATAGGATTAAATAATTTAGGAGCTTCTGCAGGAATAACTAATATGGAATATGCTTTTTACTTATGTGGATTCTTAAGCTTTAGTAATAGTAATTTCTCTAATGCTTTTATAAATAGTTTTTCTTTAACAAGTGTTCCCGCGCAAGCTTTTAGAGGTATTGGAGCTTCTTTGTCAAGTGGAAGTGCTCCTCCAAATCTTGGTAGTTTAAATATTTCAGGAATTAGCTCTTTAATACAGATGTTTCAGTCAGCTAAATTTTCTTCTGCACCTGATTTTTCTAATGTTGTAATGTCAACAACTAATCCTTATGATTTTAACTCTACTTTTAACGGCATGGCGATATTAGACACTTCTAATGTTGATTCTTTATTTGCTAAAACTTTTAAAGTTGGTAGTTTCCAAAGTACGTTTAACAGTTGTCAGATTTCGTCTATCACAATGGGTAACAACTTAGACTTATCAACTTGTACTACTTTTAATCGTATGTTTATAAGCGCTTCAACTATTTCAGATGTAAGTTTTCCAACAAACGCAGATTTTAGTGGCATAACAACAAGCACTAATTACCAATATATGTTTACTGCTGGTCCTAGTATGTCGACTTGTTCAGTAGATAATTTCATAAGAAGGCTACATGCAACTGCTCTTAATTACGGCTTGGTTATCAACTTTAACAACGCAGCCACAACAGAAACACCTTCTGTTGTAAGTTCTAAAGTTGCAGATTTAGAAACTGCTGGATGGACAATCACCGACAACACTACAGATGCTACAATACCATTCCAATATGGAACTGTTTTAGAACCTGACACAAATATAACTCCAACTAATAATACTGGAAGTGCTTTTACAGGTACATTTACAAGTACTAATTCTAATATAGCTGTTAATTCTACTACAGGCGTTATAAATACACCAAATCTAGGAAACACTACAATTAGATACACTTTACCTAATGGTTGTTTTACAGAGCAAGCTATAACAATAGCTACACAATTTTTTAGTTATGAAATTGATACTAGCCTGTACGATCCAACAGATCTAACTCAAAGTTTTGGATTTACTCACGTAAATGGACAATCTAACCCACTAACACAAGCAAGTACTAGTTCTTGGAATGGTTCAATTGACGTTGACTGGGGTGATACTACAAGTGAAACTTTAACGCCGTCAGATAGCACAGGCACTAACTCAAGAATTAATTTTAACCACACTTATTCTACTGGCGGCACATATACAATAAAAGTAAATTTTGCAAACGCATATTCTTCATCTACTGATGCTACTGTTTTAGAAATTACTGGCTTCCAATCTACAGGTGGTAATGGTATTTCAGAGTCTTTAAAAAGACCAAGAATTACTAAAGTTAAAACTATTGGAAATACTATTAGAATTGCAAGTACAAAGTACTTAACATACACTAACAATTGGGCTTTATTTCAAGGATTAAGTAACTGCACACAGCTTCCAAGTGATAATCTGTCTATATATAGTGGATATACAGATTCTAACTGGCATATGAGAACACTTACAAATTTGCAAAAAATAACTTCTGCAAAAGTTGGTGAATTATTTACTATGAATGCCTCACCAGTAACTTACACGCAGGGTGGTGGAAGGTATATTGATTGGGTTGAAAATTGTTATTTATTAGAAACTCTTGAATTAAAAAATGTAAATTTAGGAAGGGGTTATGCTCCTTACATTGATGCTACAAGTCAAAATTGTGGAAGAGATGTTTCTGTAGGAACAAGAGTTACTATAGATAACATTAATGTAACTGATGTTCCTACCGCAACTTATGACGGGCATTTTATGCAACAACTTGGTTTTAATAACGCTAACAATAAGATACACAAAGACTTTGTATGTAAAAACATAATAATATCAAATTATGCTCCAACTACAGCTGGTGTTGGAATTAATCCTATGATGCTTGGAAATGCTACAGTGCTAGCAAACAATAGTGATAGCGTATATATAAATATGACTAACTGGAGAATGGCTGATAATTCGCCATTAGCAATGGGTGGTCATGCATTTAAAATTAAACCAAATATACAAGATATTTCATCAGGTAGTGCTAGAACAGGTGGTTGGGAAGTTGATTTAACAAGTACTAGCCAATGGAAACTATCAGGTAGCTACCAAAATAAGTTTAGTTATTTACCCTCAGCAACAATTAAATTAACAGGAACTGCTAATTGGGATATAACTGGAGTAACAAGTTGGTATGTATTCTGTTGGAGTGGAACAACTACAAGCACGATAATAGATATGGATATGTCAGGATGGGAAGTTTGGAATACAGCTACAATGAACTATTTTATAAATAATGCAAAAATACTCACTTCAAAATACGACGCAGCTTTAATTGCTTGGAATAACAATGTTCCAGGTAGTGCCGCTGCTGTTAACATTAGATTAGGAACAAGTAATTACACTGAAGGAGGTGCTGCTGAGGCTGCAAGAACTAGTTTAATAGAAACACATGGGTGGACTATAAGTGATGGAGGACCTGTTTAAAAAATAATATTATGAAATGTATAAAATTTCCAACAGTTACAACTTACGTAATCATATACAATGATGAAGGACTACTAACAACAGCTATTGTAGATCAATATAATGAGATTTGTACTAAATCTACAAATACTGTAGAACAATATACAGACGAAAATGAATATATAGAAAGATGTATTGAACTTGGAATTGATCCTCAAATACCTCCAAGTGATCCAAATAATTAAAATTAATAAATGTAAAAAAAGATTATGAGTGGTAATATTCCTATAGACAATCCTATAGTTAGAACTTATTGGATAGCATATGATAATTCATTGAAGAAAAATGTTGAAGGTTATGGATATGTAGATCCTCACCAAAAGCTTTTATCTA
>WLWF01002566.1_pt1 | contig 12898 bp, 12 predicted proteins | sample 6718331 | NCBI WGS metagenome assembly WLWF01 (sample SAMN12718692, study PRJNA515312) | sponge metagenome | isolation source: marine sponge | host: Mycale hentscheli | place: New Zealand: South Island, Marlborough, Capsize Point | collected 2003-05-01
GCGTGTTCGCCGCCATCGCCCAGCCATGCGGGAAATTCGAATGGGTGTCGGGGCCCCCGATGTCGTCGAGCCGTGCGAGCTTGTCGTTAAACGACTCCCTGACCATGTTGAACGGCGCCATCGCGTTCACGTAGCCGAGTGGTCCGCCCTCCTGGCTGGCCCCGTTGTCGGAGAGGACCACCACGATCGTGTCGTCGAGTTGACCGGTGTGTTCGAGTGCGGCGATCACTCGACCGAGGTGCTCGTCGAAGTGGTGGAGCATCGCAGCGTAGGCGCCGGCCAGCCGGCTGAACAGGCGGTGCTCGTCGGGTGAATGATCAGTCCATGCCTTCACGCCGAGGTTGCGGGGCGGCAGCTCGGTACCCGCGGGCACGATGCCGAGATCGATCTGTTTCGCGAGGCGGCGTTCGCGCTCGACGTCCCAGCCGTGCTCGAACTCCTGGGTGTATCGGTCAATCAAGTCGCGCGGTGCCTGGTGCGGTGCGTGGCAAGCTCCGGGCGAGAGTTGGAGATACCACGGAGCATCGGGGCTCGCAGCGTGATGATCCGTGAGATTGCGGATCGCCTCGTCGACGAGGTCTTCGGTCAGGTGATAGCCGGTCGAATGGTCGCCGGCTGCGGTGACGTGGGTGTTGTCGCGTACGAGCTCCGGTGAGTACTGGTCGGTCTCGGCGTCGAGGAAACCGTAGAAACGATCGAAGCCGCGGCCGAGCGGCCACCCGTCGAACGGCCCGGTCGGCCCGGTCTCGGTCGTTCGCGTGGCGTGCCACTTACCGATCATGTAGTTGCGGTAGCCGGAGGGAGCGAGCATCTCGGCGATCGTCGGCGCGTCGGCGGCGATCTTGCCGCGATAACCCGGGAAGCCGCTGTCGAAGTTCGCGAGACAGCCCATCCCGACTGCGTGGTGATTACGCCCCGTCAACATCGACGCCCGAGTCGTCGAGCACATCGCAGTGGTGTGGAACCCCGTGGCCCTGATGCCATCGGCCGCCAGTCCGTCGATCGTGGGGGTCTCGATCGATGAGCCGTAGCAACCGAAGTCGGAGAAGCCGACATCGTCGAGCAGCACCATCAACAGGTTGCGCCGACGGTCGGCGTCGCCCGTGGAGTCGGGCCACCATGGTGTCGACTCCGCGATCGTCGTCCCGATGGTGCCCGCGAAGGGCTGGTCCGCACCGCGCTCGCTCATCTCCTCGAAGGTAGCCACTGCGTACTGTGTAGTGAACACCCGTACTTCGAACTGAGGACCCATCATGCCCAACGTTTCAACACAGCTCGAGGTCGATCGACTCTCCGGGTCGCTGGGCGCCGAGATCCGCGGCCTCCGCCTGGCGGCGGCGACTTCTGAGGACGCGGAACGGATTCATGCGCTTCTGATGGAGCATCAGGTCCTGTTCTTCCCCGGCCAGTACCCGACGCCGGATGAACATCTCGCATTCGGCCGGCTGTTCGGCGAGCTCGAATCCCACCCGAATCTGGATCTCGATGTCGAGCGCGAGCGTCCCGAGTTCTTTGAGCTCCACGCGATGGATGGTGCGGGCGGTGTCGCCGACGAGTGGCACAGTGACATCACGTTCGAACCGCACCCGTCGAAGTTCGCCATCCTCCACATGAAGGTCTGTCCGGCGGTGGGAGGCGACACGCTGTGGGCCAACGCCTACAGAGCGTACGACGAGTTGTCGGGACCGATGCAGGCGATGTGTGACGGCCTGACGGCACTCCACGACGCCAGCGCCCACCTCGTGCCGGACAAGATGCACATCCATCCCGTCGTGCGTGTCCATCCTGAAACCGGCAAGCGGTCGCTGTTCGTCAACGAACACTTCACCCGTCGGATCGTGGAGCTCAGCGATGCCGAGTCGACGATGTTGCTCACCTACCTATCGCAGTGGATCCATCAGCCACGCTTCACGGTCAGATACCGATGGAGTGCCGGCACAGTCGCGATGTGGGACAACCGGTGCACGCAGCACCATGTCCTGAACGACTTCGTCGGCGAACGCGTGATCCAACGTGTCACGGTGATGGGGGATGACCCGCAGGCAGCCGTGCCGTCACCTTGGGAGCCCTACGGTTCGAAGACGGCATCGTTCTGGCGGGACACCAAAATGCGCCAGCAACTCACGCGGCAGCGCTGACCCTCGAAGGCACAGGTCAGCGCCGGCATCCGCGAGACTCGGTGCATGGCTGAGCTGTACGACGTGATGAGCACCCTGCGAGCGGTGCGCAAGCTGCGACCCGATCCGATCCCTCCAGAGGTGCTCGACCGAGTGCTCCAGGCTGCGTGCTGGGCTCCGACAGGCGGCAACACCCAGCCGTGGCGCGTCGTCGTCGCGACTGCTGCCGAAACGAAGCAGGCCCTCCAGGAGATCTACGAGCCCGAATGGGAGCGGTATTCGGCCGGCTTCATGAAGATGATGGCCGGCTTGCCGCCCGAGCAGCTCGTCAAGTGGGAGCGGATCGTTGCCGCCGGCGATCATCTGGCGCAGAACCTCGCCAAGGTGCCGGCGATCCTGATGTTCTGTGCGAACCCGGCGCTGATGGCGATCACCGATTCCAAGCTCGACCGCGTGAGCATGGTGGGTGGCGGCTCGGTCTATCCGGCCGTGCAGAACGCGATGCTCGCGTGTGTACAAGAGGGCCTCGGCTGCACGCTGACGACGCTGCACTGCTTGCACGAGGACGCGGTCAAGGACGTGCTCGGAATCCCGGCCGAGTGGGCGACGGTCGGCATGGTCCCCATCGGCTACCCCATCGGCAAGGGACACGGGCCGATCACCCGCCAGCCGCCATCGGCGATGGCCTACCGGGATCGTTTCGGCGAGGCCTGGAGCTGAGCGGCGGGCGCCAACCTGCTTGCGGATCCCAAAAACAACGAAAACCCCCACCAAAGCGAGGGTTTCCGTGGAGCCCAAACCGAGAGTCGAACTCGGGACCTACGCATTACGAGTGCGTTGCTCTACCAACTGAGCTATCTGGGCAACGTTTCGCACCCTGAGGAGCGACGTAAAGAGGTTATCGGCCGTCTCGGTGAGTAGCAGCCCCTGATTCGGTGGCGCAGCGTCAGGCCTTCTTGACGAATGCTGCCTTCACGAGCAACTGACGTCCGTCGACTTTGCCGTCGATTTCGTGGTCGCCCGACACGAGCCGGATCGACTTGATCTTCGTGCCCGACTTCACGCCGCCGGTCTTGCCGTCGAGCTTGAGATCCTTGACCACGGTGACCGCATCACCGTCGGCGAGCAGATTGCCGTTCGCATCGCGGATCCCGCCGTGTCCGTTGTCGGCGTCGCCAAGCCATTCATGGCCGCATGTGGCGCACTCGAAGCCGTCATCGGCCACGAGCAGCTCGGGCATGGTGCAGATCGGGCAGGTTGCCGGCTCGCTCATGACGCCTAGGTATCGCCGGACTCGCTGGATCGGTCTGCGAGTGGGTCGCGGCCGTTCCACGCGCCGGCCGAGGCATACGGTTCGAACCGAGCGAACAACTCCTCGGTGTACCAGTCGCCGTCGCGAGTCTCCTGGACGACCTGCTGATGGCGAGGCATCCGGTAGGCGAACTCGCGAAGGTCGGCCATCGACTCCCACAGACTGAAGGTGGCCAATCGTCCGATCGGCGCCTCGCCGACACCCACTACGTCGATCAGGCCGGCGGCGGTGTGTAGTTCGGCATCGACCTCTCTGCCGGCACGTCCGAAATCGCGGGACGACGACAGCCGAACATCGGCTCGGGTGATCACCGCTATTGGGCCACCCTGGGTTCCGCGTTCCATTCCATCGAGTGGGTCGAAACCACGCCATCGCCCATGTCCCCCGAGCGCGCGCAGCCGTACGTGCCAGGCTTCGCCGACGGAATCCCAGCGGCGGCTGATCGGGTGATCGTCGAGAAATCGGTCGAGGTCGGACTCGTCGTTCCACACGGCGAACAGCGCCGTGCGCCGAATATCGGCACCGGGTCCCGTGTCGTCCCGTCGGCCCGTCCCCATCAGCCGCCAGAAGGCGAGCCCGTCGACGCGGGCCAGGCGCGGTCGGTCGAGGCCGAGACGTGCGAGCGCGAGAGGGGCCTTCCACGTCGGCTCGGAGATCAGATGGAAGGACGCGATGCGAGCCATGTATCCGACATGCTGTCACCAATGGACGCAATCAGCGACTTCGCCTCGACACCGGTCGACGTTCTCGTCGTGCTGGTCGTCGGGTACCTGCTCGGTTCGATCCCCATCGCAAACCTGGTTGCCGCACGCCGTTCGGCGGTCGATCTCCGTGACGTCGGCGACCGAAACCCCGGTTTCTGGAACGCGCGGGAGACCATGGGGCGGATGGCGGCGGTGCCGGTCTTCGTCGGCGATGTCGCCAAGGGATTCGTCGCCGCCGGTCTCGGTGTCCTCCTCGCCGATGACGGTGTGTGGGGGCTTCCGTACGTGGCCGGTGGTGCGGCGATGGTCGGCCACGCGTTTCCGATCTTCGCCCAGTTCGTCGGCGGTCGCAGCATCTTGACCTTCGTCGGCACGGTCATCGTCGCAACGCCAATCGCCACAGCGATCTCGATCGGGATTCTCCTGGTGGTTTTCGCCACCACGCGATCATTGGCGTGGGGTGCCCGCGTCGGGATGGTCGCACTGCCGTTCGTGCAACTCGTTGTGGACGGCCCGTATCGAACAGCCGCCACCGGTGTGCTGATGACCTTCATCGGCGTGCGCTTCGGCCAGGCCGCGATCGCCGATCGGCGGCGCGCCGACAGGGATGGCTCGAGCGCAACTCAGCCGTAGGTTCGGCCACGCCAGGTCTGGCGACCGCGACGGGTGATCCCGCGAGCGATCGCGGATACCGAGCCCAAGTCGGCCAGCGGGCTGAGCCAGTACGCGGCGTCGGCGCGGTCATAGGCCGTCCGGGTTCCGACGAGGGTGCCGAGGCGAGTGGCGAGCAGCACGACGTCGAGCAGGTCGCCGGGCCCGAGGAGGATCCGGGGGAGCGGGAGTGCCTGTGCGACGAGCACGACCGCCAGATCGAAGAGCTGGCGACCGGTCGGTTCGACCCCCGGGAGCGCGAGCGATCGCCCCCAGCCCGTCCAGGCGTGGCCGAGTGATTCGAACATGCGGACGGTGAGAAGGTCCGCAGCGTCGAGAAAGCCGACCGACCAGCCGTCATTTGCGAGCCGTCTGGCGAGTGCGATGTCCTCCACGACTTCGCCGGCGACGAGCGACATCCCGCCGGCGGACAGGAACCGATCGCGTCGAAGCGTCATGCACTGTCCGTTCGCCATCGTTCGGTTCGGCGTCGTCGCGGATCCGGGTGGCCCGAATCGGTAGACGAGCGTGGTCAGCATCGAGGCGTGCAGCCACCTGGTGGCCGGGGTTGGGCATTCGAAACGGCCGCCGACCGTCAAGAGGTCGAACCCGTCTTGCTCGGCGCGGGCGACGACCGCAGTCGGGAGACGGGGGTCGGGCCGAGCGTCGGCGTCGAGGGTGACGATCCACTCACTCGAGGCGGCGTCGATCCCCTGCTGAAGCGCCCATGCCTTGCCGGCCCAGCCGGCGGGAAGGGGATGTCCTGCGATCACCGAGGCGCCGGCAGCGCTGGCGATCGCAGCGGTCGTATCGGCCGACTGATCGTCGACGACGATCACCTCGGCGACGCCGGGCCCGCCGACGATCTGTTCGAGCAGCGGGCCGATCCGGTCGGCTTCGTCCCGGGCCGGGATGACCACGCTGATCGAGGCCGCGACGGACTCGTCGGGTGACACCGGAGCGGCGGCGCGAGCAGCGCCGGCGAGTCGGCTGATCGCGACGGCGCCCGCCCCGGCACGAATCGCCACTGACGTCCAACGGCGAGCGCTGGATCGACTCATGCGAAATCGTCGGCGATCATGTCGGCAACGATCCGCCCGCTCATGGTGACGAGCGGCAGCCCTCCGCCCGGGTGGCTCGAGCCGCCGACGAGGTACAGCCCTGGCTTGGCCCCGCGATTGGCTGGCCGGGCAAAGGCCGCCCGTTTGCCGTTCGACGACGTGCCGTAGATGGCGCCGCCGGGAGAGCGGTAGTTGTGCTCGATGTCGCTCGGGGTCATGTGCGCGCAGAACCGCATGCGGCGACGGAGATCGACGCCGTGAGTCGCCAGCCGTTCGAGCACCACGTCGCGGTAGCGCTCGGCGTCGACATCGATCCCCGGCGGCGTGTTGACGAGCAGGAACCAGTTCTCGTCACCTGCGGGTGCCTGGGTCGGATCGGTGGTCGACGAGACACAGCCGTAGATAGTCGGATCGTCGGCGAGTTGGCCGGCATCGATCGCCCGGAACTCCTGGTAGGCATCGTCGGAGAACCAGACGTTGTGATGGCCGATCCCTTCGGTCCGTCCACGGGCACCGATACACAGCACGAAACCGCTCGTCGAGCGGCGCGCCTTGCGCACCTGTTTCGCTGCCGTACGATCGGGGAGCAAGTCGTCGTAGAGATGCTGTGCATCGACGTTCGCCACGACGATCGGTGCGTCGATGTGGCTCCCGTCGTTGAGTGCCACACCGGTCACCCGGTCCGGCGTGGAGGTGATTGACATCACCTCGGTCGAGGTCTTGATCTCGACACCGATGCCGGTCGCCACGTTCTCGAACGCAGAACGGAGTGCGCCGAGTCCGCCCATCGGATACCAGCAGCCGAAGCGTGACTCGATGTGGGGAATGCAGGCGAGTGTCGCGGGAGCCTGCGCTGGCGACGAGCCCGAATAGGTGGCATATCGGCCGGCCCACTGTCGAACGTGGTCGTCGTCGAACGTGTCACGCGCCGCTCGGCGAAGCGTCCGGAGCGCATCGATGTCGAGCAAGTCGCGCGGAGACTCCATGCGCTTGAGCAGTGAGGAGGGGTTCGACATCGGGCCGGCGAAGAAGGTTCGCTCCGAGATGTCCCAGATCGTTCGACCATTGGCATCGAATTCGCGCCACTGCTCGCCTGCGCCGGGAGCGAATGCGTCGAACGCTGCTGCCGTGGCATCTGGATCGTCGGGAACGTCGAGCGCCGATCCGTCGCGCCACGAGTATTTGAACTGTGGATCGAGCCGGACCATCGTGACCTGTTCGTCGAGCGATGTCCCCGCGAGGCGGAACACCTTGTCGAACACGTGTGGCAGGGTGACCAGCGACGGGCCGAGGTCGAAGACGAACCCGTCGCGCTCGAACACGGCGAGCTTGCCGCCGACGACGTGATTGCGCTCCACGACGGTCACGTCGTGACCTGCGACTTGGAGGCGGATGGCGGCGGTGAGGCCACCGACGCCGCTGCCGATCACGACGGCTCGGGTCATGCCGCTCTCCTTGTGAGCTGTGTCGCAGCGGCGGCTGCGAAGGGGAGCATGCCGAGGCCGCCCACGACGGCGACGAGCGGATCGCGGAAGTAACGGGCGAAGCCGAGCGTCTGCATGACCGACATGTACCCGTATTGACCGACGAGTCGAACATCGTGGCGATCGGGGCCGGTCCGGGCCACCGGAAGGACTACTTCGAATAGCGCCATGATCCCGAGCCCTGTCAGGAACCACCCGCCGAAATTTGACAGAGGGATGCCGCGATAGAGCCCCCGACGAGCCCACGCCCAATACCCCTCGCCCACCATCTGCGGATCGAGGAACAAGTCCCACGCGGTCATTGCCGCTGAACCGAGCACGATGCGCGTGGCTGGCGTCGAGCGGTTGCCGAGTGCAGCGTGCGCCGCCTCGCGTGCGGGCAGGCCCATCCCGAACCAGGCGAGCGGGACGATTGCCGGCACGTGTGCGACCTGTGGTCGCAGCGCGTCCGTGTAGGCATAGCGGCCGAACGGCAGCCCGGTCTGCGTGCCGATTCGCTCCACGACACCGGTGGCGACCGCGGTCGCGGCGCTCGCGGCGCCGGCGCGAGCCGCGCCCCATCGACGGACCGCGTTGGCGGTCGTGGTCGCCCACATCCCGCCGACGACGACCGATGACAGGATCTTGCGCCCCCGCCCGCCCTGCGGCAGGAGCGGTGTCGCGATCATGCCGGCGATCGTGGTGGCACCGGCCACCGCTGCGACCCGATCAGCGACGCGCATCACCGCCCCACTCCAACGCCAACTCCCACTCCGGCTCCCACTCCGGTTTGTGTGACCGAATCTGACGTCGACTGTCGCCTGCGGTCGCAGAGAACGCCGGTGGTTTGACGCGGGACCGACGGGCTGTCTGGGGTCCGCATGTTCATCGGAGGAGCGAAGCGACGAGGCGAGCCTTCTCGGTGGTCGAGACCGATGCCCGTGACGTGAACACGTCATAGTCCTGCGCTTCGATCTTGTCGAGAATTCGGCCATAGAGCGTGTGGGCGGCGCCGACGCACTTCGCCGATCGGTCGGGGAGCATGGAGGTCCCGATCTCGGCCGATCGGTACAGCTTTCGACATCGTTCGATCTCGAAACGCATCAATTCGACGAACTCAGGTGACACGCGCCGTTCGTTGAGGTCGACGCCGAATCGGCGTGAGTCCTCGAGCGGAATGTACTGACGGCCGCGGTCGAGGTCTTCGTCGATGTCCCGAAGGAAATTGGTCAACTGGAATGCGTTGCCCAAGTCACGGGCGTGGGGGAGCGCGGCGTCGTAGTCGGACGGCTCGAGGATCGGCAGCATCATCTCGCCGATCACAGCCGCCGAGCCGTCCATATAGACGAGCAGGTCGTCCCATGTTTCATACGACTCGACGGTCAGGTCCATCGTCATCGAGCGCAGGAACCGGTGGAAGGCATCGATGTCGATGTCAAACGCGCGCACCGTGTGTACCACGGCCTTGAGCACCGGGTCATCGGATCGACCGGCCTCGACGTCGGCGAAGAACCGGTTGCCGAAGTCGGCGAGCGCATCGGCCCGCACCTCGGTGGGGACGTCACGGCCACCCTGGGACGGGATCTCGTCGACGATGTCGTCGGCGTAGCGGGCGAAGGCGTACAGCGCGTGGACGTGGTGCTGTTTCACTTTCGGGAGCACTTTGGTCGACCAGTAGTAGGTCGTGCCGTGGCGCTTGTTGAAGTCCTTGCACAACGCGTAGCTCTCGTCGAGCGTGACGGGTCCTGCGGGCAACAAATGCGTGGTCGGCATCGGTGGCTGCCGACGGATTGCTTGGGGAAGACGCATCGACCTCATCGTACGGCGATGTCGCTGTTCTGGTGAGATGTGGCGGTCAGCGGGCGCCGAACTCGTCGACGCGTTCGGCGGCGAGTTTGCCCGAGACGAGCACCATCGGAACACCGACACCGGGCAGCGTGGACGAACCCGTGAACACGAGGCCCGGCACTCGCTTGTCGACGTTGTTCGGCCGGAACGGGCCGGTTTGGAAGAACGTATGGGCGAGAGCGAACGGTGTGCCCTGTTCCATTCCCATTCGCTCCCAGTCCTGCGGGTCGTAGATCTCTTCCACGACCACCTCGGTTGGGTAGCCGAGTGAGGTGACCTTCTCGCGCAGCGACCCCATGATCCGGTCTCGCTCGCGAGACCAGTCGATCTTGCCGCTCAGGTTCGGGGTGGGCTCGAGCACGTAGATGCTCGAGCAGCCGTCGGGGGCGAGTGACGCGTCGTCGAGGCTGTGGAGCGTGACGAGGATCGACGGGTCGGGCATCCGCACACCGTCTTCGATTAGCGCTTTGAAGGACCCGTCCCAGTCCTGCCCGAAGTGGATGTTGTGGTGGGACGCGTCGTCCGGCGGGAGCCCATTGACGCCGGCGATCCAGAGCAGGCACGAAGGCGAGTACTTGCCGTTGCGTGCCTTCTTGGGGGCTTCGACATCGCCCAGCAGCTCGCGGTAGGCGACCGGGAGATCGGGGTTGCACACGACAGCATCGGCCTCGACGAGTTCCGATCCTTCGCCCGTGCCGAGCCGGACGCCGCAGATCGTGCCGTTCGAGTGGCGCACGATGTGCGACACCGGCGATGAGTAGCGGATGGTGACACCCGCTTGCTCGACGGCTTCGGCCAGACCGGCGGCCATTTGGTGCATGCCGCCCTCGGGCACGAACACGCCTTGGACCGAATCCATGTAGGTGATGACGGCGTAGATCGCGAGCGCCTCGTACGGGGCTAACCCGGCGTACATCGACTGGAAGCTGAAAATCTGCTGGAGGCGCTGATCGTCGAAGAACGAGGCGACCTTCTTGTCGAGCTTGCCGAAACCGCCCATCTTTAAGATCGCAAGCCCGTCGCGCCACGGCTTGATCAAGTCGAGCGGCGAGTTGATGTTCGTGTCGATGTACGACCGCATCTCGGCGTTGTAGAGCTGTTCCAACCAGTCGGAGAAGCGACCGAAGGCCTCGGCCTCCTTGGCGTTTGCGAACCGTCGGATCTCCTCGGTCATCGCCTCGCGGCCGTGGCGGACAAAGAGCGTGGAGCCGTCGGCGTAGCAGGCCCGGTACATCGGATCGACCGGTTTGATGGTGACGTGGTCGGCCATGTTTGCCCCGGCAGCGATGAACGCCTCCTCGAGCAGATCCGGCATCGTGAGCACTGTCGGGCCGTTGTCGAGGCTGAAGCCGTGCGAACGGATCATGCCGGCGCGGCCGCCTGGGATGGCCTCGCGTTCGACGATCGTGACGTCGTGTCCTGCTTTGCTCAGGTGCGCTGCCGCCGACAATCCACCGAGACCGGCGCCGATAACGACGACTCGCAGTTGCTTTCCCATCAGACGCTCCGCTGGCTGACGTACTCGGCGAGTTCCACGAGGGCAGTCTTGGCGACATCGGTGATCGGTGCGTGCTCGAGCGATGTGACAGCCGACTCGGTGAGTGTGGCGATGTGCGCCTCGAGTTCGTCGAGAGCGCCGGTATCGACGATCACCTGCTGGATGGCGGCGACGGTTTCGGCGGACATGTGCGGGTCGCCGACCAGATCGAGTACGGTCAATTGCTGGGGCGAGGCCCGGCGCGTGGCCCGTGCGAGCAGCGGCGTCGGTTTCCCCTCGATGAGATCGCCGCCGACCGGCTTGCCGGTGACTGCCTCGTCGCCGAAGGCTCCCATCACGTCGTCACGCATCTGGAACGCATCGCCGAGCGGCAATCCGTAGTTGCTGAGGTGCGGGAGCAACTCGTCGGCCCGTTCCGGTGCGGCGAGCACAGCACCCAAATGGAGCGGGCGCTCGATCGTGTACTTGCCCGACTTGTAGCGACAGATCCGCTCCGACGCCACGATGTCGCGGGTGCGGCTCACACCGCCGAGGATGTCGAGGTACTGACCGATGTTCAGTTCGATCCGCAGCTCGTTCCACACTCGGGCCGCGGCGGGCGTGGCTTCTTCGAGTAGTTGGTCGGCGTAGACGAACGCGAGGTCGCCGACGAGGATCGCGACTCCTTCGCCGTAGCGGCGCGACTCGCCGGCCCAGCCTTTCTCCGCATGCTCGGCTGCTGCAACGACGTGTGTTGTGGGCTGGTTTCGACGCGAGTCGGCGTCGTCCATCACGTCGTCGTGGAACAGCGCAAACGCGTGCATGAGCTCGAATGCGGCACCGGCGTCGATGTCGATCTGATCATTGTCCGCACCGCCGGCGCCCACGTATCCCCAGTGGCAGAAGGCAGGTCGCAACCGCTTTCCACCGGACAGGACTAGGCGGCGGATCTCGTCGATCGGTTGAGCGAGCTCGGGCGTAAACGACGCCCAGCGGTCGCGCTCGGCTGCGAGGAACTCGTTGAGCCGGGCGGTGACCCGATCGGCCAGGTGGAGCAGGGAGGCGGGAGCACTGCCGGGCATGATTGTCAAGGCTACTCAGCGTCCGGTCGGACGGGACCGTGTTGCCGGTTGGGGAGATCGCTGCGCCAGCTCAGCTCTCGGGATCGACATCGGCTGCGGCATCGAGGTCGGCGGTGACCTGGCGAATCTGGAGGTCGGCCGTGGTGATCTTGTCACGGCAGACGGTGATGAGCTCCGAGGCGCGGGCCACCCGCTCGGCCAGCCGGTCGACGTCGACGTCGGAGCCTTCGAGCTCGCGCAGGATCGTGTCGAGTTCGCTGAGGGCATCGGCATAGCCGGGTGTGTCGGTCATCGGTTCGGGTCGCTTTCGGTGTCGCCGGAGGGTGCCGGTACGGGGTGGAGGTTGACGGTGTCGATTACGCTCGTGCTGCGGCCGTCGAGGAAGTCGGTCGTGAGTGCGTCGCCCGGGCTGAGATCAGCTGCAGACCGGACGATCTCGCCGTCGGCGTTGCGCGTGATGGTCCACCCGCGGGCGAGCTGGACCCCGGGATCGACTGCATCGACGCGGGCGGCGAACAGGTCGAGCCGGCTCCGTTCGCGCTCCGTGATGCTGGTCGAACGCTCGCCGAGGCGGACGGCTGCTGCCTCGAGCCGCGCGGTTGATCGATCGAGTGCTGCCGGCACGAGCGTCGCAAGGCGATCCTGGCGCATCGTGAGCCGCTCGTCGGCGCGTTCGACAGCTGCGTTCGCGCGACCCGCGATGCGTCGTGCCGTGTCGTGGAGGCGTCGTTCGGCGCCGTCGGTCGTTGCCAGTGACCGGCGGACGATCGCCTCGAACGCGGCCTCAACACCGACGGTGTATGCGGCGACTCGCTCGATGAGTGCTCCAGCGCAAGCGGTTGGGGTCTTGAGCGCCGTATGAGCCACCTCGTCGGCGATGCTCCGGTCGGTTTCGTGCCCGAGCCCAGTGAGTACCGGGATCGGGGCCGCCGCGATCGTTTGGGCGATCCGCGCACTGTCAAACACGGCCAGTTCGTTGCGGGCACCGCCGCCGCGGATCACCACGATCACGTCGAGGACGCCCTCGCGTGCGCCGCGGGCCAACGTGCCGATCGCCCCTGCGACCATGCGGTCGGCGCCGTCGCCTTGCACGCGAGTGTCGGCCACGGTGAGCTCGAATGCGAAGCCGCTGGCCGACAGCTCGCTGCGGAAGTCAGCCCACGCGGCCGAATCGACGCTCGTC
>WLWF01002568.1_pt1 | contig 12874 bp, 16 predicted proteins | sample 6718331 | NCBI WGS metagenome assembly WLWF01 (sample SAMN12718692, study PRJNA515312) | sponge metagenome | isolation source: marine sponge | host: Mycale hentscheli | place: New Zealand: South Island, Marlborough, Capsize Point | collected 2003-05-01
GAGTACAAGAAAACCTTAGCGCAACAAGAGGATCTAAACTGGGACGGTGACCCTGAGTTAGATGTAGAGTATGAGTGTGCAGAGGAAGAAGACTTAGATGAGTTAGCAGCAAGGCTGCGGGATAGCGAAGCTATTTATGTAGTCAAGTACTTCTATGACTGAACTAAACATACAACTACTGGATTGGCAAAAGCAAGTCTGGGCAGATGAGACTAGATTTAAGATTGTAGCTGCTGGTAGACGTACAGGTAAGTCCAGACTAGCTGCTTGGATGTTGATTGTTAATGCTCTACAGGCAGACAAAGGTCATGTGTTCTATGTAGCTCCAACACAGGGACAGGCCAGAGACATCATGTGGCAAACACTATTGGAGCTGGCGCACCCTGTTGTATCTAACGCACATATAAACAACCTACAGATTAAATTAGTCAACGGCGCTACTATATCACTGAAGGGTGCCGATAGACCAGAGACTATGCGTGGTGTGTCACTAAAGTTCCTAGTGATGGACGAGTACGCTGACATGAAGCCTGAAGTCTTTGAGCAGATCCTTAGACCTGCCTTGGCTGACCAGAAGGGTGCTGCATTGTTCATTGGTACACCTATGGGGCGTAATCACTTCTACGACCTGTACAAGTACGCAGAGCTAGAGGACGATGAGTCCTATACTGCATGGCACTTTACAAGTTATGACAATGAGTTGTTAGACCCAGATGAGATTGACCTAGCTAAGAAGTCTATGTCATCCTACGCATTCCGTCAAGAGTTCATGGCATCATTTGAAGCTAGAGGCTCAGAGATGTTTAAGGAGGAGTGGGTTAAGTTTGGTGAAGCTCCAGAGATAGGTGACTACTACATAAGCATTGACTTAGCTGGCTTTGAGGACGTAAGTAAAAAGAGAACTAAAAACTCTAAGCTGGATGAATCAGCTATTGCTGTTGTTAAAGTAAATGAGAATGGCTGGCACCTAGAGAACATGATATATGGTCGCTGGGACTTAGCGGAGACAGCTAGAAAGATCTTTGAGGTTGTTAGAGACTACAGACCCATCAGTGTAGGTATTGAGCGTGGTATCTCCAAGCAAGCTGTGATGTCACCTTTGATGGACTTGATGAAGCAACGTGGTAGATTCTTTGTTGTAGAAGAACTAACACACGGTAACCGTAAGAAGACAGACAGAATCATGTGGGCGCTTCAGGGTAGATTTGAGAATGGTCAGATTACTCTAGGGCAAGGTGAGTGGAATAGTAGATTCATGGATCAGTTATTCCAGTTCCCTGACCCGTTAACACATGATGACCTTGTGGATGCCTTTGCGTACACAGACCAACTGGCTAAGGTAGCCTACAGTTATGACTTTGAGATTGATGATCTTGAGGTCTTGGATGCAGTAACAGGATATTAATATGGCGAAGTCAAAAGTAAATGCTGCTGGTAACTACACCAAACCCACTATGCGTAAAAACCTATTTAATAAAATCAAAGCAGGTACAAAAGGTGGCAAGGCTGGACAATGGTCAGCGCGAAAGGCACAGATGTTGGCAAAAGAATACAAAGCCAAAGGAGGAGGCTACCGATGAAAGGTGTACCCCACTATACCAAAGAAGGCAAGGAATGGAAAGGCAACACTCACAAGATGCCAAACGGACAATTGCATACGCATAAGTCACACGGTAAGACTAGCCAGCGTTTGTTTCATTTTAAAGAACTAAACAAGACTGCACAGAAGAGAGCTAAGTAATGGCTTTAGCTAAATCACAACAGTCCTTAAAAAAGTGGACTAAGCAGAAATGGCGTACAAAGTCAGGTAAACCTAGCACTCAAGGCTCTAAAGCTACTGGAGAACGCTACTTACCGGAAAAAGCAATCAAGTCTTTGTCAGCTAAAGAGTACGCAGCTACCACTAGAAAGAAAAAAAAAGACACTAAGGCTGGTAAACAGCACTCAGCACAGCCTAAAAAGATAGCAAAGAAAACCAAACGCTCACGTTCAAGGTAAAAAATTATGGATTACGGCGATAATGACGTTCTGTCTAGCGACGAACACCTAGAAAACTGGGTAATGGCTAAGTGTGACTCGTGGCGAGATCACTATGAGTCCAATTATGCAGAAAGATTTGAAGAATTCTACCGTTTATGGCGTGGAATCTGGGCAGCAGAGGACATGGAGCGCAAAAGTGAGCGTTCACGTATCATTTCACCTGCATTACAGCAGGCTGTAGAGTCCAGTGTAGCAGAAATTGAGGAAGCAACCTTTGGTCGTGGTAAGTATTTTGACATTACTGACGATCTAGGGGACGCAGAAGCACAAGATGTTGTGTATCTACGCACTAAGCTGCATGAGGACTTTGAGAAGACTCAAATACGCAAGCAAGTAGGTGAATGTCTCATCAACAGTGCTGTATTTGGTACTGGTGTAGCTGAAGTAGTGCTAGAGGAAGTCAAAGAGATGGCTCCTGCTACACAGCCTATTATGGACGGACAGCTACAGGCAGTAGGTGTTAACGTCACAGACCGTACAGTAGTTAAGCTACGCCCTGTACTGCCACAGAACTTCCTGATTGACCCAGTAGCTACCTCTATTGCAGACGCTATAGGCGTTGCTGTGGATGAGTTTGTGCCACGACACAAGGTACAACAGCTACAGGAAGAAGGTGTCTACAGGAGCGTGTACGTAGGTCAGGCGGCTAGTGACTACGACCTAGAGCCAGACCAAGACCTAACGAGCTACGACGAGGACAAGGTACGCCTAACAAAGTACTACGGACTTGTACCTCGCTACCTACTAGAGATTGGTGAGAAAGAAGCACTGCTTGATGAAGATGAAGACATTGCTGATATTGAAGTAGAGGAAACAGAAGAAGATGAACAAGATGCCAGCTATTACGTCGAAGCTATTGTGGTTGTGGCTAATGGAGGCATCCTACTAAAAGCAGAAGCTAACCCATACATGATGCAGGATCGTCCTGTAGTAGCCTTTCCTTGGGATGTAGTTCCCGGTAGGTTCTGGGGACGTGGTGTGTGTGAGAAGGGTTACAACAGCCAGAAAGCACTTGACACAGAGCTTCGGGCACGTATTGATGCTCTAGCACTGACTGTGCATCCAATGATGGCTATGGACGCTACACGGCTCCCTAGAGGCTCTCGTCCAGAAGTACGTCCCGGTAAAATCTTGTTAACTAATGGCGACCCTAAGTCTGTCATCAACCCATTCAACTTTGGTCAGGTTAGTCAGATTACATTTGCACAGGCAGCAGAACTACAGAAGATGGTTCAGATGTCTACAGGTGCTATTGACTCCGCTGGTATTCCCGGCAGTATCAATGGTGACGCTACGGCTGCTGGTATCAGTATGTCGCTAGGTGCAATCATCAAGCGTCACAAGCGCACTCTGATTAACTTTCAGCAGTCCTTCCTAATTCCTTTCGTTAAGATGGCTGCTTGTCGTTACATGCAGTTTGACCCAGAGAACTATCCTGTCAAGGACTACAAGTTTAACACTACGTCTACTCTAGGCATTATTGCCCGTGAGTACGAGGTAACACAGCTTGTACAACTACTACAGACAATGTCTCAAGAGTCTCCACTGTACAACACGTTGATTCAGTCAATCATTGACAACATGAACCTGTCTAACCGTGAAGAACTGATGGCTAAGTTGGCTCAGGCAGAGCAGGCATCACAACCTACTGAAGAGCAACAACAGATGCAGCAAGCTGTACAGCAGGCACAGATGGCCTTCCAGCAGTCACAGACAGCAGCACTTAACGGTCAGGCACAGGAGTCTAGTGCTAGAGCGCAAAAGATTGCTGTAGAGACACAGCTTGCACCACAGGAGCTACAGATTGACCAAATTAAGGCAGTCACAGCTAACCTGAAGGCAGGCGACCAAGAGGACAAGGAGTTTGAGCGTCGTATGAAGATTGCTCAGACATTCTTGAAAGAGAAAGAGATTGATCTAAAAAATCAACCTTCACAGCAACCAAGTCAACCCCTTAGACTGCAACAAGGATAAATTGATGGTCGTAACACGTACAGAACTAACTCAGATAGTAGATCAAGTTAACAAGAAGTTTGAAGAACTAGAAGCTAAGATTAAAGAGTTAGAGGCAAAGAATGTTAAGAAACTACCGAACAAGAAGGCGGCGTAATGCCTAGTCCACGCAAAGGTAAAGCTAGAGTTAAAGTAACTTCTAGCGGTAAAAAAGTTTCCTACGGTCAAGCTGGCTCAGCTAAGGGCGGCGGCCCACGAGTAAAGCCGGGAACCAGTAAGGGCGACAGCTACTGCGCTAGGTCACTAGGTATCAAGAAACGTCTTCCTAAAAAGAAGCAGAATGATCCTAACACACCCAATAACTTATCACGTAAGCGTTGGAAGTGTAAGGGTGCTAAGTCCATGAGAGCTAATCAAACACTAGCTCGTAAGACAAGAACTAGGAGAAGGTAACATGCCATACGGTAAAGGAACATACGGAAATAAAGTAGGCCGTCCGCCTAAGAATAGCAGAAGATCTATGCCTAAAAACCGACGCACTAAAACTATTGGCGGACGTAGGGGCCGCTGACGGTGATTGCAGAGATAAGTGCAATTGTTGCTGGTGTCAATGCTGCTACGTCTGCTATTAAGCGTGTAGCTGAGACAACCAATGACATCTCAAGTATCTCTAGTTTTCTATCAACACTTGGCGGTGCAGAGGTTGAGTTAGCAAGAGCGCAGAACGAAGGCAAGCTGTCTGAAGGCGATGCTGTTAAAGCTGCGCTTGCTAAAAAACAAATACAAGACACTATGAAGGAGATACGTGACCTGTTTACCATGAGCGGTAACGGTGACTTGTATAAGGATGCGATGGCTGCTATGGCTGAAGCTAGGAAGGCCAAGCAACTAGAACTAACTAGAAAGGCAGCAGCCAAGAAGAAATTTTGGAAGGACGTTAGGGAAATAGGTTCTGTGATAGCAGTATTGGCACTTCTGATACCTATGACCCTAGCAATTTTAATTGGATATTTAGTAAAATAACACTTGACAAACACGAAAAAGTATGATATAATATATAGGTACTTATCGTACATTCAGTATTCTTTAACAAAGGTAAAATACTATGACTCAAGAGTTAGAAACATACTTCAATAATTACTTTGCTATGTTTAGATCAGAAGGCTGGAAACAGTTAATCTCTGACCTACAAAGTAATGTTGGACAGATCAACTCAGTAGAAATGACTACGGATAACGATAACCTGAACTTTCGTAAAGGTCAATTAGCTATCCTAGCAACTATATTAAATCTTGAAACACAGATTGAAAACTCTCACTCAGAAGCAGAAACAGAAGAACCTGTCGATGAGATTGTTTGATTTTAGATGTCCTTGTGGCAAACTGTTTGAAGATTTAGTTAAGTCTGATGTTACAACTTCTAGGTGCAGTTGTGGATTGGACGCTAAACGTGTTATCTCCCCAGTGAGATCTAACCTTGAAGGTATCAGTGGAGACTTCCCTGATGCACATGACAGGTGGGTTAAGCGCCGGGAGCAGCACATGGCACATGAACGAAGGCAAACCTCCTAATAGAGAACCTTCATACTAAACATCTCCACAATACTAAGGTACGGAGTTAATAATGGCTAAGATTATTCAACCTGAGCGTCAACAGGATAACCAAGAAGACGAACAGCAACTAGATATGTTTGCACAAGTAGAGGAACAACAGGAAACTCCTGAACCCCAGGAACCTGAGATCCCCGACAAGTACAAAGGTAAGTCTGCTGAAGAACTTGTACAGATGCACCAAGAAGCTGAGAAGCTATTGGGCCGACAGAGTTCTGAAGTAGGTGAGCTACGTAAGGTTGTTGATACGTATATCCAGACACAACTCACAGAAGATACTAAAGAAGCACCCCAACAAGTCGAAGAAGTAGATTGGTTTACAGACCCTGATAAGGCTGTAGATAGGGCTATTCAGAACCATCCTAAGATTAAGGAAGCTGAAGAAGTCACAAAGCAGTATAAGGCAAGCACTGCGCTATCAGAGCTACAACGTAAGCACCCTGATATGCAACAGATCTTGCAAGATGCTAACTTTGCTGAATGGATTAAAGCATCCAATGTTAGGACTAGACTGTTTGTAGCAGCAGACCAGCAGTACGATAGTGAATCCGCTGATGAGCTATTTAGCTTATGGAAAGAGCGACAGAACATTGTACAGCAGACTGCCGCTGTAGAGGAGCAATCCCGTAAGCAAGCAGTTAAGGCAGCTTCCACAGGCAATGCTCGTGGCAGCACTGAATCAGCACCTAAGAAGATCTACCGACGCGCAGACATTATTAACCTTATGAGAACCGACCCTGATCGCTATGCTGCTCTACAACCAGAGATCATGAAGGCATATGCAGAAAAACGGGTCAGATAGTATATCTTAGGAGATATTTATTATGACTGATTCCACATATCCCGCAACTGGCGGGTTCGTTGACAACACTAGCGCAGCTACTTTTATTCCAGAAATCTGGAGTGACGAGATTGTTGCAGCCTACCAGAAGAACCTCGTATTGGCAAACCTTGTCAAGAAGATGTCTATGGCTGGCAAGAAGGGTGATACCATCCATGTACCTAAGCCTGTCCGTGGTGACGCTCACGCTAAAGCTGAGAACACTGCTGTAACGGTTCAGAACGCTACGGAAGGTGAAGTGCAGATCTCTATTGACAAGCACTTTGAATACTCACGTTTGATTGAAGACATTACGGACGTACAGGCTCTTAGCTCACTGCGTCAGTTCTACACGGAAGATGCTGGCTACGCTTTGGCGAAGCAAGTTGACACTGACCTGCACAGCTTGGCTACTGGCCTTGGTTCTGCTGGTACGTCTTCTACGACCTACCTGAACAACGGCGGTACGTTCTTTGTAGACGCTAGTAACGGCTTGTCTGTTTACACGGCTGACACGGTTGTTCCTGCTGACGTATTCACTGACGCTGGTTTCCGTGGTTTGATCCAGAAGCTGGACGATGCTGATGTACCTATGGAAAACCGTTGCTTCATCATTCCTCCTTCAGTTCGCAACACCATCATGGGTATTGATCGTTACGTAAGCTCTGACTTCGTAAACAACGGTCAAGTCACCAACGGTCAGATTGGTCAACTGTACGGCATTGACGTATTTGTTAGCACCAACTGCCCTGTTGTTGAAACTGCTGCTGCTAACTCTGCTTCAACTGTAGACTCTCTGGGTGCCTTGCTGCTCCAGAAGGATGCAATTGTAATGGCTGAACAACTGGGAGTTCGCTCACAGACTCAGTACAAGCAAGAGTTCTTGGCTAACCTGTTTACTTCAGATACTCTGTACGGTGTAAACGTACTGCGTCCTGAGTCAGGTGTAACTTTGGTTGTTCCTAAGTAACAATCATTTAGCTGGGGGCTGCTACGGTGGCCCCTTAGCTTTATCTTTAAGGAGTGTAACATGTGGCAAGCATTGATTGGCCCTGTAACTAACTTAGCTGGTACTTTCCTTAAAAATAAAGCTGCTGAGAAGCAAGCTGTCCATGAGTCCAAGATGCGTAAGATTAATGCTGACGCAGACTGGGAAACTCAACAAGCCGCTGCATCACAGTCCTCGTGGAAGGATGAGTGGTTTGCAGTTATTTTGAGTTTGCCTTTAATTGGAGCCTTCATCCCTGATATGGTTCCCTATGTACAAGAAGGGTTTTCCGTATTGTCTACTATGCCTGACTACTACAAAGCATTCTTAGGTGGCGCTATTGCTGCTAGCTTTGGCATTAAAACTTTATCTAGCTGGGGCAAATAATGCAAATAAGTTTGTCTGACTTAGTATTAGATCAAGATGCAATAGATCGCCTAGCAAGTGGGACTATGGACTTTGGCCCACAAACTCCGTTTACTGATTGGCGTAATGCTGCTAATGAGTTAGCTAGAGAGTCTGAGGAAAGAGTAGCTAAACGTGCGTTATCGTTATACAATCAAGTAGACCCCGGCAGGGGCAGGGCTATGGGAGGCTCTACTGCTGACCTAGCTTACAAAGAGATTGTGCAAGAGCCTGTTGCTGAATCATGGATGGACACTTACACTAGCCAAGGCTTGCCTCCATACAAGGTTGACCCTACAACTGGAGAAAAAGTTTACATAAACACTCCTGCTGGGGTTAACCTTATTGACTTGCTGGAAGGTAAAGATAAACAAGAGTACCTAGCTAAAAAAGAAGCAGGGTTTGATGAGCGTTTAACAAATACTCCTTACAATGTAGAGACAGGTCTTTATGGTTCTGGAGCAGGAGACTATGGAACTAGAGTAATTCCTGAGACACCTTCTAAGCTTCAAGAAGTATTGTCAAGTCCTGTAGCTAGTATTCTATCTTCTTTTATTCCCGGCGGGGCAGCGTTACTAACTGCTGGTAAAGTTCTTTCAGGGTCAGGTAAAGACATAGGCCTTATGGAAGCAGCGGGAGCAGTTGCCGGTACTGCTAGACTTGCAGGTACACCTACAGCAACAGCGGTAGCTGACAACATAGAGTTTACCGCAGCAGTTGCTACAGGAGATCCTGTGTTAGCTGTGTTAAACAAAGGTACAGACCTTGTTGATGAGGACGGTGAAGTAATTGGCAGGACAACTCTTGGCAGAAAGTATACTACAGAAGCTCTTGACAAAGTAGGCTTAGATGCAGATACTTTATCAGAAGAATACAACATAAACCAAGATGATTTAGTTGAAGGTTTAGTTAAGACTGAGAAAGAGTTAGTAAAAGGTAGTTCTCTTGACGAGGCTTTACTACAGGGTCTAGGAACCTATGTTAGAGAAGGAGGATCTTTAGGAGGTCTTCCTGATCTTCCTGATTTACCAGACTTAGGCATAGTATTAGAAACACCTGAGCTACTTAAAAAAGCAGAGGATGTTGTAAAGGAAGTAGGCTCTGTTGTGGATGACGTTGTACTTCAGCCACCTAGAGAACTTGTAGAAGCAATAGCAGAAGCTACTCCATCTCCTACAGTAATTGAAGACATTGCTAGAGAAGCAGGGTCTACTACTGAAGACGTAGTTAGAGCAGCAGGTGCAGTTATTGATGAACCTGTACAAGCTATAAAGGAAGCTGCTGAAGCTATATATGAGCCTTTAGAAGCTCCTGCTCTCCCTTCTTTAGAAGCTCCTGATCTTCCTTCTTTAGAAATATCTACAGATGTAGACTTACCTTCAGTAGACGTAGATATACCTTCAGTTGATTTAGATATACCATCCCCGTCTATAGGACTAGCAATATCTCAGCCCCAGCCTACTAAGAGTGTTACAGAAAGTTTGTTTGAAGATTTCCTATTTGAAAAGAAGTATCAGGCTCCTCAATTAATAGCACGTACAGTACCACTAGCGCAATACACAGCACCTCAAGGAATGTTTAGGAATATAGTATGAGTACCACATATTTGAATATAGTCAACGAGGTACTCCGTAGGCTACGGGAAGATGAAGTATCCAGTGTATCACAGAACACCTACAGCAAGATGGTAGGTGACTTTGTTAATGATGCCAAGCAAGTAGTAGAAGACTCACATGATTGGTCTGCACTACGGACAACTGTTGTGGTTCCTACTGTAGCAGACACTACAGAGTATAGCCTAACTAATGCTGGAGAGCGTGTAAAAGTGTACAGTGTCATCAACGACACCTCTAACTTTTTTATGCGTTATGAGTCACCTAACTGGTTTAACAACGCTTACTACATCTCCGGTGAAGTCACAGGCACTCCTGACTCATATACCTTTAGTGGTATTGACAGTAACAGTGATACTAAAGTAAGAGTGTACCCTAAGCCATCAGGTGTATTTAACATGCGCTTTGACCTGATTGCTAGAGAAGCTGAACTGTCTGGAGATGCAGACACTACAGTGTTACCTAAGAATGCTATTGTCCACAACGCTGTAGCTTTGTTGGCTAGAGAACGTGGGGAAACTGGGGGCACTACAGCACAGGATTACTTCTTGATTGCTGATAAGCACTTGTCTGATGCCGTTGCATTGGATGCTTACAAGAACCCTGAAGAATTTATTTACACGGTTCCATAATGGCTCAAGAAAGACAGAACATATACATTGCTGCTCCCGGTTTTAAGGGACTCAATACACAAGATGCTCCTGTTGCTCAGGATGCGTCCTTTGCGTCTATTGCTGAAAACATGGTAGTAGACAAGTACGGACGTATTGGCGCTAGACAGGGCTTAGATAAGCTTACAAGCAGTGCTACGCCACTAGGGTCTAGCCTTGGCATTGAGACTGTCTTTGAGTTTGTAGACCAAAGCGGTGACATTGTAGTATTCTCTACTGGTAACAGTAAAGTGTTTACTGGTACAACTACATTAACTGATGTTACTCCCGGCAGCTACACAGTCAGTGCAAACAACTGGAAGATTATAAACTTTAACAATCATGCTTATTTCTTTCAACGTGGACAAGAGCCTCTTATTTACACTGATGAGTCTGGCAGTGGCGTATTAGAGAAGTTTAGTGACCATAGCCATGCTACAGGTACACCACCGCAAGCCAATGAAGCTTTAGCAGCTTTTGGTCGTGTGTGGGCTGCTGACGTTACTGGTAACAAGCACACGTTGTACTGGTCTGACTTATTGTCTGGACATGCGTGGACAGGGGGTTCTTCAGGTTCCTTAGACGTTACAACTGTATGGCCTACAGGACACGATGAGATTGTAGCCTTAGCAGAGTTTAACGACTTTTTAGTTATCTTTGGTAAGCGTAGTATTCTATTGTACTCTGGTGCAAGCTCACCGTCCTCGATGGTATTAGCAGACGCTATTACAAACATTGGCTGTATTGCTAGGGATACAGTTCAGTCTACAGGTACAGACTTGATCTTCCTGTCCGACACTGGTGTACGTAGCTTAGGCAGAGTTATACAAGAAAAGTCTAACCCTATTGGTGACGTATCTAAGAATGTACGTGACGAGATGATGTTCACTGTCAATACACAGACTAACAACATTAAGTCTGTTTACAGTCCAGAGCATTCTTTCTATCTGCTGTTCTTGCCCACAAGCTCTATTGTTTACTGCTTTGATATGCGAGGTAAACTAGAGGACGGTAGTAACCGTGTGACTACATGGCCTAGCACTAAGATTTTATGTGGCAATAGAGCAGCAGACGGTACACTGTACTTAGGAACTGTCAAAGGTATCAATAAGTACAACGGATATTTAGATGACACTGATACCTACACAATGCGTTACTACACTAACCCGTTGTCTTTTGGTGATGCTAGTAGACTGAAGATTCTAAAAGAAATTAACTTTACAGTTATTGGTGGTCAAGGCGCACCAGTAACAGTTAACTGGGGATATAACTACACTGAAGGATACACAAAGCAAGCTGTAACTGTAGCCAACGCTAGTATCGCTGAGTACGGATTATCTGAGTACAACGTAAGCACATCAGAATACAGTGCTACAATTATTATTGACACAGCTAAAGCTAAAGCAACCGGATCTGGCAGAGTAGCCACTATTGGTTTGGACTGTACAATTAACGAAAGATCACTGTCCATACAAGAAGTAAACATTGAAGCACTTATAGGTAGATTAATCTAATGACGAACTATACGAAAACTACTGACTTTGCAGCAAAGGATTCTCTACCTTCAGGTAACGCTGCTAAGATTGTAAAAGGCTCTGAGATTGATACAGAGTTTAATAACATTGCAACTGCATCAGCAACTAAAGCAAACGCTAATAACGCTGCGTTAACTGGTACAACTACTGCTCAGACACTAGACATCTCAGGTAATGTTGATGTTGATGGTACTCTGGAAACTGATGCACTGTCCCTCAATGGAGTTACAGTAACAAGTACTGCTGCTGAACTAAATATTTTAGATGGCGTAACGTCTACCGCAGCAGAGCTTAACATCCTAGACGGAGTTACAGCCACTACAGCAGAACTAAACTACGTCGATGGTGTTACATCTAATGTACAGACGCAGTTAAATACTAAAGCTCCTCTTGCTAGCCCTACGTTTACAGGCACAGTAACGGCTGCTGGATTGACTGTTGACACGACAACTTTGGTGGTTGACGCATCGAACAATCGTGTTGGTATTGGCACTGCCTCACCATACTCTGCACTAACCGTTGACACCGCTAACGGCATTTTGAACATTGCCAACGGCAACACGTCTGGTGGAACCAAGATACAAGCGTGGGCTGCGACCCCAGCTAATGGCTATTTAGCCATTGAAGGCTACGACAAAGAATACGTGCGTATTAATGCGTCAGGCAATGTTGGAATTGGTACAAGCAGTCCAGATACTCAGCTCACGTTATACAAGGCGAGTACAAATGCAGACGTAGACTACGCAAAGATGCGTATGGATTCTTGGGGCGGTAGCACAGGTAAGTTAAAAAGCATTGTATGGGATGATGCCGGTAACAACGTAGCTGCCGTTGGAGCAGAGTACGACGGCTCTAAAACCAACATACATTTCCACAGCCAGTACAACGGTGGTTTTAAAGGCACATCAGTCAGAACCATGTCGATCATGGGCGATGGCAAGGTTGGTATTGGTACTAGCAGTCCTTCAGCAAAGCTCACCGTCGTTGGAACGACTAAGGTTGGCGAAGGCGCAGCTTCTAATACGTCAAAATTAATGGTAAATACTGCTTCTGGTACGGCGGCAGGAATACAACTTTTCCAAGACAGTGTTGAAAGTTGGATTATTGATAACCCCGCATCCAGCACAGGTCTGACTTTTTCTAATAGTGGAACAGAACGCTTGCGTATTGATGGGTCAGGCAATGTCTCTGTCTCTTCTTCTGCTGGTTTAATTGAGAACGCTGTTGGCGTGTTTATGCTTCCTGCGGGAGAGCTGCGGG
>WLWF01002570.1_pt1 | contig 12871 bp, 13 predicted proteins | sample 6718331 | NCBI WGS metagenome assembly WLWF01 (sample SAMN12718692, study PRJNA515312) | sponge metagenome | isolation source: marine sponge | host: Mycale hentscheli | place: New Zealand: South Island, Marlborough, Capsize Point | collected 2003-05-01
CTTCTAGCAATTCGCAATTAGGGTAACCCTATGATCCTGAAAGCAACTGGTACTTTTGCAAATACCTCCTTTATAGCAATCTCCGTGGGGGCATTCTTTGCTACATTGTCCGAAAGTTGGGTATCCTTGAACTGCACTGTCCATGCATCCTATGTAACGAGGATACGTCCAGCCAGATCCAAGAGCTGCCGCATCCGGATCATTGTTGCCCCATCTCCATCCGGGGGGACACTCGGAGTAGTCATAATCATCGGTGAGATTTGTCATGTATGTTGATTCTATGTCGTTATTCTGTAGTAGTGTACAAAAAACAAGTCGGACAGTTGACCCCAGTGATGCGACCAGGATCAGTCTGTAAAATTCCTACCTACTGTGCATGATCACTGCGACAGGAGAGTGCCCACATCCGCAACCTGTAGTATTTAGACAGTTTTCGAGTGGGGTTCCCATACACTTCAGATTTTGGACGGCGAAGACATTGATGTCCTTAGTTCCTACTACGCATTTTGTATCTGTGCTACAGGTATCCATATCGGTGATACCCGTGCAATGTTCAATGTTTGACGGTGACATTGAGACGATGGCTGGGCTGCATGCTTTTTCAGCCACTGGCACGCAATAGGTGTTAGTGGGGAAGCCCACCTGACAACCTTTTTTGCTTTCACAGTCTGTGAGTGGGGTTGCAGCGCAACTGATGGCGGTGGCCATTCATTCAAGAACTGGCGCTGCTGGCTGTCCATGTTGTGTCCCGCACGCCACATGGTGTGCAACAAGTATCACACAAGCTGTAGCAAACGGCGTTGCACACAGTCATGACTTGATGCAACTAAACACTCGTTGCCGAAGGTTGCACTTCATACTGTCTTGTCGACAAATATCCCTCTTATGGTTCGTCAGACTGCCGATACGCTACACGACGTAGAGCTCGATCATGTTGTCGACGAAGTGGAGTTGCCGTACTGCAGGAAGTGCCGGCGGTCCTGCCTGATCTTCAGTTGTCTGTCAGCCCGCATCTTTTGGACTGCTTGCGAGTATCCCATCCATCCGCTCAGTAGGGCCTCTCGTCTGGAGCGCCGCCGCACTGCGGCGCCGGGCTGTCGAGGTACGCCGAGTCCCAGATACGCACCGACCCCAGGCTGTAACGGTACATGATTTCGTTCTCTCCCACAATGACCGGGTATCCCATCATCTCGTACTTGGTCGGGATGCGCAAGGTATGAAGCGGTACAGTTTGATGGTAGCTGCACTGGGTCTGCACGGTGACCGAGCCTCCGTGGTGCCCAATGTAGTGACCCAGCCGCCCCACGCCTTTATCGTCTACATACCGCACCTGCGCATGGGGCCGCAGAAAGGTGCGCTCGGGGAGCTCGGCAAAGTACCGGCTCACCGTTAGCTCGTCTCGCACTCGCCACTGCGGCACCTCCTCGCAGCCAGCGTCGCCCTCGATGCGGTAGCTGTTGCCGTACGGTCCGTACCCGAACGCCCAGAACAGCGCATCTCCCTGCGTCGGAGCGATGAGCAGCGCCAGCTTGGGGCTGGTGTGCTCACACGGATGATTCTCCATTTATAGTGTGGAACGATTTCTTTGCGGGGCCAGACTCTCCACCAAAGAGAGGCGGGCCGTACAGAAATCCGTCAGTAAGCTCCGATCAGAGGAGCTTGCAGAGGGCTGCTGCTATGTGCCTCGCCGGATGCGCTGGACTTCCAGCGCCGCTTCCGAGATCAGTTCCAGGCTGCCGACCTTCCTCTTTTCCACTGCTCATGCTCCAGTGAGGAATAGCACCATTTCGCTGACAAGCGATGCCGGTCAGGCCGGTGGGCCCGATGTGGTGGAGGAGCAAGTGTTCTCAGTGTAGTCCCATGAGCAGAACGAGTAGTTGCTGCACGAAATTGCGTCTGTGGAACGGGCACAGCGCACCAACTTGTCTTTGTCGGACATGAAGTCATTTGCCTGCTCGACGTCGGTGTCGCCAGACGGGAATGTGTCGCTGCAGTGACCCTCACAGCACATCGAGGAGTACTGCAGAGCCTCGTTGTCCCCTTGATTCTTGAAAGCTGTGCAACCCTCATAGTAAATCCACGGGCAACCGTTTGTATAACCCGAATCGCCTTTCATGGTAGAGTTATGGACGCTGCGCTCACACCTGTCTTGGTATGTATCGGAGGGGGATTTGGGCGGTCGAAACGGAGCGAATACACAGTTTTCTCTTTCATCTTGCAGTCCATGGAGAAATGTACCTCCGCTCGAAAGATCGCCGCAGAAAGTTGTCTCAGTATACCATTCACACGAATTGCTATAATTGAATTGCTGTTGTTTGCATGTGGTCTCGTCATCGATGTTAAAGCATGTTTTGTCGGGGGGTGGGCACCACGGACCCTCACAATTCCTCGGAACACAGTACTCTCTTACTCCATCTTTGGTTCCACATTCAGATCCGTAGCATTCTGTCAGATATTTCCAAAAATCTTCCGGCTCGGAATTGGGGCATTGCTCAGTAAACACATCTTCGCAGCCTTTTTCGTCTGTGGTTGTGCCGGTCCATTCTGTCAGTTCCGGGCAATTGCCTTGACAATTGACGTCCACCAATCCGGGGCCGCAACTTTGCCCTCCCCCACAGATCTGTGGACACTCATCGGAGGTGCACTGATTCTGATCGCAGTGTTCATTGATAATGTCCGAGCAGGATGAGCCTTTATTGAAGACCGTAATTGTGGTGTTTGTGGACTCGCATGCTTGTGTATTGTTTTCATCTGCAGCGGAACAGTCAAATGTGATGGTCTGGTTCTCAAGGTCGCCACACTCACTTATCTGATTCGGTAACTGGCTCTGGCACAATATACGATTTACTTGATCATTGTCACAACCGTCGTTATCCTTGCAAACTTTACATTCACCGTTTACCATATCCGAACAGGATTTGTACTTATTCGGGTTGGTCGCAAAGGAGTAGGTTTGTAAAGGCATGGGAGCTGTTCAACTGTCACCATAAGAAAAGAATCGCCGTGATAGCTCGCTACTATGAATAGTCGCCTTGGCCGATGTTCTGCACTTCCAGCGCCGCCTCCGAGATCAGGTCCAGGCTGCAGACCTCCTGTTTCCCGCTGAGCGCCAACTTCTCGTGCGGTGGCGCTGATGGCTCGGGGGCTGGCGGCTCGGGGGCTGGCGGCTCGGGGGCTGGCGGCTCGGGGGCTGACGGCTCGGGGGCTGACGGTCTGGGGAGGATCGGAATCACCTTAGCGTGGTTCGGCAGAACGCAATGGCGGAGGACCTTGGCTGCGGGTATCACGCATATGAGCAGCAGGCAAGTCACAAGTATGGATTCCGCACTCACCATTTTCACCGAGCGCCATCTTTTCGTCAGCTTTGTCTCAACGTATTCATAAGGCGCAACTTTCAGCCCGGTGCGCAAGCTTGGCCATCTAGGACATGCTTCCTCTTCCTCCGCTCCCGCTCCATGCACAAGCGCCTGTGCTCCCGCCGGGCAGAGGACAGTCTTCTGTCGTCGCCGATGGGACGGCTAGAGTATCCACACCTCGACCTGGTGCTGGACTTCCTTGGCCCAGCGTCCAGCGTCCAGGTGCGTCTGCTGAGCACGCAAGCACTGACCGCCTGGAGCCGGGCGCTGGTGCGCTGGATGCGCTGGCAGCTGGGGCCGGAGGGGTGGCTCGCCACCGATCTGGACCAGTGGTGGAAGCGGGCGCCCACCACCAAGCTGCTGCGGAGCGGGCGGCAGTCGGGCGAGCTGCGGCGCCTCCTCGGCGAGGAGGCGGAGCGCCGCCTTCTGGTGGCTGTGGAGGCCGATCCTCGTGCGGCGCTGCGGCGGCTGCTGCAGCCGGCACCTGCCGCCGCCAGCGTCCCGCTGGCGGCTCCCGGACGGGAAGAGCTGTCGCTGCGGAGCGCCGAGCCGCTGGTGGACCAGTACCGCTCGCTGCTGCGGGGGCTGGAGTGGCCGCAGCTGTGGCGCAAGCTGTGGCAGGTGCTGTGCTGGATGCCGGCGATGTGGGTTCACATTTCGTACACCGACTCGAGCGGGAGGGCGCTGCTGGACGAACGTATCTACGCATTGAAGACCGAGCGGAAGGTGTATTCTTACGCATCAGATACAGCATGGGACGACATATGCCGGAATGTGCTGCCCATGGAAGATTTGTTCCCCGATAGCTGCTACATGCGCATTGTGCCGCAGCATCCTCACCTACCGGACCGACCCGCCAAGCTGCGCAAGTTCCGTGAAGGGGCTTTCTCCTTCATCTATGGCGGCTACACCGCCCGGCCCAGCCGCAGCTTGCTGCACCTGTACCGCACCCTGGCGCTGCGCATGCCTCCCTACCGCTGCGACCTGCGCCTCGGCCAACAGTACCGCTTCCACCTCGAGCGAGGTGCGGAGGTGGACGTGCTGCAGCTCTTCGGTGGCGAGCGCACCGCAATTGCGACGCTGGTGGTGCGCCACCTGCCCTACCAGAGGCGACCCCCGGTGGTGCAGAAGGCACGATTGCTTCTGATTGCCCCGCAGAAGCTGCGGAAGCTCGAGCAGCTGGGTAGCCGTCTGTGGAGCCTCCACTCCGACTCTGGGTGCCTGTGGTGCCGCCGGCCTTCTCCGTGTGGCAGCATTGAGATGTGCCATCAGCTGCATCTTTCCTGATCCTGACTGCATGACCATGCTTACTGGGGCCCTATTTTATATGGATAAGAACTGAAAGTATGTCCTACACATTTATTGACAACCAACCTCTTGCCATGCCAGTGCCGTCATGTCGCCCGTCTCCCATGGTGGGCAAGCTCGAGACGCACAAGTGCACCCACACCGGCAAGACCTTCCAATGCCACGCCGGCACCGAGGGCTGCGCTGACGACAGCAGGCTGCACTGCTCGCTGCCCGCTCCGCCCTCGCCGAAGCCGGATCAGGTGTGCTGCGAGTCGTACATGATCACCGCCAAGGGCATCACCAACCCGACTTACCGCATCACCGACAGAGCGACGTGCAAAGCTCCGTCTGCTCCGGGCGGAGGAAAGCGTATTGTCGATCACTCGCTGTGCGAGAAGCCCATCAGTTGCAACATGTCGGTGCACCCTGCTCGCACGTGCCCACCTCCTCTTCAATGTGTCCGTCCCGCTGGTGCAGCGAAAGGAGCAGACGGTGTTTGCAAGCCTCCGTCCACTCCTAAGCCGTCGCCTGTGGGTACGCTGGAAAAGCATTTTTGCACACGGACTGTGAAGCAGCCCTTCATGTGTGTGGCTGGAACCAAGGGATGTGTAGACAACAGTCCACAGTTCTGCACCAAGGAGTCGGACCGCCCGGGAAGCCCGCATCTGATCCAGTGCTCGGGTGGGGCGAGTGTGGTGTGTCCCAGGGGTGCCAAGGGATGTTACGACAACAGCCCTGTGTTCTGCAAAAAGCCGCCGTCTCCCGGCGGCAAGACCATGAAGCCGGTCTTTCCGACCAAGCCGCCGTCTCCCGGCGGCAAGACCATGAAGCCGGTCTTTCCGACCAAGCCGCCGTCGCCCGGCGGCAAGACCATGAAGCCGATTGTGCCGACCAAGCCGCCATCGCCTGGCGGCAAGACCATGAAGCCGATCGTGCCGACCAAGCCGCCGTCTTTCAAGGTGGAGTGCACCGTGGTGGAGGAGTGAGAGAGGAGTCGGTGGTCGCTCAGACAGTGTACAGCAGTATGTAGCTGTGCGGGAGCATGGTCATCATCTGGGCTTCGCTGAGCGTTGAGATGTGTAAGTCGTTACACAAGAACCACTGATCCTGCTGGCGTACCACCGCAATGTAGTGCCCCCCGCCGTAGACACCTTGATGGACGACAAAACCGGCGAGTCTTCGACTGTTCCATTGCAGCGGGCAAACGACCGGTTGCTTGAGTTTGGTACGATCGTTGCTGAAGCGTTTGAGGTGGAACAGAATGTCGGTGGCGGGCCAGCGAGCGACCCGCATGCCCTTGGTGGACGACACTGGCGTGAGCTGCCGGCGCAGGCTCTCGGGGGACATCCAGACATTTTCGCCTTGCAAGATTTCTTCCTCCTGAAGTTCGTGGATGCAGTCATCTAATTCGATATGGGAGCGTTGTGTCGGGAGGGGGACGCTGAGCACCAGAAACGGTTCTTCCACTGACGATTCTTCGTCGGTCGAGTTGCACTTGACAAATGACTTCACTGTGCCGTATCTCAGGCTGCTTAGCTTGGGATCGACCATGTCCAGAAAGGCCACCATGAACTCGTGTGCATCGTGCTGCTGCCCGCCCCGAAAGCAGGAGCGGTGGCGAGCGATGGCGCTTTTCACGTGGTCCGGATCGCTCATGCGGTGGACGTGCGGCGAGCGGCAGCGGGACCAATCCAGGAGCGAGAGCAGATGCAGCGAAGCATTCATGTAACACGTATTACCCAGGTTGGGCATCGAGGGTGGTGCCATGGTGTTTCTTGTTTTGTCTGAGTACGGTAAAAATCCCGCACTTCTGAACATCAGCGGGACAAGGCTTCCCAGATGGCCTGCTGCGTGAGTGGGTCGGCGTAGCAAGCAGAGGCAGGGGGGCGAGAAGGGCGAACAGAGATTTGACGTGTTTCCAAGCGCAAAGAGACAGTGGGTCGGGTGCAGATCAGACAGGTTTCACGAGATCTTCTCTGGTGGTTTGACGGCTGCTGCGCCAGCCACTGACGGAAGCACATCCGGTGGTAGGTCGCTCGGCAGCGGGAGCTGCTGCAGCGAACGACGTTGTCTTGGCCGGAGCGGACCGGCTGCAGGCAGATGGGGCAGTCTCTCAGCGCCGCTTCAGCGGGTCTCCTGCCCCCCCTGCGCCGCTCCGCCCGCCTTTTCCGTCTCTGCTCTTGTCTCTGCTCTCGTTGCTGATCCTCCCCTTGTTCGGGTCTCGGTATCGTTTCGGCGGGCGGCGGGCGGCGGTGGGCGATGTGTTCTCGTCGCACCTCGTTCATGTGCCCAGGGCGGAGGTAGTAGTTCATGCGGCGAAGAAACGAAGTAAGCACCGAGAGGAGGCAGTCCATCGGTTGGGTTATTCATGCTGAATAAATTGCGTGGTCACGTCATATCATGCGACCAGTGCTCGGCCACATCGGCAACAGTGGGCATGGTACATCTCGCCTGCTCCTCGGCGAACCAGCGCTCCATGTCGCTGTAGTACTGCTGCCAGCGGTGCTGCAAATGCTCCTCTCGCTGGATATTGTGTAGAATGTGGACGTAGTCCTGGTCGCACGGGCTTAATGCATCCGGCCAACGTAGTACCACAGTATCGCTGTCTTGGGTCTGGTACATGTGGGTGTTTATGGTAGTTTGATAGAGGAAATCTAAAAAAAAGGGTGTGTGTGACCTGAATAGCGTCACTGGTTGCAGTTGCAGAATTTCGCAGTCATGCCCTTGGTCATGTCCACCACCTTGTCGATGTTTAGTGTGTCGGTATCTTGTAAGTTTATACCATATTCGGTATTGAGCTGGTCGACTGTCACCATGTTTTTCGTCAGTCCATCGCTGGCGACTTGGATGATCATGTGACGAACTTCTTGGTTGTCGGTGATGATCTCTTGCAGGGTGTCGGAGAGAGAGGAGGGAGAGAGCTGGTTGCGGTTCGAATCGACGTTCTGCTGCAAAGAACGAACATCGCTCTGGATCTGGGTAACAGCTTTATTATTCAGAATCAGGTTGTTGATCTGGGACGGTGTCAGGGGTGCGGCGGAGCTGGATCCCATCAGAAAGAAGTATTGTTATAGATAACGATAATAGCACCCCTATTAAAATGTAGCATCTAGGTAAATATTCGATAGCATGGCCCAACCAAGAAGAGCGTATACGCAATGGTGGTGGCTGGCGGCCGCTGTTTTTGTCGCTGTGGCGGCGGCAGTGGTGTCCTGGGCGGTGGTGATGCAGCCTCCTCGACGAGTGCAGCTGCTGCAGCGCAAGGGCGGCGTCGACGCCCTGCCCCCGCCGGAGCACATCCAGATCGGAGACCACGTGCTCACCCTGCAAACGCTGCGGGACCGCAAGCCCACCATCCAGCTGGTGCACAACTTCATCTCCGATGCCGAGATCGAGGAGCTGCTCGCCCTCGGCGACAACCGCTTTGCGGCGTCCACCACACTGGATAACGAGACAGGCGAGAACATCGAGCATCCCGACCGCACCTCCAACACCTGCTTCCTGGGACGCTCCGAAACCGAGACTGTCAAGCGCATCCAAGACCGGGCGGCGACGCTGGTGCGGCTGCCCTCGGCCAACATCGAGCCGCTGCAGCTGACCCGGTACCGCACCAACCAGGAGTACAAGCCGCACTTCGACTACTTCGCCCCGGGCACGCAAGCCTTCAAGTCCGACACCTTCCACGGATATCTCGATGAGAACGGCAAGGAGGTCCCGAACCAGCGCATGTACACTCTTTTCGTTTACCTGACCGAGCCCGACCCAGAGCACCGGAAGTGCGCCGGCGGGACGGTATTTCCCGAGTGCAATTACGAAGTAATGCCGACCAAGGGCATGGCGGCGCTCTTCCACAACTTCGACGACTTGGGAGAGGTGGATCCGACAGCGCTGCACGGCGGCGTGGTCAACCGCTGCAAGGCGGAGGACTACACCAAGGTGGGCATGAATATCTGGATTCGTCGTCTTCCGTGGCCCGGCAACAACACATCTGTGGAACCGTCTACTTACGTCACCACCACGCCCGAGTGCCAGTCGTGCAAGACGGTTCACCCGCAGGTGCGCTGCCTCAAGTGAGAGACAGGTGAGCATTGGCGGGGAAGACGAATGCTTTTGTCAAACCTCGAGCCGGTGTGCGCCGCCTCTTGTTTTGTCTTTTCGAATAAGGGTTGTGGATGGCATGTGGCTAACCAAGCGGTTTCCCCGCCCCTGGTGCGTGCTCTAACCGTAGAGGGCGGCGGTGGCATCGGCCACATTGCGGTGCTGGTCGAGCTGGTCGAGGTGCTGGACCGGGTCGTCCCAGCCTTGTGCACGGCAAGACAGCAGGAACTCCTGCAGGGCGGCGGCGGAGAGCTCGCCGTCGCCGCCGCTGCAGCGGGTGGCGAGCTGGCGCTGCGCCGCCTCGTCGAGCGAGGGCAGGAAGGCCTTCACCATGCTCTGCACCTCGGAGCGCTGGATTGAGCGAAACTCCAGCTGTCGATCCATGCGTCCAGAACGCAGCACCTCCGGGCCGAGCCGCTGCCGGTGGTTGGTGGTCATCACAGTGATGCCCCCCTCCCGGCTGGAGATGCCGTCGAGGATGTTCAGCAGCGCCGAGAGGCTGGGCCCGCCGCTGGCGTCGGTAAATACGTTGACGTCTTCCATCACGAGCACGCAGTTGGGCGGCAGCCGGGCGAGAGACGCCATGAGCTGCGAGTCGCTCGCCTCCCGCTGCGGCGAGAGCAGGGCGACGTCCATGCCCAGCGCCGAGGCGAGCACCGAGACCAGCGAGGTCTTGCCCGAGCCGGGCGGCCCGTGGAACAGGTAGTTGCGCTTGTGCGGCACGCCGAGCAAGGCGTACTCTTCGTCAGCCGCAATAAATCGTTTTGCATCCTCGATCAGGTCTTGTACGGTTTTACCCGGCAGGTGCAGGCTGCTGGGCGGGCGCCGCCGGCGACGAGCCAGCACCGCCCAGCCTCCTTCCTTCAGGACATAGGTGATGTACGAAGCGTGCTCGGTCTGTGGCCGAGCGTAAGCCTCGGCATCCTTCACAAACTGACGCAGAGCGGCGTCGGTGTCGGCCCAGACGGTGAGCCAGGTGTACATGGTGGGGGCGGCGGCGAGCGAGGGCAGCGGCTTCAGCACGCACTGGTGCGAGCACAACACTGTCCCCCCCGTCGGCGTGGCGCAGCGGTAGCTGCCCAGACCCGGCACCAGCGGTGGATCCTTCTCGTGTGGTAACGGCTGTCCCAGGGTGTAGTGCTCGACCTCGGGCAGCAGGTGCCCGAGGTACCGCAGGATATACTGCGCCACATCGTTGTTGTGCACCGCCAGGGTGAGCGAGGGGCGCTCGCCTGTTTCGTATGCACATTCTCGGGTGAACGGGCGCTCGGCCGAGGTGGTGAAGGCGGGTCGCCCGCCAGATCCCTCCATCGAGCCCAGAGGCGAAGGCGACTCGCTGACTGTCAGCTTCTGCAACAGACGCTCCATGAGCTCACGCTTTTGTTGCTTGTTGGCGCTACGCTGGAGCATAGTAGGTAGGATGATAGATGGATGTATTACACACACCGGTGATTTTGATTTTGTGCTGGCGAACATGATCGATCAAGCGACGGCGCTGCTGCTGAGCTCGCCCATCCGGGCGTTGTACTGGTGCAGGTCCTGCTGGAAAGACTTTTCGTATTTTTGCACCTTGGACGGGTTGTCACGCACCTCGGGCCACAGGGTCGCCACCTTCTGCGCAATCTCCGACTGCTTGAGCTCCGGGTGCTGGCGACGAAGCAGCTCCTGCGTCTCCTTGAAGAAGTAGATGTACGGATTGTTGCGGGGCTTCTTGGGCGGCTGGGTGCTCAGGTAGCGGTCCCGCTCAGTACGGTAGCGCACGCTGTCCTTCTTGGCCAGCTTCTCAAACGGGGTGCGGCGCTTCGCCGGCAGCGCCTTCCAGCGCAGGCTCAGCTCCTTCATGATGGCGCACTGCAGCTTGGTGGTGCTCCCCTCCTCGGGGCGAGCCGACACCTCGCTCTTCACCGCCTCCCACTGCTGGTTGCAGAAGAAGGTGTAGCCCGACTTGGGGCGCTTCACACCCGGGATGCGCTGCTGGCGACGCTTGGAAGCGACGGCGGCGGCGGCCACGGCGGCGGCGGCGGCTTTGCTCTCCTTGGTAGTGATCTTCGGCATGGCTGGGCTGGGCTGGCGGCTGTTCGTATGTGACTGTCTAGCTCATCGACCCCCTGAAAAAAAAACCTCGGTGTGACCTCGGCAGTGTGCGGTGCTTGTGTGTGGTGACTGCGATCGCTGCGATCACTGCGAGCCGGCGGAGGAAGCCGCCGCCGCAGCGGTCGGCGTCTTCTTCTGGGCGGCGGCGCACTGCCCCCGGAGGTACTGCTCGAGGCCGCCCGCCACCTGGGCATCGGACAGCTCGCCCCGCTCCTGCCGCTGGCGGATGCCCATCATGCCGCACAGCGTCTCGATGACCTGCGGCGGGGTGCGGCGGTCGGTCAGCTTGCGGAAGATGGTCGGGTGGGTGGTGGAGAAGAGCTCGGTCTCGCTCGACTCGGCGCACACCGCCCGGCGGATCTCTTCGTCGCTCGCCGCCGGCGCCTGGGCCCGCTGCGCCGCATAGAGGCGCATCAGCGTGCGGACGGCAGCCTCTACCTCCTCCATGGACAGCACTCGCTCGACCTTGTCGTAGGTGTACTCGAGAAAAACGTTCTTGTCATCTTGCTGCATCTGCGCCACCTGCTCGTCGGTCAGGAGTGACTGCCCACCGACCAGGGGGGTCTCTTCTACAGACTGGAGAGCAGGTGTCATCACTTCTTCTGAAACGACTTTGTCTGTCATCGGTGTTGATAGTTCCACATTTTTTTCTGTCGGTAGGATAAACGAGAATACCGCTCATGCCAGGTATGACCGAGCGAGAAGCGCAGCTGGCACAGTTTCGCCTGCAGGGCGGCGGCGGAGTTGACCTGGAGCCTAAATACGATCGCTACCAGGGTGGCATCGACGCAACAGTTAGCAAATACCGCTCGGAGGAGGCCACCACCCAGGCACGGCTGCTGCGGGCGGCTCGCTTACTGAACAGCACGCCCACCGGCATCATCAAGAAGTACGGCGGCAGCGGCGGCAGCCAAAAGGACAAGGTGCAGCGGGCGGTGGAGGAGGCCGAGAAGATGATGGGAGACGAGTACCGCACTGGCGGCATCAATTACGATGCTCACTTCGGCGGCACCGGCGTGCACCTCGCACGCCCGCTCGAGGGGCTGCGCAGCAAGGATGCCCAGGACACTGACGCTATGCTTTACGCTGTCAAGAAGTTCAAGCGCAAAGTGCACGAGCAGATGGAGAACTCCAAGCGCTCCAAAGAGCTCGAGAAAAGCGGCACTGTAGTGAGCGACCGCCCGCCGGAGCTGGTGCGCTCCTGCGAGACCGCCGGCCCCAACTGGACTTACTGCGACCCGCTCAAGGACGAGTGCCCGCCCGCCGAGCTGCTGGTGGGCACGCCGTACGAGAACGTCTGGAGCGCCGAGGTGGGTGTGCCGCCCAACAACAAGGTGGGCCGCTGCGTGCCCGCCGACCTGGTGCGCATCGGCGGCGCCGGCAAGAAGGACACCGACCAGTCGCTCAACGGGCGCCTGCACCGGGCCATCAAGACCATCTCTTCCGAGAGCGACAACATCCAGCGCCTCGCCAAGTGGCGCACCAAGGCGCCGTGCGGCGCCATTCCTGACGTCGCTCTGCAGGCCCACCCCAACACCTGCGACACCATGTTCTTCTCGGAGGACCGTGTGCCGCACCGCTGCATCAACGCCCGTACCGCCCAGAACCTGTACAGCGACGACGACACCAGCAAGAAGATCGAGGAAGTGGTCGACAGCAACCAGAACCGCTGCTTCGAGAATCCGCAGGAGCACAGCGTCGAGCTGCAGAAGAAGCTCTTCCGCATCCGCCGCCTGCGCCAGGCGCTGCGGGTGGCGGCCGAGGACGCTATGAACGTCAGCGGCTTCCGCAACCGCTTCAACACCATGGCCGACGACTTCCAGGACCAGTACTACCATTACGCCCTGCGTCTGGTGAGAGACACTAACGAGACCGCCGCCAACCGCAAGATCCCGTACCGCTGGGGCCACGTCGCCTCCTACATCATGGACGATGGCGAGGGCGGCAGCGACAACATGGACGCCATTCGCAAGGCGGCCGAGTACGACTGCGACCAGGCCAAGCGTGAGCTCCGCCGCAACCTCCCCCGTGGC
>WLWF01002572.1_pt1 | contig 12860 bp, 15 predicted proteins | sample 6718331 | NCBI WGS metagenome assembly WLWF01 (sample SAMN12718692, study PRJNA515312) | sponge metagenome | isolation source: marine sponge | host: Mycale hentscheli | place: New Zealand: South Island, Marlborough, Capsize Point | collected 2003-05-01
TGCATAGCGTCCAGAACTGTTTCTGCGTTGCCGTTTACGTTACCCCAGTCTGCGATGTTAGCACCGTCTGGATCTGAGATTTCGAGGTGGATAAGAGCGCCAGTAAGGAACTGATCCTTCTCTGGTGCACCGTTTGCTTTTTCTTGTCCTACAACCTTTGGTGGGTCCAGGACTACTTGTACACGTTCTGCCATTTTATTTCTCCTAATTCTTTCCCCGGGACTTCCCGAGTATGCAGTTATTTATCTTTTTTAGGGGATTTTTGTGCTGTTAAGACCGTGTTATATGACTCTGAGAGTAACGTGTTTGCACATCTCCCCAGTGGTAATTACATAGGGACGCAGTGTTATTTTCTTGACTTCAATCTTACCCTGTGCTTCCAGATCTTTGATAATCTGTAAAAAATCTATCTCATGCCAGTAGATTTCACGCACCGTAAAACTTAAAATACCACCTGGTTTAGTAACTCGAATCAACTCATATATTGCCTTGTACTGTACATGAGCTCCTGCAGATATACTTCCTCCACAAGTAACAACATCATATCTATCACTTTCTATGGGCAACTTTTGATTCAAATCCATTTTTTCCAAGGTACCATATGTGTCGAATCCATAGAGAGTCTTGGACCGTGCCTTTTCAAGCATTCCATCAGATATGTCAATACCATGAATATTATTGAAGCCCATCATTTGAAGTAAAGCACCAATAGATCCTGTGCCACAACCAGCGTCCAATACCATGCAATTTTCTGGTTCTACAAATTCCATTAAGGTACTAACAGTAACTATAGGGGGAGCCCATCCCCAGGATCCAGTCTCATCCTCGTAAGTGTCAGACCATTGGTTGTAAACTTCTGCGAGTTCAGTTGTGTTGGTTGCTTTACAAAGTTCTTCGTGGTAGATTGGCTCAGCCAAAATTGATAACCTTAATTATGTTGCTTGATTACGAGCTTGTCGTGCTTTGATACCAGCGGCAGGATTCTTAAGGATGTTGTCCAATTGTTTGATAGCCTGAGGTACATCATCAGCAATAACATCAATTACCTGATCTACTGCTGGTTCAGGTATTCCAAGTTTTGCTACTGCTCTTTTGATAAGTTCTCTGCCTTTGGGAGTTTTGTTTAGTTGGTTATAATATCTATCTGCTTTGAGGTTTCTACCCAGGGTGTCCTGGCGAGTTCTGTCTGCATCAGGAGTTCCAGTAATAGTAGGTCTGATTCTATCAACATCCTTGCCAAGTGCCGCTCTTCTATCTGCTTGGTCTTTTTTTGCCGCCGCTTGTCGTTCTGCTCTGGCTTGTTTTCTTGCATCTGCAGATTGGCCTGACTTTTTGGCTCTTGCTACTTCTTTGTCCTTTCCAATGTTAGCCGCATCTTCAGCGTTTTTATTGAATGGTGCTCTCATGTGTGCTTTAGCAATAGATATAGCATTACCATAACTTGCGCCAGCGGCTTGTATTTCGTCAGTAAAACTCAGCATGGCTTGCTGAAGATCCATTTCATCATTTTCAAAAAGTTCTGTTAATCTCATTTGCCTGACCAGTATCCTGCAAGTGCGCCTATGCCAGCACCTGCTTTCTTGTATTTATCTGGATCTTTATCAAACTTGTTAGCAATCTTTTTGCCCAATGCGGCACCTGCCACAGCACCAGCGCCAGTGATAGCGGCACGTTTTAGTACGCCTGACTTTTCAGGTTCATCAAATTGCTTGTATCTCATCATGGTTTGTATGGGTCTAAGTAGTTCACCAGTTTTACCTTTTCTACGCATCTCATCAGCAAGTTTAGCCACAGTGCGCTCGCGCATATTCTGGGACTTGCTACTCCAGTCAGTAATTTCCCTTCTGAGAGATCTAAGTTTGGTAGGCACTTTAAGTTGTCGTTCCAACCTTATCAAGTATGGAGTAATCTTTGGTATAATGTTTCTGTCGCCTCGAGCAATCATCTGCATTTGAGCGTAATGAAGTTTGTCAGCAAAGTTGAGTCTATCCAGATACTCCTCGCCCTTTTTGTTATCTTGCAGTTTAAGTTTTTTGCTGTTGGGATACCTTACTTGATGCGCAAGTGTGTACAAGTCTGTGGCGCTGTTTCTAAACAACAAATAATTTCCATAACTTGTGGTCTTTCTGGCATATTGTTTAGCAGTGTTGTATTGATTTTTGTCCTGTATCATTAATGTGAGTGCCAATGTATTCAGGAACAATAACTCTGCTACAGTATCTGATTTTAGTGCTTTGCCCATGCCGTTACTTCTATACAACATGCTTTCTGTTAATGTGTCTATGAGTTGTAAGTCCATGTTACGCTCCTGGCTTGCCTGAACCAAAGTTCAGTCTGCTGAACTCCATTCTGTCCACAAGTTTAATACCTGAACCCATGTGATCCACTGCAACAAATCCTTCGTCGCCAGTAACAACAAAGTCAGCACCTTCCTGTGCAAACACATTTAGGTCTGTTAATGTTTCTAACTTTCTGATTAGCATGAGTTTGGCTTGTATGACTCTCATGTAGAGGTCATATGTAGTAGCCATGTCTTTAGCGTGTGTCTGGATATACTTGGCAATCTCTACCTGCTTCTGTACCCAACGCTCTTTGCCTTTCTCAGTCTTTAGTTTGTCTGCTTTGCCCTGTAGGTATGCTATGTAGTCCTGTAAGAACTCTTTGGCAAACTTCTGTGGGTCACCAAAACTACCAGCACGAACTCTGTCGTTTACATGCTTCTTGAGTCTTATAACGAAGTCGTCGCCATCAGGTCCTGCCAACCAGTTAAACACGCTGGGGTCTAAACTTGCCCAGTAGTTGTCTGCGTCAGCAATAGCCTTGTATACTGCGTTTGATTCTTGCTGAGTAAGCGTAGCAGTGCCAGCAACGTCAGGCATACCAGCATCAGTTTGCCATACACCCTTGCTGTCACCCAATTGCTTGTGGTCGAAACCAAAGTTTGCCTTCATGTCTTGTAAGGTAGGACCGCCCACATACTCAGTGTGCCATACCACGCCCATGGGAGAGCTTGCAATACGCTTGCCCAAGTCTGAGTTAGCAGGTGCCGCATAGGTAAGTGTGTTGGGTGTAAACATCACATAGTTTTCACCATCCACAGCGCCTTTATTAAGGTCTTCGCCTGTCCATAGAAAGTCACCCTGTACTACTTTGCCATTCCAGTTGAGTGGCTTGAGTAACTTGAGTGATACCTTGAGTTTGTTTGCTAATCCCTCTGCGTCTCCGTGGTTACGGTCAACGTCAGCAGGAGTATAGTTTATCTTGGGCTCTGCGTTGAACACACTCTTGGTGCCCACAAAGAACTTACCGTTCTCTGGATTGATGCCAGCAAATATAGCAGGAGCACCATCCCATTTACGAGTCATTTTGGTTTTGCTCTTGGCGTGTCCCTTGAGCATCTCATATACACTATACAGATAGTCTATGCTCTCTTTGGCGCCTTTGTAGCCCTTGTTGAATATAAGATCTTCCAGATGTTCCAGGTGCGTGTTTTTGCCACCTTCCTGGTTGCTTTCTGCAAGTTGGGTGCGTGGTATTCGTTGTATTTCGACTACCTTGGGTAGTGCAATCTCTCTGAACTTCATATTGCTATTTATCGATATTACAAATAAGTGATAGTGAAATCATTGTGGCTAACATCTCTGACATCTTGCATAACAAAGAGCATGCCAATACAAAACTTGGACTGAGCTTCCAGAGAAAATGTCTTGCAATAGTCATGACTATCATTGGTGTATTCAATTTTAGCATGTGCTTCATCTATGTTTTCAGTATATAATCGATCTGACAGATGATATTTCTTATCTATGTCATGATCAAACAGCAATATTTTTTGCTGAGGTGTTATATAGATTTTTTTGCCTGTCTTGATAAATTCTCTGATGTTGTACAACGCGGTCCACTTTAAATTCAGGTGTCTGTCCCAAGAATCTGTAAGCGATGCCAAGCCATGAAGATTATAATTGTATTTGTCATCATCTAAGATATCAGGCGGGCCTTTATCGTAGGGATGAAGCAATGGACAAAAATCAGGATACACAGGAATTTTCAGGTTGTTTCTGACCTCAGCGGCAGTTATGTGTGTTATGATGTCTGCATACTTAGTTGTAAAATTTGGATTCTCATCATGAATGTTTATAATCATGTCAAACTCATAATCATAATCATCTAACATTTCTAAAAACAAATATCTGCTTGCTCCCACAGTAGGCATGTATCCTTTGTCAGTCTCCAAAGCCCACATGGGTTCAAATTTTATTTGTAAACCATTTTGCTTGTACTCCTGGATAAATGAACTTAAGGTTATAGTTCTCATTGTTTGAAAACTATCATGACCGTCTATGGGGTTAGGGTCAAAAAAGTAGTCAATAAAATCATTTTGGAAAGCCTGGAGTGTTAGATGGTTAGTATCTTGGTCGAAGTCAGGTTTGACATTTTCTTTAAAGTATCCATAGGGACACTGAATACGATAAAGTTTGATTCCGTACCGTTCCATACTCCAATCTAAGATTTCTGCCATGGGAGGATAATTTTCCTCCCTCAAGTAGTATCCCCATGCCCGCGTAGTGAAAAAATCCATGGGAATATGGGGAACAAAACATTGTTCTGTCATATGTATGTGTCTTATTTGTAATTGCTTGTAGTAGTACTTACGTTCTTAGCCTTACCTTTGCGGTTTTTATTGGGGTCGTCTCTGAATTTCATAGTTTACTCTTGGGCTGGTACACAGTTATTGACTCTGACCCCGCCCTTCATTTTAGTTTTAGGGTTGCCAATCTTTTTGCCTTTCCAGCACTTCTTGTCTATGCGTGTCTTTTCTTCGTCAATATCTAACGTTTTGGGATATGCCTTGTCGCCCTTCTTGGCAGGTTTCTCACCACGCTTGCGTTTAGCATGTATGTTGTGCCACAGACCTTTTTGCTTGCCCTCTCCTTCAGCAACCTTCCTTTTGTCTCTGAGCATTATTTGTGCTTTCTTGAGTACGGGCAATGCTGTCATAATTTCAGCATCTACTTCCTTGCCAGCAGTGCCACGCAAGTCCATGAGATCTGAAATACGCTTGGCGATTGTGTCGTCAATACGCTTCATCTCTCTGGGGTTGCCTGATCTAACTGCGCCCATGACCTCATCTTTGATTGCTTGAACATTGACGGCTTCTCTCATGCTCTTGGGTCTGCCTGACGGTGCGCCTGGTGCGCCTTTGAGGATTTTTGATGTTGTGCTTGCTTCGTTTGCTTCGTCGTCATCAATTTCTTGGCGTGACTTTTTGAGAGCATGTCTGCCCATAGCCATTGCTACACCACCAGCACCCATTTCGTCTACTGGTGGACGCATAACTCTGTCAGCACCTGGCAATGGGTTGCCTTTGGTTACTGGATCAGGTCTGCCTGGATTGGGCTCTGCGTTCTGAGCGTTGTCAATGTTCTGTGAAATCTTGTGAGCAAACTCACGAGCATCATCTTCCAAACCATAAGCCGCGCCAAGTGCTGTGATGAGCGCCATCATTCTGGCAGTCTTTGACTCTTCAAGTTCTGCTTCCACAGTCTGAACACTTTCGTCTTTTCTGTCCAGGCTCTGCTGAAACTTCTTCTTCATGTCAGCATAGAACTTTTCCTTGTCGGGTGTGCCTATGCCGTGTTTGGCCGCTCTCTTATCTAATCTGTCCTGAGCTGATGGCTTAGGCTTCTTCATGGAAAATCTTGCTTCATCTGTGTTCTTTGACACGTTTACTCCCTCAGTATATAGATCTGGATTTTGCTGACCCCATTCTCTCATCAGCACACCAGCCATGGCGTTTGCTTCATTCTCGTCATCACTGCCTGTGGCACCATCAGGTTCATAGGATTCCATTTGTCTGACATGCACAAGTTCGTGTGCCAGTGTACGCATAATATCCATCTGATGTCTGTCACCAACCACGACAGTAACACTACTATCGTCCATGTTAGTGTAGCCCAAGGCTGACGTATCGTTGTGTGGTTTTAGGGTGAGCTGAGGTGTGTTGATGCCTAATTTGCCACAGCACCAATCACAAAACTTATGTATGCGATCCTGTTTGTCTGGAGTACAAACACTATCTAATTCATTGATTCTCATCGCCAGCGACCCGTGATTCTTTGATTACTTTACGGATTCCACGCTCAAATTTTGTGCCGTCCCTGCCACGGATACTATTAATCAAACGATTTTGTAGGTCCTTGGCAGTGTCAGCGTCATAATACTTGTCAATTTGCTCAAGCAGATTGATAGCACCTTCAATAACGTGCTCTGCACGGTTTTGTACCACATGGTTGCGGTCACGGTCCTTGCTAATCTGGTTAAGTTCTTCCAGTATACTTCGAGTTTTAGCCATAATTGTGCTCAGTAATCAATTTACGGTATTTATCACTTTCTGGACTTTAAGAACTCTTTTAGGTGCAGGGTTTCTGACACAGCATCCTCAGCTTCTGCTGTTTCGTCCTGTGTATCTGTTACACTGCCCTGTCTTTTTAGTTTATCCATGATGCTACCAGCACTGAGTGTCATGCTATCCTCATCGCCTTCCTCCAAGTCCTCAATTCTGAGGGTGTCTGGGTTAAACTTGAGGTCTACCTTGCTACCTACACCACTACTGCTTCTGGTCTTCATGAATTGTACCTGATATCTGCCTCTCTCGCGCATTGCGTTACTTGTAAAGATACCAATCACGTTATCTGATGTGTTGATCTTACTGATACCACCAGCAATGTGATGATGATCATACTCAATCTCCTCGACTGCGCTTCTGCCTAACTGTGATGCTGTGCTCAGTAGCATACCACGCTCTGCGGCCAAGTTTCTGAGTTCCTCACTCACATATTTGTCCTTGACAAACAAGTTTTCAGGACTAATCTTTGCGTTAATGGGCATCATCAAGTCCAAGTAGTCCACAAGTAGTGCATCTACCTTTACGCCTGACTGTATTTCATACTCTCTGAGGAATACTCTGACGTCGTTGGTGTTGATACCACTCTGCATGTACTTGACTCTAAACTTACCAGCACCCTTGCCCTTCATTCTTACCTTGAGGTCAACATCATCCATGTTCTTCATGATTTCTCTGGTAGTATAGCCACTAACCATGCTATCTAAACGCATACTGATCAGTTGCTCACTCAATTCCAAACTAATGTACACTACGTTGAGTCCAGCCAGTGCCCAGTTCACGCCCAAGTTCTGTAGGAACAAACTTTTACCACCGCCTGAGGGCGCGGCCCATACTGTAAGCTCGCCTCTGTTACATCCACCATATAGTTTCTGGTCAATACCACTCCAGCCTGTGCTAATTGCGCCTGCTTGTTGCTTGATCCACTCTAAACGCTCCTTGGGGTTCTCAAAATAGTCCAAACCCAAGTCTTTGATGAGGCCAATCTGTACTGCTTCCTTGATCTTTGCTTCAACGGCACCATAATTCTGATTCTCAAGATCATCTGTACTGCTAATGATTGCGGCCTCTAACGCTTTGTGTCTGCAAAATGTTTCAAACTCATCCAAAAACCAGTTTTGATGATCTGGTGTTACGTTGGGTATGATGTCAAGTTTTAGTGCGCCCACGCTATTGATTTGTTCTAATGTGGGCATAGTGTTATGATCTTTGGTGTGGCTCATCATTAAGTCCACAGCATTCCTAAACTGCCTATCAAAATGTCTTGCTTGTACAATGTTCTGGCATCTGGCAAATAAGTCTGGATCAGATACCAAGAACTTCAGGAACATCTCTTGTATTTCGGGTGTGTATTCGGTTATGTCAGCCAATTTCTATTCTCCATTTCTTTTAATATATAGTTAGCAAAAATTTTATTCCCCTCTGGTAATGGGTGTGCACTTTCGCTATACATTGCTTGGTCATCCTTGAACTCAGGATCAAGTATGTGTGCTATGTCATCTATCACATTGTGCTTGGGTATTAGGTCATACATGACTTTGCGTTGTTTTGTCATAGGCGCGTGATGATGGTGCTGTGCAAAACTATACCACCTTGGCAAAAATTCATTGATGCTTGTAATCAGATACTTCACGCCCAACATTTCCAAAGCACTCACTAAATTAAGCATCTCTTTTGTGATATCATATTCTTGTACACTGTTTGACTCATATAAAAATTTGTAATCAAATAATGGCCTGAGTGTGTGTTGGAATTCCTGAGTGTTACGATAATGTTCCCATTCCAAATGTTCAGTTTCTTCCAATCCAGGCAAATCTCTGTTTCTCACAAACGGTGTAATTGCTTCTCTCCAGTTATCTCCAGCATATTCCTCTGGACTACCAGCAGGATACAGTTGTATCCACCAATCTTCCTTGTTGGGATCCTTATACTCCTTGCGATGAGGTTGACTAAATTGTAATAAAAATATCCAGTCGTCAAGATTCTCATTTTGCTCTCTGAGATGATTAATAAACTCCAAAGTTGACCTATGCAGTCTGGTATGTCCTGTTGCTCCCAAAGCATGATTGAACACAAAATCAATATTGTGGTTGTCTTTTAGTAACCACGGCCAAACTGTGTTGTCCACACCTGTCTTATACTCATATCCTTTGTAAGTTTGCTCAAGGATCAGTGGGTAACCAGGAAATTCAGGTTCCTCGAGAAAATTATCCGCGCCGTGTGTAAAACTGCATCCATTGGTATATAATTTCATAGCATCTTCGTCTTTACTTGTATTTTTATTTTGTTGTTAGTTGCGTGTTCCATGATACTGCTGAGAGTAAGCAAGCGTCCATACTTAGTCACTGCGTCTCCAGCGTCCTTGCAATCATGACCCCAGGGAGGGAAACTTACATCCCAGCCCAGTTCAACTGCCTGCTCAATCAATTGCTTGCCTGGTCTGTCTCTGTCAGGACACAGCACTACTCTGATACCCAACTTATCTATCAAGTGTGCTTGCTCAGGTGTAACACTGTTACCCATTACACTCACGCCATCTAATAGTATAGCATCTATCAGGCCTTCACACACCACAACAATCTGTCTATCGCCGCCAGTAAATCTGTCTATGTTAAACACATAGCCAGGTTGTATCTGCTGTAGATACTTGGGGGTGCTTGAGTTAGGAGGGTTTATGTGTCTGCCCGACCAGCCCACTATCTCATTGTTAAACATAAAGGGGATAGTTACCCGCTTGCGATACAATGTACTGTCGATGTGGAACAAGGGATACAGTCCCAGCATACCTCTGTCACGAGCATACTCCTTGATGTCATGACCGTCAGGTAAGTCCTCAATATTGGTTGCCTCACCTGGTAGCTCTACGGTCTTAAACTTGTGGAAGTTTATGCTGTACTCAGTGTGTAGATCTGCCTCGTCCAACTCCTCACTATGCTTGAGTAACTCCAACTGTACGCTATTCAGCTCTGAGACGCTACATCCGAGCTTCTCAGCAAGTTCCCTGTACCTCTTGCTTATACCTGGGTATGGTGTCCAGGCCGCTTTAGCACCACAGTTGAAGCAATGGAACGCTAACTTAGCACCAGTGACTATTACTCCACCTCGCTTGCGCTTTTCGTTACAGATGGGACAGTTAAAGGTCACCCAGCCAGACGGTGTTTTACTATGCCTGGCTGGCAAGTTGTCTAAGATCAGACGATGTGTGCGTTCAACTATGGAATCGATTGACATAAGTCATTGTAACACACTCAGGTGGTGTTTGTCAATTTCTGAGTTCGATTTTGGTAAGGGTATTTACGTTGCCATCAGCCGGAGTATTAATAACTCTGAGCCAGTTACAGGCTACATTAAAGTTAGAGTAAAATACACCCACATTGCCTACCTGACCGTTTACTATGATACCTTTTTCTGTGATCTCAGTAGACTTTACATCATACCAGTCGATGCTATCTTTGCTGGGGTTAGGGGCGTAAGGTATGTTACTGGCTTGAACAGTGATGTTGCCAGTGTATCCGTTGATGTGAAATGCCATGGTGTGTTGGCAGTTTGTAAAATTTCTGTCTAAGTTACCAAACATAGCACTGGTAGTGTATGCATTGGCATCACCAGGTCCACTAATCATGATGTTGGCGTTTGCTTCTTGTGTATCCACTGGATAACTGTATGCTTGATCTGTTATCTCTAATGTAAAGCCCAGGCCATTGTTCTGGTTACTGTAAAGTGGCTCTTCCTGCGAGTCAGTACGAGTAATTGTAAAGTAACAGTGATACATGCCAGGCACTAGATTAACGATATCACCTTCTCTGAGCACAAGTTTGGCAATGCCTTTCTCGAGCTGATCAGGTTCCAACAGTTTGCTGACTACCCTGCGACGGGTAGTTGCGTCAACAATATAGCAACGGATATCATCTACAGTTATGGTTTGAAGTTTGCGATCCCTGTCACGCACATTAAAATAAATGGTGTTCGTCAAACCTCTGTGGGCTACAACATGTGTGGGATTCATATTTCTGTTATCAACCTCTACGCCATATGCAGTGTAGACAAGATCAATCTCTGTGCGATACTGGTATAGTCTATTACTTTGCATACTCATTTATTGTATTTATCTTCGTCGCAAGTCATAAATACCCTGGTACATGGATAATCCTTACACAGAATTTGAGTTTCTCACAGGCCTACAATATGGTGACAATGAATACATTGGCATCGTTGTAAACTCTGACAATCATCTGATCACCTTTTATGATCTGGAATCTCTGCCCAGTGTGGAAGCACAAAAGGCACTATTACACATGGGCGATTTATGGTGGTGGGAAAGCAATCGACAGATACCCATAGACGTATTCCTACACATAGAGATGACACCTTTCAAACCCTTCCTTAAAACCCTGGTAACCAAAGATACTGAAGTAATGTTTGGACCCATGGTAAGCCTACAAAACCTCATAAGAAAAAGAATTAAAAGACGTACAGTTCAGTTAGTCAAGAAAGTAGACTAAGTTTCTGGCTTCAGGCCCCATAGCACTTGCTATTTCCCAGGCATACCATATCATATTCTTGTATTTGAAATTTGATTTGATAGCCTCAGACATTTTCTCGTGGTAATTAAATACAGCGTTAACAGTCTCTTTATCAAATTCATATTCCATGGCTTCTGATAAAAATTCCAGAGCCTCAATGGGCATGGGATGACCGTCCACATAGAATTCTGCGTCGTAATCGTCGTCCCATTTGGTGATACTATCAAAGCCTATGTTATCTTCCCATAGTTGTAGACGTTTTTTCTGATAATATTCAGTGTCCCATATAGGAATATCTGACATGTGCTCTTTGAACGGTTTTAAGCTCTCCTGTTCTGTGGAAAGATTATCTATCCAAGAAAATGTTATTGCGTGACTTGGCAAGTTGTTGAGATACTCTGTGGCACATGCTATGATGTTACTATCTCTAAACTCACAGTTTTCCAAACTCTTTGCTTCATCAGAAATATGTTTGTGTATTTCATTCTCATAGAACATGAAACCTTCCAGACGCCAATCATCTTTATCTGACAGAAGCCAATCCATTCTGTAAGCATGTGTCCAGCACACCATGATAAGATCATCAGGTCCAAAATTGTATTTGATATCAGCCAAATAAATCTGATGTGCTATGTATGAATTTCCAGCACCTGCTCTGCCTAAGTTATAAAACTCAACATCACCTAATTCATGTTTGATGATTTCTGGCCACATAGCCCAAACATAACTTGTGTAACTACAACCAAAGGCAAAAAATCTTTTGTATGACTTTTTAAGCATTGTTATACTCCTTAATGAATTCCATCATAGGCTTTATGTCTGGATGATTGTACTCCTGAAAGAAGTTGTCAGGGAATGTATATGTTGCTTTACAACCTATGGTGTTCAAAAGTTTTATTGCTCCACATATTACTACACAATCTCTAACATTGTTTATGAAAGGAGTTTGCAATTCTTCAGGCAACAAATTCCAGTCATGTATGTCTGGTGTTTGCCAATCTATGTGTATGTGATCGGTTTCTGTAAACTTATGTTCAAGATTACTCAAATTAAAATCATGCAGAACACTCTGGTTACTCTTGCTATCTCCACCGAACTTAAATTGTCTCATTTAGGGTCTCCACTAATAGATTTAGTTGCACACATATGGCCAGAGCAAATGCCACAGCGTGTGCTTTCTTGAAGTGATAATCTTCGTTTGTAGGCTTTTGCCAAACTGTTTCTGCGATCTTGTCAAATGATTGCCCTATCAGATGTCGCTTTGCTGGTCTGATAATAGCAAGTATCATAGCCACTTCCATGACGCTTGTAGGCTTGTAGTCCTTGACAATGTCATAATGACGATTGAGATGGTACAGTTGTGTGACTACTTCCTCATGCTCTAATAATTCCCACATAGGCTCGCGCTCTACGAGTTCGTCTAAGTGAGCAATGTCTTTAACATCTTTGTAGATGTAGTTGTTGAGAAAGTCCACCTTAAAGTAGCCCTGGCTCTCTGCTATCTTGTGATCTATTTCTGAATAGCCAGCAAGTGGATCTGTGGGAATGTTCTGGAAGTATACGCCAGTGTTGTGCTTTGTTAGTTTACCGTCCCTGCCCACGCTCGCAGGAATATGTCTCATGTGCTTGAGCACACGATCCCTGTTAGCGCAATCTATGTCAACATCAAAATCAATCTTCATTTACGGGCATACCTTCGCCTGGCAGTGTTACTGTAAACTGTTCGTCATGCCATCTGCCATGTATACAGTGCATGAGTTCATGTCCATATCGCTCTGGATGGTAGGCAATCTCTGGGTCCACAGTGTGTATCTCACAATACTTGCGGTGTCCCTCAGCAAATGCTAATAACTGTTCAGTGTCACTAAACTCTCTGATTTGTGCCTCCAGCCTGAGTTCCTCCAGGGTGTCATAATATACCATTGTAACACGGA
>WLWF01002575.1_pt1 | contig 12843 bp, 17 predicted proteins | sample 6718331 | NCBI WGS metagenome assembly WLWF01 (sample SAMN12718692, study PRJNA515312) | sponge metagenome | isolation source: marine sponge | host: Mycale hentscheli | place: New Zealand: South Island, Marlborough, Capsize Point | collected 2003-05-01
AAGCAATTTTGGTAGTAAAACGTCTACTACCTGGCTACTACCTGCTACTACCAAGATAGATCAAATTCCCAATAAGAAGAACTTTTCAAGTGAATTTATAAAGTGTATAAATACTTTAAAAAACTCTTAGGAACATATGAAACGTAAATTAAAAAATAAAAAAACAATTCCACTAGATTTAAAAACTTTAAGTAATGATATTAGTAAGTATCCGTTTGTAGAAATAGAATGGCTTGATATCGAAGGTGACGCCGGCTGGTCGGACACTAAATCTTTAAACAAATTAAAATTACCTGTATGTGTATCAAAAGGTTATTTGGTTAGTCAAAAAAATGGAGTAACTAGAATATTTACAGATTATATTAAAACAAAAGACAAACCTACATTTGATAATATAGGTAATACAACTATAATTCCTACTTCGGTAATTGAATCTATTAAAAAAATAAAATAAACTAATCTAATGGTTTATTTGTTTTTTGGGTTTCTTTGTGTTTTACTTTGTCTTTTAACTCTTCAAATTCTACACCTTCTAATATTGGCGAATAATCGTCTATTATCTGTTTCATTCTTATTTCTAATTCTTCTGTTGATAAGTCTTCTAACTTACCGGTTCGGATTATCTTTTGTTCTATGTAGAGACCTGCAGCCTTACCTCTAGCTACTTCTGCATTAACTGCAGCTGACCAAGCTTTCTTATCTCTAGCTTCGTTTCTTAATTTAGCTAACTCTGCAATGTGATTTCCAAATGTAACTTCAAATTGTTTTTGCCATTCTTCACGTAGTTCACCTATGTATTGTACTACTAATGGAAATAATTTTGGATTCTGTAATTTACTAGCTGCCTGACGTGCTGAGTCTTTGGCGTAACCTGCTTCAATTGCACAAGCTGTGGCTGTCATTCTACCTTGTTCAGATATTAATAAGTTAGCAAATTTAATTTGTTGTTCTGTTAATCTTTTTGGTACACCCATGTTTGACATTTAGCACAACATTGGTATAAATGCAACCTATGTTGAGTGGAAAAGCATTAAGACAGATATTAGATAAAATGATGAAGTCACCGGTAGTACAAGATGCTAGAGTTCAGATTCAATTACCTGATGGACAATATTTAGATATTACTTCTTTACAATTGATGGAAAATAAAATATTGGGAGCAAGAGAAACTCACCGATTAGTTATGACTGTCAAGCCAGAAACTTGGAAAATGGGTAGCGTTATAAAAAAATTATAATGTACCTGTTAACCTAAAAATAAAGTGAAACCAGAGACTAAATTTTATGGAAATGTTAAGAAAAATATTAAGAATATATCCTGGATTAGGATTGAAAATCTTAGTGTTCCTGGTACTCCAGATCTATTGGGCTATAATAATAACGGCGTCTTTTTCACTGTTGAATTAAAATACACAAAGACAAACAAAGTTACATTCTCTCCACACCAAATTGCGTTCCACGTGAAACATCCTAACAATACATTTATCCTAGTTCTTGATGCCAGAAGCATGATGCCAAAACTTTATGAGGGAGAAAGAATCCGGAAGCTTGTTGCTTGCGGCTTGGAGCTTGAAGCTTGTTGCTTGGGGCTTGATGCTTGTGGCTTGTTGTTTGAGTCGCTTGGAGCTTGAGGCTTGCTGCTTGAAGCTTGTTGCTTGCTGGTTTGGCCCGGATCAGAACGCACGCTATCAACGACTTCTAGATTGTCGGGTTTGCAAATGGCCTGATCCGTTTTATCCCTAGGGATTCTGTAAAATTTTGGATGTTTGAATACGTGTGTCATAATTAATGTTTTCCATAACTAACATTTTTTATATCTTTATTCCAGCATGCTCTGCAGTCTAAACATTTTCCGCCTTGTGTAGGCGCCATGCAGCTGGGGCTTCCATCGGTAACCACCGTTGAAGAGTGGGACCAGGCGTTGCCTGGGTTGCCGTCAACCTTAGAAGCTGACAATCTTATAATTAAATTTTCAGGAACATCTTCAGGTGCTGGCAGGTATTGCCTTTCTTGTGTTGGTAACCAGTGTTTGGTGTTAGGTGTGAGCTTACATACTTCTATAATTTTTTGCATGTGCTCGCTGCTCTGAAGGTCTCCGGCGTCATGCCATCTAAACCATTTTTGCCGTTTGATTTGTGCAACCATTGCTTCGACCCATAGCGGGTTGGTGATTGCATCCAGTCTTCTATACTGGGCCGCCTTGATTGCTGGGTACCTGATATAATTATTTTTCATAGCATAACAACCAAAGCATGGGCTGGTTGGTATCTTCCTGAGCTTAGCGCCAGTTTGGCAGGCCCAGGCTGGCAGGCTATAAGATAAGCCAGGCATCTTGCTTGTTCTTGTTAATGACTCAGTTATTTTTTTTGCTTCTTTTATTAACATAACTTTCTCCTTTATTATCCTATACTATAATCATTTTACTTTGTCAACTGCTTGTTGCTTGAAGCTTGCCGCTTGAAGCTTGGGCCTTAAATCATATACCAGCTGCGCCATCCTGATCAGGGAATGCCGGCGCTACTGGTCCTAGTACTTCGTTGCTACCTTGCGGTCACTGCTAACGTACAGGGAAATGCCAGGGGCAGATTTGGACGCCTTCTCTAGGTCAAATTATTATTAGCAGGACCATCCCAGTGAAGAGCCCGGTGACAATTGTTTACCGCCTAGGCAGGGCTCATATAAAATGGTCCAGCAAATAATCAGAATCACCATCCCAACGAAGACGGCCTTCAGCAGGCGGTGTGACGTGGGACAGATCCTGAGAGAGTTTATAGTTATGTTCAGCGATAAACTCACAAATGAAGCTGATAAATAATATATAATCCTTGACAATCCTATTGTCAAGGTATAAAACAAATTAAATTAATTAAATATAGAAAGGTCTAAAATGACAAAAATAAGAATGAATACAGAGCTTAGAAACAAACTCTTTAATAAAATGAAAAATGTTTTCGAGAATGAGGACACTCAAGAACGTGAGGCATATCTTGTAGGTAGAGAACAAGTTGATGAAATGTATGACAAAGCAAGTACACTTGCAAAAGAAGTTGTTGAGAGATCATATCCAAAAGAAGATGTTGCAACTCTTAGAACTTTTAAAAAGAAGTATGGCAACCCTTGTGATGTTGTTGCAAAAGATAAATGTTTTTACTTTGCACACAATGAAGACAAAGATGAAGACGGCGATACAACAGAAACTAAATCACATTTTGATTTTGGTTTATTTGGTAATCTAAATGGTAGTGAGTATGATAGTGAAGACGGAAAAAAATTTGCGTTTGCATATTATAGAGAAGATTTAAAAGCTATGGATTGCAACCCAGATATCTTTGCACAACAAAACGAAAACAAAGATAACCCACATAAAACAAAACACGTTGACGAGTGTACTAAGGCACTTGGTCATAGTGGTAGTCATAGTTATTCAAATGGCGATCATAATGGTATGACTAAAACATTTGATGACCAATACTATCTTGATGTCATTGGAACATCTTATTGTAGATCAAGAGCCATAGCTTGTACTAAAGAGGAATACTCAATCTTTCAAATGTGGCGACTTGCAAAAGCTAACTTGGTATCTAAACATCAATCATGGATTGATACGATTGTTAAACAATGCGATCAATTAAAGATTGGATTAAAAGCATACAGATATCTAAGCGAGGGTATTGAACTTGCAACTGAACTTGGAATACAAGTTGATGAGGCAGAGTTAATTAGAACTAACTCAACAGGATTGACTATCTATAATCCAAGCAACTTGGCTAGTATGATTAAAGGTATGAAGAACAAACATCAATCAAGAGAGGCGAAGATATTGGCTAGAAAAAAATATGAAGAAAGTCTAAATTAAAGTTTGACAATTAGGACTATCTGTAATAGGATAGTCCTATTAACTAGAAAGGTATAATTATGATAAAAGACAAAGTATTTAGAATAACTTATTATTCTAACAAAGATAAAAAACACATAACTAGATTTGGTAAGTTTGATGACAAGTCTAAATATTGGACAAGCAAAGTTGGAACTGCATTAATGACTTATTTTGATTTAGATAAATTAGAATATAGAACTGTTAAAGACAGTTGGAAAGTGAGGTACTAATGGCACAACAGAATGATGAACATCTTGAAGTAATAAGTAAGAACAAAGCAAAAGCTTACGAAGAACAAAAGTCCATGCGACAGGAGTTAATTGATTGGGTTAAAAGTTGTAATACAATGCACATGCAAGAACTTCATAGTGAAATGACAAGAATGAAAAGGAGTTGGAACAATGCCAAATAAACATTTTTGCCAAGGACCTAATTGCCATACACAAACAACACAGGATAGATTTTTAAAATCTAGAGGTGTAGTTAGAGGGCGCTATGCATATGCAACATTGGATAGAACACCTAATCAATGGGGTTGGACTCCGTCAGACGCAGATAGATTTTTCTGTGGTCAACGATGTAAAATGGATTGGCTAGAACTTAACATGGATAATGTTGAACATGGTCGACCAATAGAGTTTATCAGACACAGACGAGAGAGCCAAGGTTATGCCAAGGTTAAAAATGAGGATAGTTATTATGGTGCAAGTCATAGTATTGAAAGGGTTGACAACGGACAGATTGTAGAGTAGGATAATCCTATAACAGAAAGGTATAATATGACAACAGATAAAACAGAAGAACGTAAGAACAGATTCAACGGCGAGTCTGTCATGCTTACAAAAGAAGAGGCGAGAAGACATGATTGTATTTTCTTGGCTGAAGTAATGGCAACGTTGGACGATAAGAAAGTTGGACACGGTGCGTCCAAGCATTGGGATATAATGCGTAAACATTTGAATTGGTTCCGTCAACATAATGCGGAGGCATATATGGTTCTACTAGACTAGAGCCAACCTTTCTACCCTGGCCCTAACGGGCCAGGGCTTATAGAGGTACCAAGCCTCTTCCAAAATTTGAGTTTTTATTATTATTAATATATAGATATGTATATAAAGGGGTCCCAGTATGACGTATATTTGCTAAGTTTTATACATAGATAGCCTTAAAATACTTTGGCACTTTTTAAATTAAAACTGTAAAAATTTTTTAAAAAATTTTTTCGAATGAGTTATGGATATAGATAAGTTAAAAAAGTTTGAGAAATTACCACCTGACGTAAAAAGACAATTAGCTTTGTATATGGCTAAGTGGAAAGATAAGAAAAAAGAAACTGAAATTAGAAATGATTTTATGTCTTTTGTAAAACATGTCTGGCCAGATTTTATTGAAGGATCTCACCACAAACAAGTAGCTAAAAAATTTAATGATATAGCTACAGGTAAAACTAAACGTGTTATAATTAATATGGCACCTAGACATACTAAGTCTGAGTTTGCATCATATTTATTACCCGCCTGGATGGTAGGTCGTAATCCTAAATTAAAAATTATTCAATCAACTAACACAACTGAATTATCTGTAAGGTTTGGTCGTAAAGCTAAATCACTTATGGATTCACCAGAATACAAACAAGTTTTTGAAACTAGACTTAATCCAGATTCACAGGCTGCCGGTAAATGGGAAACCGAACAAGGTGGAGAATATTATGCTGCTGGTGTAGGATCTGCAATTACTGGAAGGGGTGCTGATCTATTAATTATTGATGACCCACATACTGAGCAAGATGCAATGAATGCCGTAGCTTTAGATAGAACTTACGAATGGTATACATCTGGTCCACGTCAACGTCTTCAACCTGGTGGAACTATTGTAATTGTAATGACTAGATGGAATGAAAAAGATCTTGCAGGTAGATTAATTAAAGCACAAAAAGAATCAAAAGCTGATCAATGGGAAGTAATTGAGTTCCCTGCAATTCTACCAAACAAAAAACCTTTATGGCCTGAATACTGGAATATTAAAGATTTAGAATCGGTTAAAGCATCTATACCTTTATCTAAATGGAATGCACAATACATGCAGAATCCAACAGGAGAAGAAGGAGCATTAATTAAAAGAGAATGGTGGAAGGATTGGGAAAAAGATTTACCACCTCTACAACATGTTATACAATCATATGATACAGCTTTTATGAAAAAGCAAACAGCCGACTACAGTGCTATTACTACTTGGGGTGTGTTTACACCTACTGAAGATAGTGGACAGTGTTTGATATTATTAGATGCAATAAAAGATCGTTTTGAGTTTCCAGAGTTACGGCGTGTTGCTATGGAACAATATGGATACTGGAATCCGGAAACAGTTATAGTAGAAGCAAAAGCTTCTGGACTTCCTTTAACTTATGAGTTGCGTAAGATGGGGATACCTGTTATAAATTTCACACCCTCAAAAGGTAACGATAAACATACGAGGGTTAACAGTGTCTCTCCGCTGTTTGAATCAGGGAGAATATGGGCGCCCAAAGATATGGACTTTGCACAGGAAGTTATTGAAGAATGTGCAGCATTTCCGTATGGAGATTACGATGATTTAGTTGACTCCATGACCCAAGCTGTTATGAGGTTTAGACAAGGTGGTTTAATTGAACATCCAGAAGATTATAAGGATGAAGAACTACCTAAACAAAAAAGGACATATTATTGATGGGACCAGTCATAAAATTATTACAAGCAATTAGAAGTTTAACTAAATCAGGTGGAATTAAATCTCTTGATGATGCTTATAGACTTGCACGAAGAGAGTTAGGTGAAAAATTTGATAGATATAAAAATCAAATTAAAGATGCTTTTGATGCAGGTAACACTAAACCTTCGAATGTAATTCCATTTAAAAAAAAAGAAGGAATTGAATCTTTAAGTCAAGGTAAAGTTAAAACTAAAGGCGAAGTTATCGAAGCATCATTTAAACCGGGTGTAGATAAAAGAGGCAAGAGAGTTGAAGAATCTCCGAGTCAGGCCTCAGGAACTATTATGGATAGAATAGAAAATGCTTCTAAAAAAATTGACGACATCATGAAAGAGCGGGAAGCAATGTATAAACCTAAACAAGGTTTACAATTAGCAGAAGGACTTACAAGAACAATTGCTAGAAAAATATTAGATAGAAAAAATATTGAAATACCGAGAGGAAGAGATCCAATAGGAGTTTTTTCTGAAACTTTTGGTGATTCAATAGGTGATGTTAATAACCTTGCAGAAGAATTAATTGAAATAGAACAAAGAGGTGGAGGATCAAAAAATATAGATGAGATGATAGAGATGGAAGGTTTGTTTGATATTGATGTTCCTAAAAATCCATCAAAAGGAATGACTGATGAAGAAGTTATGAAATTTATTGATGAGAATGAGGGTGAAGACATGATGCCTAAAATGACTGAAAGATTTAAATTAAAACAAAAGTATCCAGGTATTGAAGAAGATCTTTTAACAAATATTATTGACGATCCAGATCCTCAACATAAAGCAGAAGTATTAGCACAATTAGATCAAGTGTTTGAAATGATGAAACAAGGTAAAAGCCCAGATGAAGTTGTAGATATTCTTGAAAATTTAAAAAATACTAGAAAAGATAATGCACAAGGCGGCCTAAACTACTTAATGGGTCTGTAATGAAAATTGGTGAATATGAACAGATGATGTCATATCTGACCCGTAGAGAAAACTTTGCTGAAGGAAGTTCTGCAGCAGCTAAAGAAATTTTATCTAATTTTCCAAAAGGTTCAGAAATAAATAGAACTGAATTAATAAAAAAAACAGATATTGATCCATCTGGACTTACAAAACTTTTAAAAAAGTTTGAAAAAAAAAATTTTACAATTAAAAAACAGCCAAACATATCAAAAGGTAAGAGAAGAACATTAATAGCAACTCCTGAGTTTGATAAAATAGCTAAAGCTGCTTATGGAAAAAAATTTGATGAACTAAATGATACATTAAAAACTAACATTAATACAGGTAAAATTACAAAAGACAGTATAACTAGTTTTAGAAGACAAAAAATTTTAGAAAGTAATTTAAAAAACTTAAATAAAGTATCTCAAGATTATTATAATAAAGATTATTTAAATTTAGATGAAGGTAGAAAACAAAGAGTTAGAGAAGAAAGAGGATTTATAGATACAACAAAAATAGCTCGGGAAAAAATTAAAAAATTTACAAAAAATTACAAAGATAAATATAATAATAAACTTCCCACTAAAAAAGAAGTTATAGACGGAGCAAATGTATCTTGGGGTAGTGTTACTAAAGCAGCAGATGAAGGAATTATTAAACTAGATCCAAGTGGACAAGTTGAAAGTAGAATGAAACCTTTAAATGAAGATCTTTTAAAACTAAGTAAAAATAAAAAAGTTAAAGAGGCTTTATTTAAAGGAGAAACAAATAAACTTTTAAAACTTACAAAAAATATTTTAAAATTAGATGACTCTAGTGTTATAGAAGCTAGAATTGGTCAATTAGCATCTGCTTACTCAGGAGATAGAAATGTACCTGGAATTAATACAGATAAAAAAATAGAAAAAATAATTCCAAATTTATTTAAAGGTTTGGAAAATAGTAGAAGAGAAAGAAGAAAATTAGCAGATTTACAAGTTGGTAAATCTGTGGGTGAAAGAACATTAGCCTCTGCTAGACAAACAGCAACAAAATCTTATCCATCAATACCTTATGATATCGATGAGCCTTTAGGAGTAACTTCTTCAGTTAGAAGAGGAACAACACCATATGGAATTTTTGCACAAATTATAGATAGAAAATCAAATCAAACTGTTAAAAAAAGTTATGATTCAATTAAATCTAAACAAGAAAAAATATTACAAGATGCGTTAGCAACAGAAGATAAAAAACTTATAGATAATAGTGTTAAAGAATTTAATGACACTGCTTCAAAATATGAAAAACTTTTAAATAAAGATAAAAAACCTGAAAGTAAAAAAATAAAATTATTAAAAGTTTCTCTAGACGAACCAAAGAATACAATTTCTAATTATAAAAATTTTTCAAAAAATTATAAAAAAGCATTTGAAGATAATTATAGTAAAAGAGGTTATTCTTTTAAAGTTCCTAAAGATATTAAAGATGCCTTTACAATTGCTAAAGAATTAAAAAATCCTAAAAATGTAGATAAGGTTGTTAGTGGAGCAGAGGCTGGATTTGGAAGATTATATTCAAACCCAATGGCTGATCCCGCTTTATTAAAACAAGGTTTAAAAGATATAGGCACTTTTGGTAAATATGCATTACAAGTTGCAGGAACACCTTTAGGAGTTGTTGGTTTAACAGCAGGCTTGGGAGTAGATCCTACTTCTTCAATTGATAGATCAACTCTTGCTGCAGAGGCTGCTTTAGCACCAGCACTTGTTAAAGGTACAGATGCAGTTACAAAAAATGTACTTTTGAAAAAACTTTTAAATTTAGGTATGTCTCCAAAAATGGCAATGCGTGCAGCGAGAATTGCATCACCTCTTGGTATTGCATCTTTAGGAGGAGAAGCTGTATACCAATATGGTAAGTTTGCAAAAGGTGAAATAGAAAAATTAAAAAACATGGAGCCTGATGAAAGAAAGGCTTACACTGAAGCTTTAATGGATGAAGGTGGTTTACTTGACTAAATATCCAAAAAAACACTTACTGCCCCCTGAAGCCGGACCCACGCCTCAGGGCTTGAATATTAACTACAATACTGTTAAAACAGTCAAACAATCTGGAGAAAAAATAAATGGCAGACATAGACAAAGCGCTTCCAAACGAAGTATTAGATCAACTAGAAATAGCTAAGGAAGAAGAACAGTTAGTAGCTGATGTTCAAGAGGAAGCTCTTGGTAATAATGAAGTTGAACAAGTAGAAAATGAAGATGGATCTGTTGATATTAACTTTGATCCACAATCAAATCCTACAGAAGGTGGTGCAGGCCATTATGAAAACTTAGCAGAATTTTTACCAGATGATGTTTTAGCATCTTTATCCTCAGATTTAAATTCAAAGTATATGGATTATACTTCTTCTAGAAAAGAATGGGAGAAGACTTATATTCAAGGATTAGATTTATTAGGTTTTAAATACAATCAAAAGACAGAACCTTTTCAAGGAGCAAGTGGTGTAACTCACCCAGTATTAGCTGAAGCTGTAACCCAGTTTCAAGCATTAGCTTATAAAGAATTATTACCTGCAGATGGCCCAGTTAGAACTCAAATTCTTGGAATGCCTACACCAGAAAAAACAGATCAGGCATCACGGGTTAAAGATTTTATGAATTATCAAATTATGGATCAAATGAAGGAATATGAACCTGAGTTTGATTCTATGTTATTTCACTTACCTCTTTCAGGTAGTACTTTTAAAAAAGTATACTACGATGAAATGGAACAAAGAGCAGTATCAAAATTTGTTCCAGCAGATGATTTAATTGTTCCGTACACAGCTACCTCATTAGATGATGCGGAAGCAATTATTCATCGTGTTAAGATTTCAGAAAATGAATTAAAAAAACAACAAGTAGCAGGATTCTATAGAGATATAGAATTAGGTAAACCTACACCAGCAGAATCTGAAGTAGAGAAAAAAGAAAGAGAACTAGAAGGCACAAAAAAATCAAAAGAAGAAGACATATATACAATACTAGAATGTCATGTAGATTTAGATCTAGAAGGTTTTGAAGATGCAGATCCACAGACTGGTGAGCCCTCAGGAATTAAAATACCTTACATTGTAACTTTAGAAGAAGGGTCACGTGAGATTTTATCTATAAAAAGAAATTACGAAGTAGGTGATCCATTAAAAAACAAAGTACAATACTTTGTTCATTTTAAATTTTTACCAGGTTTAGGTTTTTATGGTTTCGGTTTAATCCACATGATAGGTGGACTGTCTAGAACAGCAACCGCAGCTTTGAGACAGTTATTAGATGCGGGAACGTTATCTAATCTGCCAGCTGGATTTAAACAACGTGGAATAAGAGTTAGAGATGAAGCAGCACCATTACAACCAGGTGAGTTTAGAGATGTAGATGCACCAGGCGGTAATTTAAGAGATGCTTTTATGACTCTTCCTTATAAAGAACCATCAGGAACATTATTACAATTAATGGGAATTGTTGTACAAGCTGGTCAAAGGTTCGCGGCTATTGCTGATATGCAAGTGGGCGATGGAAACCAAGGCGCTGCAGTTGGAACGACAGTTGCACTTCTTGAACGTGGTTCACGTGTTATGTCTGCTATTCATAAAAGATTATACTCAGGTATGAAACAAGAATTTAGATTGTTGTCTAAAGTATTTAAAACATACCTACCTCCTGTTTATCCTTTTGATGTAGTAGGTGGTAGAAGAGAAATTAAACAAATGGACTTTGATGATAGAGTAGATATTTTACCTGTTGCAGACCCCAACATATTTTCTATGTCTCAAAGAATTTCTATGGCTCAAACAGAGTTACAACTTGCAACATCACAACCACAGTTGCATAATTTATATGCAGCTTATAGAAAAATGTATGAAGCATTGGGTATTAAAAATATTGATCAAATATTACCCCCTCCTGCACCGGTTCAACCAATAGATCCAAGTCTAGAACACATAAATGCGTTAGGTGGAAAACCTTTTCAAGCTTTTCGTGGTCAAGATCACACTGCTCACATAACATCTCACTTAACTTTTATGTCAACTAACATGGTTAGAAATAATCCACAGATTATGGCATCAATTCAAAAAAATATTTTAGAACATATTAGTTTAATGGCACAAGAGCAGGTAGAATTAGAGTTTGCAGAGCCATTACAACAAATGCAAATACTTCAAGTACAAGCTCAACAAGACCCACAAGCTAAACAACAGCTTCAACAACTATCAGAACAGATAGAAGCAAGAAAAGCAGTTCTAATTGCAGAACTAACTAGTGATTTTGCTAAAGAAGAAAAAGAAATTACGTCTCAATTTGACTCTGACCCACTTTTAAAACTAAAATCTAGAGAAGTTGACTTAAGAGCAATGGAAAATGAACGTAAAAAAGAAGCTGATGAAGCAAAAGCAGATCTTGACAGAGCTAAATTAGTTCAAGCAAGAGATATTTTTGATGATAAGCTAGAACAAAACCAAGATTTAGCTGAATTAAGAGCTGGAGTAAGTCTTGCAAAAAAAAATAATACTAATATAAATTAATAAAGGTAAAAAATATGATAAACTACAAAAAATCAAAAGATGTTAGCATTCCAGAGCAAAATGTAGAGATAGATCCTAGATCTAAAACTACTGCTGATGGTTCTTTCAACTATCTTCCTACAGGAGACAAGGAAAAAGTTAGAGGAACTAAAAGAATGTTATCTGAAAAGAAAAAAATAGCTACTTGGTACTAATATGTGGTTTTCGGCAATCAAATTAGCCGTCTCTGCTGGTAGTAAAATTTATGCTAACAAGCAAAAGACTAAAATGGCAATGTCAGACGCACAATTAATGCATGCGTCTCGTATGGCCGAAGGAAAAGAAGCTTACCAAGGAAAACTATTAGAAGCACGTCAATCAGACTGGAAGGACGAGGCAGTTTTGATAATTTTAAGTTTGCCCATAGCAATTTTGGCCTGGGCAGTCGTAAGTGAGGACCCAACAGCGATGGACAAGGTAAAATTGTTCTTTGAAATGTTTTCAGAGCTTCCAAAATGGTTCACAAATTTATGGATCCTTGTCGTGGCGAGCATCTATGGTATAAAGGGTACACAAATATTTAAAGGAGGAAAAAAATAATGAGAAAAAAAATGATGGGTGGCGGAATGTCAAGCAGAGTAATGTACAAAGCAGGTTCTTCAAATCCAAAAGCTAGTAAAGCTATTAAGAAAAAAATTAAAAAGAAAAGTAAATTTCCAGATCATTCTGGTGATGGTAAAATTACACAAAAAGATATTTTAATGGCTAAAGGTG
>WLWF01002576.1_pt1 | contig 12842 bp, 15 predicted proteins | sample 6718331 | NCBI WGS metagenome assembly WLWF01 (sample SAMN12718692, study PRJNA515312) | sponge metagenome | isolation source: marine sponge | host: Mycale hentscheli | place: New Zealand: South Island, Marlborough, Capsize Point | collected 2003-05-01
TGAAGGAACGGCTTCGGAAGGCCGTTGAGGATGCTCGTCACGCCGGGTACGGACTCGCCGGTTAGTGGCGATTGGTAGAACCGGCTGCCCTTAGCAGTGAATGTTTTTACCTTGGGTACTGTCATTTTTATACCTTTCATTGGGGTGGATTAACTTGCGTGCGCGCCCAGGACTCGCACCTGGGAGTGTGCTACTCACGCGTGCCGACTGACACTCAACTTTTGTAGCGGAACTCTGCATATAACTTTGGCCCTTTACTCATGTTGCAGAAAGCACACAAGCCAGCAAGGTTGCCGACACTGTGGGAGCCGCCAAGTTTCACGGGGATTACGTGGTCGATATGCTCTGACGGAGCGCCACAGTGGTAGCACGGCTTACTGAGAAGCCTAGCCACGTCTTTGGCTGTCACCTCAAACGTGGCAGCCTTAAGGAGAATACGGCGCTTGTGGACGTAAATCTTCACCTTCTCAGGATTACTCTGCTTCCACGAACGCCTATTTTCAATCTCTCTGTCTACGTTTTCTGTGCGCCAACGCTGCCGCGCGGCCTTTGTCCGCTCAGGATTTGAGGCTTGCCAGGCATCGCACACTGCTCTGTGATGCTCTTTATTTTCGTTGTAGTATTTGCGCGTGTTTGCCTTGTTGCACTCTCTACAAAGTGACTGCAATCCAAAATAGTCATCTGCTTTCTTGTTGAAAGAAGAAAGCGGAAGACACTCTTTGCACCTCGCGCAGCGCCGTAATCCTTGATCGTGCAGCGCAACTCTTTCTTTACTAGGCGTAGCCATATCGCTACCTCCTTTCTTTGATTTATTACTCTATTACTGTGGATAACTCTACAAATCTGTGGATAAGCACCGGATGGAGGCGGGCGTAACGGGTGTTACGGGTCTTTCTTCTATAACCCCTATAGAAAAAACTCTATGGGGTTATAAGAGATAGACCCGCTTCACCCGTCTTACCCGCCCTCAGTAAGCCAGCCGGTCGGTGAGCACAGCGGCGAGTTCCGCGAAGTCTTGACGACCTCCCGCGGGCGTTTCGAGGTCCGTATCGACCGCGTGCTCAAGAGCATCGAGAACCAAGGTGGTCTCCTGCTCCGTCATCTTGAATGTGAATGGCATCTGCCACCTCGTTTCGTTGGGTTTGCTTACTGTCTTTACTGCGTGGACGCGCTGGGTACTGCCCCCAGGTCCTAGCGAGTGCTCTCGCGAGCCTTAACGCTAGTCGATACTGATCCGCGCCCGAGGTGGGGGTACTGTCTGCGTCGCCCAGGCTAATGGTTGGCTGGGTCCGGCGGAAAAAGTACCCCCTACCCTTAGAGGGTTGTCAAGTCCTACAGTCTACACAGTCTTGACTTGTCTCCACGATGAACTTGACCTCGCCGCACGAACCGCAGGCTCGCTGAGTCACCTCAGGGCCAGGAGGCGTACGCCCCCTGACCCACTCCTCGGCGGTGAGGAAATTACTCATCTCGGAACGCCTCCTCATAGGCGGCTGCCCACTCGGACGCGCTGAGATGCGCGTGCTCTTGCATCCAGGCTGCCCGGCGCTCACGCTCAGAGCCTTCGTACCCGGCTGGCACGAGGGTCTTGCTGATCACGTTAGGGTTGCCCGCGTACAGGCTGCCAAACTTCGTGACAGCCTCGATCAGTTCGTCAAGATCGACGTTCTCTTCCACGGCGTACGTGAGGGAACTGAGTTTGTCGACCTCGTTACTGAGCGTCTGGATCGCTGCCCCGACCTTGGCGAGCCGAGTGTTCAGGGCTACTAGACCAGCGTCTCGCTGATCCTCCGCGCCCTTCTGCTCATCAAGATGCTGCTGGTACGCCTTCTCCATGCTGGAGATGACGCCGTTGCGCACATCCAGCAGGAGGTCGACGCGACCAGCGTTGAGCAGGGCGACCGACTTGGTGGCCATGTCAATCCCAACACCGGCAGTCTGGCCAACAAACGTTGGGGCCGAAACTATGACCGTCATAGTTTCGGTTCTACCCTGACCGTTAGCAGACTTAGCCGCGTTGCCAGCCACCGTCAACTCGCGCACCTTGTCCTCATAGAACAGGACGGTGAACGCGGTCATCTGGCTTTTCGTCTGGTGCCTACGTGCCTCGGCGTCGTAGATCACGGACTCAAGGTCAGCAACGTCCGGCAATTGCCGCGTCCGCGGATCAATGCCCAGGTCGTAGCAGGCGATGAGTCGGTGGCGACCGTCGACCAGTGTGTCCTTATACATCAGGAGCGGCTGGAGTTGACCGTTGGCTTGGATCAGGCCCCGCAGCGCCAGGTACTCGTCCATCGTCAGGCTCGGTGTCTCTTGAGCCTTGGGATGAATCGTGTACCCGAAGTGCTTGAGCGCCGCGTCCAACTTGTCGGCCAACTGCTCCGACTCGCTGCGACCGTCAGTCACCTCGGCGATGGGGCTACCGAGCCCTAGGCGCTCCGCCTTGCTCACGCGCCCCTCGTCGGTGTGAACGATTGTTCCGGTGGGGATACTCATTCTGTGTCGTCCTTCCTGGGCAACCTGCCCATCATCTCGTCGATCTCAATCCGGTCTTCCGTCCACTCATCGTCCTCAGTGAGGTCAATGTTGAACGGCAACCGGCTCTGGCTGGCGACCCAGGGCTGGAGCCACAGACCGCCGATGTTCACCTTAGCCGCCTTGGGCTCAAGTGTCGCACTTGTGACGAGACGATCCACGAGAGCACTGTGCTCCTGGGGTGTGAATCGCTTGCCTCGCCACTTCTCTACGGCGTCCGCGCGACGGATCGCCAGCATTGTTACTGTATTCATTACGCCCTCCCTTGGGCCATTTTGGTGAATCGGTTGTCGGTCGGCATTGGGTCGCACCAGCAGTCGTTACTGCCGTACCCGCAGTCGAGGCAGTTGTAGCAGGATCGGCAGATGCCGGTCTTGGCTGACTTGCTGCCCTTGGTCCAGACGATGCCGCAGGCCGGGTTGAGGCACTGCATACCGTCATCGAAGTAGTCCTCATCTTCGTCGGCGGCTGCTGCCTCCCACCAGTGGGTGTAGTCCTTGCTCCAGCGCGTCCATGAGGGCGCGCGGTCGTAGGAACTGTTGGACCACCAGATGCCGTCATCCCAGAGCCCGTCGGCCTCGTTGAGGATGTAGGTCGGGCGCTTGAGATCGTCACGGACTGACATGATCACTACTTTGGACCCGGTCATCCACTTCTCAAGCGCGCGGCGCTGCTTCTTGTTGTCGAGGACGGCCAGACCCATCTTGGTCAGGCGATCCTCGGCGAAGATGCGAGTGTCGCTGCGATCGTCGCCCTTGGGGACGTCAATTTTGAGAATCCCGTTGTGCATGAGCGCCGTCCGCTTGTCGCCAACGCGAAATGGGTGGGAATTTTCGATGACGGTCTTTCCATGCGTGGTGATCCGAGCATGGAACGCAGCGTCATGCTGCGGGTGCTTGGCACGCAGGTCGAGGAAACGGTCAACGGCCCTGTCGTGGCTCATCGACCGGCCCGTGATTAGGCCGTCGTCGGTGCGGACTATGAAGCCGAAGCCGTCCGGGTTGGACAGGCAGGCGTTGTCTAGTTGATCTTCGGTTGGGGTGATGCCCGCAGGCATATAACTTATGATACACATCTCGTGTACCTCGCTTTCTGTTTCTTCTTGCTCTTTACTGTTTAGTTTATCACCTACTTCCGACCCCGGCGTACCGGGGCTAGTCGAGTGATCTGGTCGGGGCGGACGCTGTGCCAGCCGCCGCCTTGGGGGGCGAGCAGGTCGCACCATTCACGTCCGTCATTGAGGACGGTGTGCCTGATCCATATCCATTCACCGCGCTTACCCTTGAGTCTGACCGGGCTGCCGGTCTCGGCGATCTTTCGCTCGCTGATCTGGTACGTGTAGTAGTACGTCCGATCATCGGGCGCGTCACCGTACTGGTGCTGGCGCTTCTTGGCGCGTTTCTTGGTAGCCATTACTGGACCTCCTTCTTGGGCCACGGAGCGGACCCGACCTCGTGCTGCCTGCCAGCGTCTAGCAGGAGTTTCCTGACGTAAATCTCGACTTCGTAGTCGCGCTCTCCCCATTCGGAGACGAGCCGACGTGATGCCTCAGCGACTTCCAGCAGGCTGTGTGTGTTGATCTCACCGGCAGTGGTGTAGATCTCTTTTAGCATACTCATTACTGGACTCCTTTCGTCCCGTAAATCCGCTCAATGTCTTCTTGAGTGGCTTGCCTAGATTGTACAGGCAGCCGGGTCTTGTCGGCAAGTCGAACTTGACGATCCGTGTCTTGTCGGTTGCGAGCCCCACGGTTATTAGATTGTCTTTGTTGAGTTTTTTTATCTAAGCGTCGAGTCATAATCGACCTCCTATCAAAGGAGCACAGACTGTCTGTGCTTCCATGAAGTGGGGTGAGTATTGTTTAGGCCCTGGGCCTTGACTCCGACCACCTTTCGGTGGACCTATGCGTTTCTGGTTTTTCCTCACCAGTCCCGCCATCCGGTATCTTTCCCGAATCAAGGTTCTGTACCCGAAGGGTTCGGCTGCTTAGTCCACCCGAGTCTCATAACCTCGGGGGGAGCGCGTGCTCACCCTTCCTTTCCTTCTTTCTTACCTATTAGACGTACCAGGTTCTCATCTGGTTCCATCTAATTCGTGCCCTTACGGGGATCGAACCCGTCTCTACCTCGCTCGCTTTGGCGAGGCCCTGTCCTCTCAGAAGGGCGGCCTTTCTTTCTCCCCCGTTCAATACTAGCAGACGCTAGTTTGTGCTTGAGCACCGGGGGTGCTGGTCAGGCTAGACCGTGCTCATATCCGTCGCTCATCTCGACACCATCTTGCTGCTGCTTGGCGGCGTCTACGAGCAGGGCCATGATGATCGCTTGGTCTTGATCAGGGTTAATGCTGCCCCACTCGTGGATCAGTTCGCCTGCGGCGATGCTGACTTCTCGGTTTGAGGTCGTGTCGATCTCGCTCGCCATTGTCCAGATCTCTTTCATGTAACTCATATCCGGCTCCTTCCGGTTGTTCTTACCTATTAGACGTTTCGGTTGTTGATTCGGTTCCACTTGATTATCCGAAGTGGCGGTGTCCGTTCTGCCCGACCTTGCTGAAGTCTGGCATCCTGGCTTGCTGCGTGCCAGTGGTTCCTATTTCCCGGCTAGGAGTGTTTTGGTAACCTTTAGGGGCCTTACGAATTGGCATCTCGAATTGAGGTGTTTTTGTGTAGTTTCGACTACCTGGCCTGCGTGCTTTGTTCTTTCTCATTCTGTTTCCTTCCGGTTGTTCTTACCTATTAGACGTATTGCTTGGCCTAATGGTTCCAGTGTAGCACACTTATTTTTGCCCACTTATTTCCCTATATATAGGTGTATGGATAAACTATATCACGGCCCACGCCCCGAGAGTCTGACGGGCTGGGCCGCCTTCTTATGACTATTTTCCTAGTTTTTCAGTTGTGGATCGCCATGTCTGCGAGCCTGTGCGGGCTGGTGTTCTTGGCTGCTTGGCGGGACGTGTCCCAGGGGAGTGACCCTGTGGATGACCCACCGGGGTGACCCCCTGGGTGGCTCTGTGGGCACACCCACCCCCCTAACACTTTTCTGGAGTGCTCTTGATAGATGCGGTGACGAAGTTGAGGGCGCTGCGTCTGGCGGGTTACCGTTGTCAGGCTAAAAATGGCTCTGGTGTGTTCTGTGGTGCGCCTGCTGCGCTGGTTGTTCATCCTGCGCCGCCGCCTGCACCGGGGCCTTGTATTTCTGTGTGCGTGAGGCACGCGGGTGAGATTAATGCGTCCGTTTCTTAAGCCTTGTGTGGCTTGTGGGCGGCCTTCTAGGGGTTCGAGGTGTGATGAGCACAGATTACCTGATCGGCGTCCCACGGTCGCTAAAAGGGGTTCTAGTGCGGAGAGGTCGAAGCGCCGTATTCGGACTTTGCGCCGGGACGGTTATCGGTGTCTTGCTTGCGGAGTTGTTGATAAGACGGGGCGCTCGTTAGACGCGGATCATGTTTTGCCGTTGGAGCGTGGTGGGTCGAATGATCTTGGGAATATGCAGACTTTGTGTAAGTCGTGTCATGGTTTGAAGACGGCGTCTGAGGTTGAGTTGCGGCGTTCGCGTCGTTGATTTTTTTTGGTTCGTTAGGTTTTCTTTACTGTGGAAATTTTTGGGTTCGTTGGGTTCCTGTTACTGTGACTTTTTGAGTTTTTCGTTACTGGGTAGCGCATCAAATCGGACATTTGTGGCAAAACAGACATCGGCTGATTTCGGCTCTGTCGTCTACGCTGACGGGCTGACGCGCCTAGGGGTGTGCTGATACCCGGAAGCGTTAAAATTCTGTTAGCGCGCGTCTGAAGGCTTCTAGTGGGCACCCTGCCATTCTCGCACTGTGCGCCATTCTTAGCCGCTGACGCGCCTAGGGGTGTGCTGATACCCGGAAGCGTTAAAATTCTGTTAGCGCGCGTCTGAAGGCTTCTAGTGGGCACTTGTGAGGCTGACAAGACTAACCCCGTGAAGCGATCTCTTGAGGGCTCGCGAGAGCCCCGGAAGATGTCCCCACCTATGTCCCGCGCGTAGCGGGTGATGTGTTCTCTAGTTGCTTTGTTTGGTGTCTTGCGGGTGTGCTCCTAAGTGTTTGGTGTGCTCGTGTGAGCCTTCCCCTAGCCGCACGGAGCGCGGGCCCCGTGCAGCGTAGGCAAGCCTCAAGCGATCCCGTGCAGTAGGTCTCCCGACGCGCGGTCACTGATCACGGCGAGCGCATGAGGGTAACGCTCGCCATCGCGGGCTGGGTCTGACATCCACGCTACGAAACTGTCAGCGAGCAGCGCACCCGCGAGCACATCACCCGAGGTTAGATCGCGTGTGTATTCACATAGCGCGTGGATCATTTCTATGGATCCCAGCGTGTCAGCGAAATAGTCGGAGCCCGTGAATACGCGAACTTCTAACGTCTCCCTATTTCGCATGTTCACTGCACGATAGCGGTCTCCACCACGGAGACCGCGCGCAGTGTTGCTTAGTTCCTTTGGCGCGAACTTCCGTACGCTTGCCCATCGTTCTAGGGCTCGCTCGTCTCGTCCGCTAACGCTCGTAATAAAATCATCGTTGTAAGTGAAGAATGCAGCGAAGGTGGCAACATGGCGAGCCCCATCAAATGCAGCGCGCGAGATGTGAACGTGTGCTCCGCATTCTTTCGTTCCCGCGCTGTAACCCCGGTCGCGTAGGTCTGCTAGGTACAGCGAGACGCGAGCCCCGTAGTGAGCGCGCCATGCGCCTAGGCTGGCGGGCTGGGAGATCCACTCTATTCCGTCCACGCTTGAGTCCGTCTCAGCATGTCCGTCTTGCTCGCGCTCGCATTTCGCGAGAATGTCCCCGATATCGTAGGCGTTTCCTTCCATTTCTATTTCCACACCAAAATATGCGCGCGCATTTCCTGGCTCGCGCGTCTCTGTTCCTAGTGGTGTGGTGCTGATGAAGTTGCGACCCCACGGGGCGCCATCTTTGTAATTGTGTACGCCTTCGGGTCGCTCGTCTCCGTCATCGCAAGACTCACAGAATGCTCCGTGATCGCGGACAATTATGTAGTCGTCACTGCACCATTCTGAACATCCTTCACACAGCACGTAATTTTCGCGCACACATCGACCACACTGATCTAACCCGGAATGGAAATACTCATCTAGTACGTACACTTCGCACGAATCGCAGTAAGAATAGTGGTTCGGTATGCATGGGTCTTGGCAGATCGCGAGCCCGTTTCTTGTGTGCTCGATGTCGTCGGGGTGTGTGGGAACGTCACAACGATGGCACTTCTCGTAATCTTCTAAGCAACCGTCACATGCTTCCCCACTTCGGGTGATCTGTGTCGCGTTCGCGTCTCCACAGTGGACACAATAGGTGTCGTCTTGGGGTGTGGTCTCGTTGCTAATCATTTTGGGGCTCCATTCTGATAGGTGAAATGTAGGGCAAGACTACCGTACGGGGTTAGGACGGCCGCGCTGGGGCTCTAGTTCCTTACTCTGTCTATTGTTTTTGGTGTGCAGGACGCGAGCCGATATCTGTATACAAGTTGGTATACATATATGTATACAGGCCGGTATACCAAGTGTGGGGGTGCCCCGAAAGTTATCCACAGCGCGCCACCCCGCGTCCAGCCCACGCACACCACCGCAGTCTTACCCCTGGCAGTATACCCCAGGGGGTATCCGCACAACACGGCTAGATGCCGCCCAGACGACCCAGGAGGTCACCCATGACAGCCCCAACGCCGATTGAGAAGAAGCGGCAACTTGGTAACCCAGGTAAGCGCGCGCTGCCGGACATTTCGTCCACGCACGCGATCGCTCCGCTGGCACTGCCTCCACAAACTTTGGGTGAAGTGGGACTTGAGGCTTGGCACACGATCCATTCGGCTGCGCCGTGGCTCGGTGAGAGTGACCGTGAGTCGCTGGCGCTGTACTGCGAGAAGTCGGAGCGCCGCGCGGAGATGGTGGAGAAGTTGAGGGCCACTGACTTCGTCCTGTTGACGGATAAGGGTTACTCGTACGCGAACCCGCTCGTGGGCATGATCTCCACGATTGAAACTGAGATGGCGAAACTGTTGTCGCTGATTGGCTTGACTCCGGCTGACCGTTCGCGGTTGGGCTTGGCGGAGGTGAAGGCGGCTTCGACGTTGGAGAAGTTGCGGCAGGCTAAGGCTCAGTCGTGAGCGCGGAGGGGTGGCCTCCTCGTTACTTGACGCGGGTCACTCCGACGGAGTTGCAGAACGGTGACGGTGACTACGCGGCGCAGTTCATTGAGTCGTACGCGCGCGTGGTGAAGGACAGCCTGGGTGGGAAATCCGGCAGTCTCATTACTCTGCGTCCGTGGCAGCGTCATTTGCTTAACTGGACTATGGCGCGCAGGCCGGATGGTAAGAAGCGGCACCGGCAGGCGCTAGTTGGCTTGCCGCGTAAGTCGGGTAAGTCGGCTTTGCTGTCTGGCTTGGCGTTGTACGAGTTGATCCTCGGCCCTGATGGTGGCGAGGTGTTCACGGTCGCTACGACGCGTGATCAGGCTCGTATCGTGTTTGGTACGACGCGGCGCATGGTTGAGATGGATCATGAACTGTCGGACATGACGAAGTTGTACCGGGACGCTATTGAGGTTCCGTCAACTAACTCGGTGATGCGGGTCATGGCTGCGGAAGCGCCGCAACTTGAAGGCTTGAACCCGACGTACGTGATCGTTGACGAGGTTCACGCGCTACCTGATCGCGCACTGTGGGATGTGTTCTCTCTGGCTATGGGTGCACGTCCTGACCCGCAGATGGTCGGTATTACGACGGCTGGTGTGAAGTACGACCGTTTTGGTGAAGAGTCGTTGTGTTACTCGATGTTCAATTACGGTACGCGGGTCGCGGCGGGGGAGTTGGAAGACAAGTCATTCGGTATGGCTTGGTGGGCTCCACGGAAGGAAGACGCTGATCACCGCGACCCTGAGGTCTGGCGGCAGGCTAATCCTGGTTACGGCGATATTCAAGACCCCGAAGACTTTGAGTCGGCGGTGGCGCGTACGCCCGAGGCGGAGTTCCGCACTAAGAGACTTAACCTTTGGGTAGACGCGCAGAGCGCGTGGCTCCCATCTGATGCTTGGGAAGCGTGCAAAGTTGAGAAGGATGTGCCTGCTGGCGCTAACATCGTTCTTGCCTTGGATGGTTCGTTCAATGGAGACTCTACTGCCCTCGTGGGTGTTGTTGTACCAGACGACATTGATGTGGACGGAAATTTTATTCCATCTCCCCATATTTTCGTAGCCGGTGCGTGGGAGCGTCCGCCGAACGCGGACGAGCATTGGTCGGTGGACATCCTTGATGTGGAGGCGCGCATACGTGAGTGTGCGAAGACATGGAATGTGAAGGAGATTGCTTGTGACCCGTATAGGTGGCAGAGGACTATGGCGGTCCTTGAAGAGGAGAGGCTCCCGGTGGTGGAGTTCCCTCAAACGGCAACACGCATGGCTCCCGCGACGACGCGGTTCTATGAAGCCTGTGTGAATAAGGAACTTACGCACGATGGTGATAAGCGGCTGGCTCGCCATATCGCTGGTGCGATCTTGAAGAATGATAACCGGGGTGCTCGTATCGTGAAAGAGTCGCGGGGCACTAGTCGGAAGATTGACCTCGCTGTTTGCGGGATCATGGCTTTGGACCGCTCAGCGTTCTGGGCGGGGGAGATGCGTAAACCGCCGAAGAGAGTGTTTGCGTTCTGATGAATAAGTTTGTGACGAGTAGCGCGCCTGGTGCGCCGCGAGCGCAGGAGGCGCACAGTGCAGGAAGTTATCCCGAAGACGTTCGTCGATCTGATGGGTCAGAACAAGTTCTGGCAACTGAAGGAGTGGGACGAGTATTATCGTGGAGATTTTGGGCAGGCATCGTTGCCTTCTACCAATCACTCCGCCGTCGCGCGCGAGTACGACGATCTCCTTAAGAGGGCCGATCTTCCTATCTGTGCACTCGTTGTTAACGCTGTTACTGAGCGGTTGAAGGTTGATGGTTTCCGTGACCCGCAGAGCGAGGACACGGACGAGCGCCTGTGGGCGTGGTTCCAGTCGTCTAAGATGGATGGGCGTCAACAACTGCTTTATAACGACGCGTTGATCTTTGGTGACGCGTTCTTGTCGATTACTCCTGGTGGCGATAAGCCGCTGTTCCGTGCTGAGTCTCCGTTGAATATGGTGGTGAAGTATGACCCGACCGACCCGATGCGTGTTGAAATGGCCGCTAAGCAGGTCGGCGAATACGGGTGGCTGTACACGGATGACTTCATCTACTCTCTCTATTACGAAAAGACGACGCCCTCTGGGTGGATCATTACTGGGGCCGTCGAACATGCTGGTGGGCAGTGCCCTATCGTGCGTTTCCCCAATCGGGTTGATTCGCGTGGGCGCTCCATGTCAGAGATCTCGCTGGTAGCGTCGATCCAGCGCCGCATCATTCAAACGGTGTTTGATCGGTTGATGGTGCAGCGTGCGGCTGCGTGGCGGCAGCGTTGGGTGTCTGGTATCTCGGTGGATACGGATGCTGACGGTAACCCTGTCGCTCCGTTCAATATCGGTGTTGATCAGTTGGTCATTAGTGAGGATCCTGACACGAAGTTTGGTGATTGGGCCGCTAGTGATTTTAAGGATCACATGGAGGCGGTGGATCTTGATATCCGGCAGGCTGCGGCTGTTACTTCTACTCCGCCGCACTTGCTCGCTCCGCACACGATTAGCAACATCTCGGCTGAGGCGCTGGTGGCGCTTGAGGCTGGCTTGACTTCTAAGGTGCAGGACCGGCAGTTGACGTTTGGTGAGTCTTGGGAGGAGTCGCTGCGTATCGGTGGCCGCATGGTTGGCGAGACCGTGAAGGACGACATTGAGACGGTCTGGGCGAACTTGGAGCGCCGAAGCGATGCCCAAAAGGTTGATAGCGCGATCAAACTCCGGTCAATTGGTTTGCCGATGCCGTACTTGCTTGAGCGGATCGGTCTCACGCCGCAGGCGATCAACCGTGTGATGAACTCGATTGAGGATGAGCAACAGGCTGCTGCGGCTGTGTCCGCGGCGTCGTTTGGCTTGGCTGCTGGTCAGTCTCCGCTGGATGATCAGGAAGATGCCTAGCGGTGACGCGCTCGTAGCGGATGCTCGTTCTCGTTATGGGCGTGAACTGGTTAAGATTAACCGTGAGGGTGTGTTTGCTTTCTCTGAGTTGACGAGTGACTTGACTCCTGAGAATCTCGAGGATAAGTGGGATGCTAAGTCTCGCTACATGCTTGCGTTGTTGTATATTCAGCAGCGTGCGGGTCGTCAGGCGTCGCTTGACTATTTGACTTCTCTTGGCGTGGCTTCTGGTTTTAGTCCTGGTCGCGCGCGTGAGAGCGCCGCGGCGGAGGAGCGTAAGGGTAAGTTGCCTTCTGGTTTGGCGGCTGCGGCGTTGTTCTTTACTGTACCGGGCGCGGTGAGCAACCGTGTCAATCTTGGCTTTTCTCGTCAGGAGGCGTGGGCTAAGTCGTATGGCCTGATGGGGCGTGCTGTTTCTGAGGCTAGTTGGTATGAGGCTCGGCAGACGCAGACGGACGCGTTGAAGCAGGAAAACATTGACTGGGTTTCGTTTGACGCGGATGCTGCGGTCGCTCGTGAAGAGGCTTTCTTGCGTGATCATCGCCGGTTGATGCGTAATAAGAGCGCGGACCAGAAGTTGCGTATGGGCTGGGGCATGAGTAACGGTAATCCGTTGATTACGCGGTTCTCTCGTGTGGCTTCTCCTGGCGCTTGCTCGTTTTGCTTGATGCTGGCGACTAAGGGTGCTGTTTACTACAAGGATTCGTTCTCTAACGAGGATGCTCGTAGTAGTCGGTTTAATGGCTTGGGTGAGGCGCGCGTGCACACGAACTGTCGTTGCCGGTTGCAGGCGGAGACGTTTCCTGGCGCGCATGATGGTCAGGTTTTTGGCTCGGCGGCTGACTTTGCTAAGGCTGAGTGGACTGACTCGCGTTACAAGCGCACGTACGAGTTACAGAATTTGTTGAAGGGCCGCATTGTGGTCCCGGACCTGTCACCTTCCGATGTTCAACTGGTGGCTTAATACTTCCCGGCGATCTAGCCGGAAGAGCGACCCGGTGTCGCTAGAGGAAACCCCAGGAGGGTCAGATATGGATACTGCGGAAGCAACGCAGGCACCTGTTGCCGAGCATGATGTGCCGGAGCAGGAAAGCGAGACGGTCGAGGCTCAATCTTCTGAGGAGCCGAAGACGTTTGATGCTGAGTATGTTGGCAAGTTGCGTAGTGAGGCTGCGAAGTATCGCACGCAGGCCAAGGACTTGGCTGAGAAGGCTAAAGCGTACGACGAGT
>WLWF01002577.1_pt1 | contig 12841 bp, 8 predicted proteins | sample 6718331 | NCBI WGS metagenome assembly WLWF01 (sample SAMN12718692, study PRJNA515312) | sponge metagenome | isolation source: marine sponge | host: Mycale hentscheli | place: New Zealand: South Island, Marlborough, Capsize Point | collected 2003-05-01
AAATGTTCGAGATAATTTTCAACGATTTTGGAATAAAAGATTATGATAATCGTGAAGACATTGAAAATATATGTGTAGTGGACTTCCCACCCAGGAGCCCGTACTATAATTGTGAGGTTTTTAAATACCTAAGGAAATTAGTATATTGTGAATATAATATCATAGATAAACCTTTGGAAGAAAAATATAAAGTTTTATATGTAAGGAATGAGAATCAAACAGGTGCTCATAATAAATACGCCAGAATGATTAAAAACTATGAGAACATTCAAAGCCATTGTGATTTAGTTTTGCAAAACCTAAGTTCAATCCCAATAAAAGACCAAATGACTTTGTTTTCTAAAATATCACATTTTGTATGTCCTGAGGGAACTCATATATCAAATGTTTTTTTCATGAATAAGAGATGTAGAATATTAGCAATCATTAACACTGGTGTGTTTTTTGATGATAGATTAGAAAATCATGATTGTTGGCAAAAAAGATTTGGCGGAGAAGAATTCGTAGATGAAATTTATACAAATATCATTGCTACAAAACTAGAAGACGGATTCAAGGGAGATACCGTGCCCTACTATCATAAATATAATCATAACATTGTTATTGATGAGTTCTTAGAAAAAAAGATAATAAAGTGGCTGAATATTAAGCCGTTTCAGATTTAAAAACCTTACATTATATTTCCATTCAATGTGAAAAATTATTTTGTTAGTATATTGTATTATACTGATGAAAGTTGCTTTTTTTGCTGATCATATGGGAGAGCGTGGAACGGAAGTTGCATTGTTTGATTATGCATATTATAATCAGAAAATCCTTAACAACAAATCGATTGTAATCTATAAGACACACTCAGAAAACAAAAAAGAAATTATAAAAAAATTTAGAGAAAACTTTGAGTTCTTGTTCCATGTCAATAATTTTAGTGAAGTTGATCCGATTTTAACAGAAAACAATGTATCACATATTTATTATATTCGTTTTGGAGTAATAGAACCCGAGGATAGATTAAGTAAAGTAGCAATAAACTGTTCTCATGCCGTATTTGCTTGTCAACCTCATGGTGATATTTATGCCTGCATTTCTCCGTGTGTATCCGATTATAATAAAAAAACACCAGTTGTCCCTCATATGATAACCCTTCCTAAACACGATAGAAATATGCGTAATAAGCTAAATATACCGGAGGAAGCAATAGTCTTTGGGGGATATGGCGGTAGTTGTCGATTTAATATAGAGTTTGTTCATGATGTTGTGTATAAAATAGCATCTTCCAATAAGAATATTTACTTTCTTTTCGCAAATTTCAGACCATTTTGTGCACCTCTCCCAAATATCATTCATTTACCAATGATTACAGAACTGGACAAGAAAGTTGAATTTATTAACTCATGCGATTCGATGATATGGGCAAGATCTGATGGAGAAACATTTGGACTTGCTATAGCAGAGTTTTCAACACTTAATAAGCCAGTAATCGCTATGAAGTGTGGATATAGAGCGCACGTTAATATTCTTGGGGATAAAGCTTTTTGGTACTCCAATAGTGAAAGTTTGACTAAAATAATAGAAAATTTTGATCCGAGTATTGAAAAAGACAAGGATTGGAATGCATATAAAGATTATACCCCTGAAAAGGTGATCAAAGTTTTTGAAAAGGTATTTTTAAACTCTTCAAATATAAGCTGTAATAAAACGTATATAGAAAAATTTACAATCTGCGGAGAAAGATGCTCAGGAACTAGTTATTTAGAACGTATAATAGGTATGAATTTCGATGTACGGCTAACATGGGAATACGGTCATAAACATTTTTTTGGATTTAAAGGGTATGATGAGTTATTAAAAAACTCTGATGATACCCTTTTTATATGTATTGTTAGAAATTTACCCGATTGGATAAATTCTCTTTTTAGAGAACGACATTCTTTACCATTACGTTATAAAAATAATATGTCAGTGGAAGAAGAAATAGATGAGTTTCTAAATAAAGAATTTTACAGTGTAAATGATCATGACTATAATTACGTAACTTACAAAGAAGAGGACTTGAGAGATAGAAATATCTATACAGGAGAAAGATATAAAAATATTTTTGAATTACGACATACTAAAATAAAATGGTTGACAGAAGATTTACCTAATAAAGTGAAAAATTATATTTTCATCAAACATGAAGATTTAATAAATGACTTTGATAAAACACTATTAAAAATCAAAGATAAGGGATTAAAAGTTAAACAAAATATTAGCTTTCCATTAAATACAGATAAATATATGATGACTAATAAAAAATTTGTAAAAAAAGATAATAGTATACCCGCTGACTTTATATTAAATAACCCTAATTTATTACCATTCTATGAAGAAAAATTATATAATATTCAATCATAGAATCGCTTTTTATTTCCTCCGTTATAAGAATTGTCTAAAAACTTAAGCTGATCTCTTTGCCAGCTTTTAGCTTTCCATTCAGTATAATCTTTTCCAAAAAGTATGATATAAACTCTTAAGGTGATGCTTCTGGGGTCAGACCTACCGATAACAATGAGACTGCTCTCCCGAAAAAATTAGTGTTTTATTCATTTATATTAGTATCACACATTCTTCTCATTCTCATTAATTATTCTCTCGACACACGGAAAGAACGCTAATTCGTTTAATATTTTCGCCTTAGCTTGCTTTATAAAGCCAATACGCTGAGTCCACCAATCTTCTTCTATAGCTCTTAATATGGTTTCGTAAGATTCTTGCAGATTTTTAGGATCTAATATTACAATGGCGTTTTTGTCGATATAATCGTCTATGTTAGGACATCCGAAATAAAATACTAAGGTCTCGCATAATATCGGTTCCCATACTTTCTCAGTTATGAAGTTCCTCAAGTAGTTGTTCTCTCCCATGAAGTAATATTTATACGGCAGAATGCCTTTACTTTTGTCCCCAAAAGGACCACACTTTCCCCTATAGTTTTTCCACATCTGTTCATTATCGTAATTATATATGTCAATGTCAATACCGCCTTTTTCCTCAATGTACTTTAGCATATTCACCCTATCTATATGTCCTTCTTCAAAGTACTTGTTGCTGCATATTGAGGATAATTTATCTAATTTACGATCGTACCTCAGATGTATAATTTCATTTAAGGTTAACTCCATTTGCCAATATGCGTTATTGTGATGTTCAGTATATCTGCCTCTCACATGCATGAATTTTTTTGGGTCGGGACTGGACCACTCACCCCAAGGCTTCACAGCGCATGTTGGTTCCATTTGGAAAACAATCGTCTTCTCCGGAATATAATAAGCGTCCTTCGGTGGAAAGTTGATAATAACATAATAGTCTATGTCTTTATCTTCCCATGTAATTTTAAGCTCCTTCCATTGATAATCATGCTCGCACATAACTTTCCACTCTTGGCACAGTGATTTGGAATTTGTCCAATTGCACAACATTTTAATCCGTTTTGGCATTTAAATATAAAGTGATATTAATTCAGATCTTTTTTAATACTGCATACTTAGCTAATTGCTGATTTGAATAGTCGTACCGAAAGGATTATCACAATAAGCGATTGTAGGATAAATTATATGCGTTTTGTGATTATACTCTTTACACAATTCGTTAATAGCATAGTCTCTACCTAAACAGCCCTTATACTTGGTGAATAACAAATCGTATAATATAATTGCACCTTTTTTTGAAATCAATAACATACTATCCACATGCATAGTGCTAATATCTCGTTCACTAACCATTTCATTAATTCTAATATTCTTAGCATTGAAATGATTTCTTTCGGTGCCCACGGTCAAATAAATTATCTTAAAGTTTTCGGGAAGAAAATTTTGTATCATCTTAGTGAGACTTTCTGAAAAATTACCTTCGAATTTTATATCGTCGTCTGTATAAATCGCATATGGCTCATCTCCATGTATTATTCTTTCCAAAATTGATAAAAAAGAAACTAAACAGCCAAATTCTCCAGGACTTAATGGATTTAACATGAAATGTTTTTTAATACTCTGATTATCTCGGTTGTTTTCATAGCTCTTTTTGAATTTAGCCGCCAGCTTTTCTAATTCAGGTGAGTTGTGTTCATTATATCCATCATAAGCAGTAATTATCTCAATATCCAGCACTTTTGGATAGGTGTCTAACACGTATCTTTTCCTATCCGCACACCTTTCCAAGTTACAAACGTATGTTTTAATCATTAATATTGTTGCTGATTATAGTGGTCGAACAACGTTCCTACAATTACACGCCTAGGCTAAGACATTTGCGTATTCTCAAAACGTATAATGTCATGACATCCATCGGGACAGTTATGATTGGCATATGTAGATATTTGCTTGAAATAAGTTGGAACGTAATCTAATAAAGGCTTGAAGCACTGGTTTTCAGTGTCCAAATGTTTGTTCTCTGATATCAAGTACTTTGTAGTTTTCGAAAGAAAAGTGAAATAGCTCTCTAAATTTTCTCTCGTCATTTCCGAAAAACTGTATGAATTAAAGCAAAACTCAATCTTGCAGCTTAAGAAATCGTTTAGATAATCGGGAATGATCATAACCACATCGTATTCATTGATAATAGCATTAATTGTTTTACCGCTGCCTGGACAATAAAACAAGATTTTCAATTCGGGAAAGTTATGGACAACCGTAGCATAAGACATAAGGAGTACCGGGTATAAGTCACACAAAAGTATACAATTAATTCCGCCACTACCATGTTTTAAAAAATTCTGCATTACTCCTACAGGTGAACAACACCCGATTTCAAGAATGTTTATATTGTCCTTCAGGAACTTACTAAGAAGCAAGTAGGTGAAATAATACCGGATCGATAATGTGTTTACAACATTCCCATTATCTGCAATAATACATTTAGATGTATCTTTTATTCCGAAGTTAGATATATTGCTAATTTCACTAGACCTTACATTGAAGCTGGTTCCATTTTCGTTATTGTACTTCGCTAGTAGTTCAATGCTAAGCATTTCGGGAGACGAGAACTCTACACAGTAATGCGACTTGTAATTTCTTAATATCTCTGCCATTGAGTATTCATCTCCATTTTGGAACGCTTTAAAAAATGTGTTGTAGGGCTCTCTATTCAAGAACCCTTCCCATAAGTTCTCACCCGTGTATTTCGTTGCAATATTTCTCTTCTTCAACGAAAGTAGCTTTTGAGTAACGGAATCCATTCTTATATTATGAAAACATTCATTTGCAAGTGCATCCCATTCGCTAATAACCGCATCTTCATAGAATTTATCATCCAGCGCTACACACGGTCTATCGATTCTTAGTTCTTCGATTTTTTCAATGACCTCCTCGGGATTTCTGAAGTCAACTAAAAACTCGTCTCCAACTATTTCGTGATAACCAGATTTAATGCTTCTGTCCCCGAGTACTGGAACTCCTAAATGAAGTGCTTCGGCAAACACGCAGCCAAACGTTTCAAGGAAACTAGTTCCAAAAACACACAAACAGCCCTGTAACAACTTGCAATATTCTGCCTTGTCCTTGATACATCCACGCTTGTGAATGAATGGGTACTCCTCCAATTTAGGATCCCAATCACAATAAATCGGCTTAATAAGAATGAGCCTAAAGTCTGGATTAATTTTATAATATTGCGTGCCTATATTGAGAACTCGCTCGAGACCTTTTGCCCAATTTGATGCGAAAATGATGTGGTTCTGGTTGTATGCAATAGTGTTGTCCTTCTGAAAATGCAATGGGAATAAACCGTTGTATATGGGAGTAACACACACATTACCAAGCTTCTCAATCACATTGTCCTTGTGGAAGTAGCTAACGGGGACCACTCCAAGGTTGTGCTTGTAAAAGTAGTCGTGCACTTGTGAAGTACTATAGCGCCCACCTACATTGCCGCAGACCTCGGGACCTAAATAGTCGTGGCACCAAACAATATATTGGTTTGTGGGATTTTGCTTGTGCAAGTCCATTGCGATGTCAAACTGCCTCTGGACGATAACAACTGAATTACAAATATTTTCAATGTGGGGATTCATGTCGTTAGGTAAAAGCTCATAGCGCACGCCGTCCAATGTCGCTGGCGAAGACCGGTTATAAATTGTAACTTTGTAACGTGTTGCAAGATATTTAGCGGTTATGTAAAAAAGGAACTCGCTGGCACCGTATCCGTTTTCAAGCACACTACGATGGGTCAAGTGATTATTAATGATAAAGAATATTTGTTTCATTAATAATTAAGAACATTTAATATTGCAATCATCAACTAATAATTCGCTTACCAATACGCACCATCTTCAATGTCTTTGTACCCTTCAGGCTTAAGATGATCAGGAACCTCAATAAAATATTCATTGATTAGGTTAGGATTAAACCCAAAGGCTCTGTTTGTTTTAATACCAAACCATGTTGCTAGATCACCACCTTCAACGAATACCTCCTTCTTCATTTCATTTTGAATGAAATCGGCAACGAGGCAAGAATAGGCTCCTGCCGAAATAATTGCTCCATCAAATTCAAAGTCTTTAATCTTATTGCATATGTCTTGGGTCGTTTCCAGAATGTTATTGTGCGGTCCTTTATTGAAAAAAGTGTAGCCATTTTCAAAGTATTGTATACTTTTAACCGTTGTTGGAAAAGCCTTATTCGCTTTTTGAAGATTCCCAGATTCGTACTGTTGTTTCATTAGACATCCCAAGTTATTCACAATCAGTATGTGCTTGTTATTCACAAAGTCGTAAAAGCTAATAGGCGGTTGCTTGCTTGAGTGCTCAACAAAGTCGTAAAACTTTTTAGAACGCTGTTGGCGCCTTGGTAAATTGTGAAAGTGAAACTTGATTTTATAGTCACTTGCTTTAACAATTCGCAAAAGGTTGCTTAAGTAGTCTTTTAGGGTTTGAGAATATAATATTTCTTCAGGTTTTGAATTCATATCATAGTAGCCCGAAGTTCGACAGAGCCAATTAACTATAAGAGAGTTTTCTGATTTCAAACATCCATTCTCGTTCTCGCAGTGTGTATCCAACCAATAGCAAAGCAACAATGTGCTTTCTGTGTAACCTAATCTTAAACAACTCATTCTACGTACTTGGTCTATATTATAAGTCAGCGTTAAACTAATTGGTTTTTTCATATAGTTGAAACTGCTTGTGCTCATATCGATCTCGTGTATAGGCTTTATTGTACAAATCAGTATGTGCATTCCACAATGATAAAAACTTTCCATATTTTCCTTTATTTCCACTTGTAATCCAAATTTCAGCTCCTGGATAGTAAATATCACATTTATTGATTAAACGAATATATGAAAACTTACTCCACCAGAAGTTTCCTGAGAAATGATATGGCCATTCTTTTCCACCCCATCCATTTTTGCTAATATACTGTTGAATATTGTCATACTTATTGCCATAAACCTTATGCGAGGCGCCATTCAAATTAACCCCAACAGCATCATATTCCTTTAGTCTTGTGTATGCTAATTCAAAGTGTTCAACTAGGAAGTATAACATGTAATTATTCCAACATGTAACGTTGTTGATCGCTTCTTCGTTTTGATGTCGATCACTTACACCCTTGCTATGGAGATATAAGACATAGTGTTCATCGTCGCACTCTTGCGCATCTCTTAAGATCAAGTCCAGCCCAATTGATTCAAAAGAATTTCCATGATTTTCACTGCTGAAAAGAATAATTTTTGTTTTACAATCACTAAAGAGATTATGGTTTGGAACAGAATCACAACCAGGTGCACTAACAATACAGCGAATTTCTAAAATCTTACTGTATATTCCAGAAATTTTTATTTTTTCATAAATATTTGTAATTATAGATTCCCAATTATTAATACAACAAATGTTAAAATAAATAATAATAGGCGTATCAAGTTGCATAGTTAACTTATTTTTATACTGATCATATATTTGAATATCGTTGTTCAACTTGTTAGAAATATCATTATACAGATCTTCATTAATTAACTCTTTGATCTCACTTGTTGAACCATCATTAAAAGCTTCATAGGCAGGCGGGGGAATGTAGTCTATCCCCAATTTATCATATAAATTAACTAATGAAAGTTTAAGCTCTTCATAGACTAGCACGCAATAGTAAGGAACTAAGTTTATATTATACGCACCATTTGTTGAATATAAATTATAAAATAATGAGTCATATTTACTTGTCTTATCATCATATAGTTTGTGTAAGCCTTCGTAAAATGTATCATTATTAATATCCTTGATTGCGCTAATAGCTCTACTAATTGGGTGACGAATACAAGTTACAACGCCCCAAGGATTTAAAACACTTATATAGCGGACATCTATATGGGCTAATACAATTTTTGAATTTAAAAAAGAAGATCCTGCTTCGCTAAAATCATTACCACTCATCAGGTTCGGGAATGTTGCATTAGAAAGATAGATTAATTCATTTTCTATTCCTAGAGTTAAAAATAATTTTTTAAATAATTTTTTCAATATTTCACCACCACATTCGGGAATATCTTGGTACATTAATTTATTGTTCAAACTCAAGGCTTGCCTAAGATTAGGTTTAATGGATGTATTTACAATGGACATTTGTGGAGTCTATATTATATTACTACGAAGTCAAGCTACCCCAAACGCAACACAGTTTGTGCAGCCTCTTGCGAAAAAGCCTCCAATGTGAAACGACTCTTGTCCATCCCTTCCAAGTACTGACGAGTGTGACTCATCAACGCCGCTATTCGCGCATTGTCGTCAATAACTGCCTCTATTTGCGCCGGATCTGAGTAAAACATGGGATAATCCTCACCGAGCACACTCTCGGTCGCCGGTAGCCTAGAAACAAAGGCAGGCACATTCAGCGACATAATCTCCAATACCGAGTTGTTCGCAGTGGCAGCCCAGAGTGGAATAAGCACCACAGACTGCAACAGTGTCTTGTCAAAGTCGTCGTTGGAAAGTGACAAAATCTCAACCTCTCCCTGGATAGTTCGCCCCCGTCCCTCTGCCTCCTGCCTAACCGCATTTATTGTTTCCTCATCTGCCATTCGATTAATCCACTGTCGACGCCGCGCCGTCTCCAGGGTATACACTTCCGAAAAGATACGATCCTGGCGACCAATCTGCACTACCGACCAGTTTTGAACTAACCAAGCTGAGTAATCGCTATTGAGTCCTAATTTACCCGCCAAGCCTCCAACATCCAATGCAATGGGGTGGGTCCATGCATCCATTGGAGGCGCAATTCCCCAAGTAGCCCGCAACCAGCGCGTTAAATGTGGTATTTCATCAGCATTCATCACCACCAACCTCTTGCATAGCGCCAAGGACTCCCCAAATCCATCCGAGGACATGGGATGCTGTCCTCCATTAAAGCATTGCGCTTTTAGCATAGGGTTCATTGTAAATAAGGTGGGATTCAGATAGGGTGCGTGCAGCACACCTATCCATGGCTCCAACACAGGCGAGTGGAACTCGTAGCAATCAATAGCGGTAATAAGCTTAATTTCATCGCGCACCTTGGGTCCGTGCATTGTAAAACTGAGCCACGGCAGCTGAAAGAGCTGCTGAATAGCCCGAAACCAGCCGCAGCGGTGATCGTGTTTGCTTTGAAGCCAGTAGCCATCGATTACACGTATCTGTTTAAAGTAGTTCACCCGTCCTTTACCGGAATGCCACCATTTGTGTCCGGCCGAGTACTCATGGGTCGTCCAGTAAGAGTCAAGTGCAAGATGCTGTGCCACCTCAAACGGTGCCACTTTAATTTGGTTGGCTTTGACGTTACAAAAGTGAACATCCTCGGGTACTAGCCAGGTGCCGTTGGCGGTTCGGAGCCAATGACTGCGAATATCAGGATTGGCAATCCAATCGGGAAAGCGGTCAGCCCGAGTCCCGCAGCATCGCGCCATAGCTTTGGGACAGCGAACGGTGAACCCGCCATTCCCAACGCCATTCGGCGCTAAGCCGTATTGCAGCGGCCACGGAGCCCCACAGTATTCGAATGGGAGCGCCGCTTCAATACCCCGTGTGTCAAATAACCAGGTGTCTTCTTGATACAGCAAAATACGCTTACCAGTAAACTGCCGCCAAAAACCACGATTCTTGCGGAGGAGCTCTGAGTACTCCGAGACTCTGGATATGTCGTGTTTCCACTCCAGAATGTTGAGTCCAATGATTCCAAATTCGCGCACCATAGCAGCATTGCGGGGTCCGCAAACAATGGTGTGTTTCCACTTAGGTAGCTTTAAAATGGTGTTCAGCAAGAGGGATTCTAGGTGTGGCATTTCGCGGAACTCAATCAGCACGGTTTCGTTGTGCGCCTCGGCGTCCCAGTTAAGCGCGGTGAGGCCGAGTCCACGCAACGCTGGCAGCCAGGACATACAAGTTGCAATATGATTTTTAGCTGAATGCGAAACACCTAAAGCACCGTTCATCACTTGACACTGCCAGGGTTCGAGGAGCACGTTGAGCAGCTTGGGAGACAGCCTGGCGCCGCTACTCGCACCGCTTCCTCCTCCTGCTATCCCAGCCAGCGAATCTGCTAATCGTTCAATTACGAAATCCTTGGAACCTCCGCCACTCGCTATCGCAACAACATCACGGCGCACATTTGCAAGCCCTGAAGTGACCTCGTTCTGTAAAGAAGCGTGCTGACCGTAGGCACGCTCCATGCCCTTGCTGCTGTCGTTGACTACGCGTATAATCTTCTCCCACGCTTGCATAGATTCATCCCTTCCTCTTTCGATTGACAGCATCGCGCTTGTAAGCATGGATACCACAGCGTCACCGGACGCCGGATCTATATCTAACTTGGTATCTACATTATTATTGGATTCCGATTCAGCAATACGCTTTTGAAAATCACGATAGATCCGCTCAAAAATCTCGAGTTGCCATTCGTTGAGCGACTCAAGCAAATAAGTTACTTCTTGCTTATCTTTTTGTTCAATATGTAAACTCATGGCGGAGGGGGGCTATTCCATATATCAATATTTTGAGTTGTATAAAAACGCAAAAAAAAGTCTGTAATATAATAGGGCATGGCTGCGGTCACACAATATACTGATATTATTGATGGAAATCCGTATAATTTGCCTTCAGGGGTACCAACGAATGGCTTTCGCGAAGGCGTTTATGATACTTCTCAAGCAACGGCAACAGGTTCAACTGCCCGAATTAGGGCGTTACTCTACGTTTGGCAAAAATCTACGCTACCAAGTGCACCTGTGTCGGCAACTGGACCGTTTTACGCTTCTGATAATTCAAATGAGTTAACAAAAGAACAAAAGGACACAATGCGCTTGGATTCCACCAGTGGCACTTCTAACTTTATCACGTTGCTTAGTGATAGTGGCTATGCACCCGATGAAGATGGAGAAGAGGTATGTTCGGACAATCCAGGCGGCAAGGATCCTTGGGAAACTATAATTGAAACCTTTAACTATGACGCTTCAGGAGGCTCAAATCCTGTAGCATTTATGCGTCGTTACTTTCCACCAACTGCTGCGAATAGTGGTCGTTCCGAAAGCGAAAAATTGGATATATGGCAAGACGATCCCGATGACTACAGCACAAAAAAAGGAGATATTGTAATTTGTTCGGATATATTTCATTTGATTGCACCCACGCGATATAACCAAACTACAAACCTACCAAGTTTTGCGGATGAAACTGACTACGAAAATTACACTAAGGTTGATAAAGCTTTCAGTAATCTGTTTCTTTTAGTTGAGCCAGGGGGTCTGCTGATTTTTAGTGTGCCGTACGATGGTGATCCAACTGCTACAAGTGGCGATGTAATCGAAAAGGCGCCGTTTCCTAATAACGTAACGGACTATCAACAAAAATGTCACTTATGGGAGTGGGATTATACTCTAACCTTGGGGACAGAAGAACTGTCAAATGATCCCAGAAACACCGAGTCATCAACAGAATTAATAGGAGACCTCGGATTTACGAGAAGCATTAACTGTCCACCCGAGTTACGCAGTTTTACGCGAGGAGCATTAAGAGCACTTTTAAATTCAGCTGGATTTACCAGTATAACATTCCACCCAATAACCGGTAGTATGAACGCATTAGGCATATACTGGAACGCTACAATCAGTAGTGGTGAGTGGACCGCTAACAACTCAACGACCGAAGGTCAGCTAGCATCTAAAAGTTTGATTGTTACAGCTTCTCGTCCAGCGTCGTAAAACATACGTTAATCCATAAATAACTAAACTACACCGAAGAATAGAATAAATGCCGCTAAATCCAATCCTGATTCACCCCGCCACACTTAGATATTCTAAGCCAAAAGACTACGTCACAGACCTCCACTCACGTCAAACTCAACACTTACCCTCTTTCAAAAGCGATGAATTTAAGCCTGACCATAGCATTTATACAAATGCCATAGTCTCGCCCAATGGGTATATTTATGAAAGAGGGGAATCGGGAGATTGGGAATGGGCGAGCCATACGGGTGCGTGCGGCTGTGAGGCAACAGCGCAAGACCGAACAATCACTAATAAGCAAGCAGAACTCCAAAACTCACACACAAAAGTAATTACACTCGCTTGTAAGTGGGGCTGTGGAACGTGGCACTTTCCAATGGAGGCGCTGGTCGGTTTATATTCTATTCCGCCAGAGTTACTCCACGACCAGCGAGTACTGATTCACATAACAGCCATCACAGAGTACACAAAAGCGTGGCTTGCAATGCTCAACATTGCCCCGGACCGATTAATTGAAGGAACCATCCACGCCAAAGAGTTAGTAGTTCCGTTGCTAGGCGGGTGTGGCGCCCCTCACCTTTTTCAAATAAAGGCACTCCAGTCTACGATCCAGAGCCACCTC
>WLWF01002581.1_pt1 | contig 12838 bp, 9 predicted proteins | sample 6718331 | NCBI WGS metagenome assembly WLWF01 (sample SAMN12718692, study PRJNA515312) | sponge metagenome | isolation source: marine sponge | host: Mycale hentscheli | place: New Zealand: South Island, Marlborough, Capsize Point | collected 2003-05-01
AGTGGAACGGTAGGAGACTTAGAATATACTTATTATTATGATTTACTAAAGGATACGACGCAGGTTGTCAAAAGTGCTCGTTCCCCTCTACCTAATTCAGTGTTTTCAATCAGTGGGTGTAAAGATGACCAGACAAGTAGTGTAGTTTTAACTGACCGAGGCTGGAACAGTGCTTTAACTACCTGTCTAATTGAAATTTTTAAGAAGCACCAATATGAAATTACCTTTCATCAACTAGATAAAGAGTTGAATCGTTATATGAAACAACACGATCTTAGTCAAAGACCTGTTCTTAGTAGTAGTTGGCCAAAACAACCAGGTAGTTTAATTTCGTTAACCCGTCCACAATTAATGCTACCACCTCTTAGTCAAGAACAAAGGGATGAACGACTTATTATGAGATATCTACAAGATAGTTTAGCATCATTTTAGATAATTTATCTAATTTAAAAATATTATTAATAAGTAAGATAAATTAACTATGAAACAAACACAATTTAATTATGAAGTAGGTAGTGATAGTGGTGATAGTGGAGGGGAAATAACTGTAGGAACAGGAAGTTCCAAAGAAAATCTTACTGGTACTGTCGCATTACTGGCGGGTGTTGCAACTATTAGCACGAAATCAACAAATACTATTTTAAAAATCATAGGAGCTGGTCTACAATGGGTAATTGATAATGGATATATTGAAAAGGGATCTAGATGGATTAGTAACAAAAGGGAAGAGATGTTTGGATATTTAAAAAAATGTCAGAATAAATGTGAAAAGGATGGTAAAATGGAAGTATTTAAAAATAAGATTTTGGCAGAATATGACCTATTACAACGTCTTGAACAGGAAATGAACACATTAGGAGAGGAATTTCTTTTGATAAGTCAATTTAATCTAAGACGGATTACTCTTAATAACGAATTTACTAAGTTGGAGAATAATAAAAAAGAATTAACAAACTCTATCTATGGAGATGTCGTAACACTCCGTAATTGCGGTCTAATCGCAAGGCAAACATACTTTAATAAGATTTGGAAACCTGCTGAAAAATTTAGAACAAAAATACTTGACAATGCGGTTCAGGTGGCTAAAGAAATTGATCAAAAGGTAAATCCACCAGAAGGACACCATCGTCATTTCATACAACCTATATTAGGTAGTGACAAAATTAGAAAACTTTTATGTGATAGTGATATCCAGGCGATTTGTCTTCCCAGTATTGTTGTTGAAAATACAGAATATTTAGGTATTGGTCTACAACTAGAAGCTAATGATGTTCACGGATTAGATATATTTGATAGTAAAAATAAACATAGTTTAGATTGGATACCATCAGAATGTCCACAACCCAACGGTATAGACAATAGTGACTATACTTTATTATTCCAAGCTACTACCTTATTCCAAGATGCTGTTAAACTAGATAATAAAATAATTGAAAAAGAAAAAACGGTAAAAACAATTCCCGAATTAAAAGAGCTATTAGATATTTATAATCAAGCTGCATTAAAGTGGAAATGGGATTATTTATATGCCCAAGATAATCTGGAGCAAATTACAACTAATATTACTGCTCTAGAAACACTTAGGGAAAAGATAATAGGGGAAAAAAAGGAATTAGACCAGAAAATTAATAATGAAAAAATAGCTAAAAATATGGCCTATGCCTGGATAGGTCTTTCAAGATTTGGACAGACTACCAATACAGACAAGGCATATTTACTAGAGAGTAGAATTGCTGAATCTAACTATTATGAAACTGAAAATCGAAAAATAACTTGTCGCAACGTATGTGATGAAAGAAATTATAAACCTCATGGAACTACTACGTTCTCTTATAATGAAATAAAAAAAATAAAAAAAACAAGAAAAATTCGTTCTAGAAACTGTTATTTCGTAGATAATCTGGGTAATAAAATAAAGATGATTACCTGTGATGAATATAAGAACACACCAATACAAGATGCTACACTAGACAATAGCGATAAAATCGTTTTAAAATTTTTAAAAATTAATCCAGGTATGTATAGTAGAATAGACCAAGAATCGTTTAGTTTTATAAAACGAGAACTCAGTAAAGCCAACTCAGATCCAGGCCCAGCTAAAACAAAACTAACTACTCTGGCTAATACGTTTAAAATATATCTTACAAAATTTTTTAGTAAAGAGGCAAAAGAAGAAGATACTTTCAAGCAATATTACGAGAGAGAGAGAAAGAGGAGAGAAAATAGTTAACTTGTGTATTTTAATAACCTTTAATATAATATACATATTTTTAATGGTCCCGATAGAATAATATCTTAGTAAATATTAGTTTTAATGACAAAAATTAAATTTAAAGTAGGGGATTTTGTTTCTATAGTCCAAAACCAAATCCCTGATTTTAAAAAGTATAGTGGCTATCTGGGAGAAATTAGACAGATAGGGAGTCAATATGTTATAAAACTAGAACCAAAATACCAGAAAGACGGTGGAACCAATCTGGGCCTACCCATTACCAAAAATGCCCCTGTTCTTATTAATGATCCTAATTCCCCTTATCATGGACAAAATGGTCTAGTAAAACATAAACAGGGCAAGGGACTATATCAATTAGAATTGTTAGGAGGTGCTAGAAAAAGGAAAATATTTCATCAGGATAAGTTTAAAATATTGTATAATGAAATTAAGGTAGATGCTAATTTAGTGAGCCAGTTACTAAGAAAGGAAATCGTAGGAGGTGCTGGGGCTGGTGCTGGGGCAGGTGCTGGTCGTGATCAGGATTCCACGAAAATACAAGATAATGAAATTTGTCGTAATGTATGTAATATTAATGCTAGTAATGATACTACTCGTAGAAGGGTATGTCCAAATTATGTAGATATGATATTTGGTACCAGAGAGCAAAATACAAAAAGTCGGGAATGTCATATCAGTAAAAGTGAAAGAAGACGAACATGTTGTGCCCAATATAGAACCTTAAAATGTGGAACAATTTGTGGTAGATACAAATTTTGGAACCCATCTCAATATGATAAAGGTGCCCCAGTAAGCGATGATATTGATAATAGAAGTTGTTTTATATCATCACCAAATGGACCAGATGATCTTGTTACTACTTGTGAAGAATTTAAAAATTCAAAAGATATAGGTAAAGGTATAGAACTAACTGATATATCCAGTGAAAGTCGTAAGTCAACACCATCTGGAGATATTCACCCAGAACCTACTAGGACAGCTATAGTTTCATCTCCGGAACCGAGTTTAGTTACCACCCCCGTTACGCCTAGTAAAGACGTAGAATCTAAGCAAACAGGGTTAAATCTAGAACAACAAAGACTACAAGAAGAACTTGTTAGTCTACAAAAACTACTAGTTCAAGTCAAAAATGATAAAATTATCTGCGAAGAATTAGAGAAACAACCTAATGATAAAGTCCCATTCGCATACGATAGTACCGGCTTTTTTACTAAAAGTAGACAATGTTTACAAGACATTGAAGTATACGATAAAACAGGTTATCGCAAACATTATAGTAATGTTGACGTATATAGGGATGGTAGAGGTAAATTTCCTAATAAAGGGGAAGTTATTAAAAACTTAGATACCATTATAATAAACACTAAAGAAAAATTAAGAAAGTTAGGTGTACCTATTCCAATTAGTGATCCACCAGTTATGGCTCCAAGTGTGTTACCAACGATAACCCAAGATTCAAGTGAGCCTCCAGGTTTACCACCACGCCCAGATCCTAAACCAGTGGCAGAACCTAAAGCAGTACCAGTGGTAGGACAAGGACCACAACTAGTGGTAGGACCAGAACCTGGAAGAGGACCAGTCCTTCCTCCACCTAGATATTTATATTTTTATTAGTGACATTTAAATTTTTTGATACTTGTTAAAAAGAAGTATCAAAAATGAAACGATATAAGCTTATGAAAATATATATTATCTAAAGCTATATAAAATGATTATTAGTGCCGAAGTAAGATGGCCTGGACCTGATAGTGCTCAACGGGTCGGGATTAGAGGTTCAGTCGTCATAAGTCAAGAAAAACCTGATTGTCCCGCATATTATCAAGTTAATTTAAAAGGACTTAAGCCAAACAGCTATCACGGTTTTCACATTCACGACAAACCTATAACTAGTGCGAAGGATCTTAATAAAACTTGTCAGAGTTGCGGTGGTCATTTTAATCCAACTGGGAAACAACACGGTAGTGTCCTAAATGACCTACCCCACGAGAGACATGTGGGAGATCTAATAAATAATCTTAGGGCCGATAGCACCGGAACAGTTAAGGTTAGTTTTTATGATGATATGGCGATATTAATTCCAACTAACAAGACACCCTACACGGTGATGGGAAAAAGTATTGTCATCCATGAAGATCGTGATGATTTAGGACGCCAAGGTGTCTCACCTGTCCTTCCCTACGTTGATTCTAAAAATATTAGATACGATGGATCACCGGAAGATGACGTTCATTTCTACCAAGACGAAAAGAAACGAGAAGAAAGTCTGGTAACTGGTAATGCTGGGGCTAGGTTAGCTTGTGGAAATATAGTTCCAACTTGCCCTCCTGAGGTGTTGGATTTGTATATTAATAACGATTAGGGTATTTATGACTTAAAATATAAGTTATAAAAAATTTGAAATGCCTTTGGCTTTATCAACGGTAACCATCTTAACACAATAATTTTAAACTATGTTTGGTAACACGGCACAAGCCAATAACTTAAATTTCCTAGAAGAGGGTGTCAAACCACCGATGATGGGTCAAATTAAGGCAGATTTTATCAGCAAAGTATATTGCTTACTTTCCATTCAAATGGTCGCGACCTGGTTAATGAGTTATCTATTTTATGCCAATCCACAGATAACTAATTTTGTCTTAACCGAAACTGGACTTCTGGTAGCATCTTGCCTATTTACCTTTCTGTTTCTATTTCTCTCGTGGTGTTATGGAAAATGTCATCCCTGGAATTACCTAATCCTAACTGGGTTTACCCTTTGTGAAGCCTATTCCGTTTCCTATGTCTGTCTATTTTATCAATCAACTAGTATTATGTTGGCCTGGGGTCTGACTGCTTCCATATTTATTGGCCTAAGTGCCTATGTAGTCATCACGGGCAAAGATTTTCACTTTTTAGGAGCTGGACTGTTTTCCTGTTTGTGGATCCTAATTATTGGTGGACTAATCCAAATTATCTGGCTTCCCAACAACCAAGTTTTAAATACTTCTATGGCAGTCTTAGGTGCTATGGTCGCAAGTGGTTACATCCTGTATGATACTAGTGAACTGGTAAAACGAATGGAACCTGATGACTTTGTCTATGCTTGTATGAACTTGTATCTGGATATTATTATGTTATTTCTAAGGTTATTAGAACTACTTGGTAAACGGAGGGATTAACAAGATGGATTAACAAGATGGATTAAATTGATTGCTTAGGTAGATAGATTAAGTCAACTGACTTAGCAGCTATTTTATTTTCTAAGGGTTTTAATATTAACAATATGTCTGATTGGTTATTTCCAGAACAAAATTGCCCAGGATTAAATTGTTGTCTGACACCTAATTGTATACCCTTAGATAAAAGACACCCATTTGGATCATTTTTAACAACTCTAGTAGGTAGCACCCCTTTAAACAATGTTGTTATTAAGGAACAGTTATTTATTGAAAGACCAATTTTCAGTGGTCTAGTAGCTGAAGAGTTAATTATCTTAGAAGAAATTATTAATTATACTGGGACACATACCATTAATGTCCTCGGAAATAATTGGACAGGACGTGGTATTACGAGTCATAACCTAACAAATGATAAACTATTTGATAGTCAGGGCTACAAAGAATTAGTCTCGTCTACAAGACTTACTGAGGTTAGATTTATAACTAGTTTTAGGTGGAACATACCGAGTGCCTTTCCTGATACAGTTAAAAAATTTTTTGATAATCTTGAAGATAATCTAACTAAAGTAATACCAATGAAACTACCGACGAAAATAGGCCAATCTACTATTGGCACTATTTTAGATAAACAAAAAATACCTGATCTTAACAATACTTATGACATAGACCTGACAATTAAATTAGTGGTTACCAAAACAAGTTCGGACCGGGATATATACATTAATAATTATTCAGTTACCTTATTGTATGAATTAGATGCTGAGACTAGTTAATTTAGTGTATTGGGGTAGTCCATGTTCTACAAAAGACAGCCAGAAATTACCTATAATTTCACTTTTCCGATCTGTAATATTTTCCGTGTAAATAGGAATATCTTGGTCTTTGACGTAGACATTATTTTCCAACGTATCTTCTCCCTTGTGTTGCTTCAACATTTCTACCACAAAAGTCCCAATATTTTTACAAGCTATAGTCACTTTCCGATCCAAATAATTTTTGGTAACTAGTGTCATGTTTTCGTCCATCAGATTTTCTAGGTCTCGGATTTGGTTATTAAAATCAGCCACCCAATCACGTTCTTGGTTGGAATACGTTTTTTTTAGGTCTGGTAATGTTTTGTTATTACCTTGGTGTATCAGATTTTGATTAGAATCTGGTTTCCAATCACCAAATAAATCATAAAAATAATTACTTTGATCGTCAATATTTGCGTATCTAATCATTTTATTATTTTATTACTTTATTATTTTATTATTTTCAAGATTTAAAAATGTCTAGTTAAACTGTGTCGGTGTTAATTTTAAATCTCGGAAAATAAAAATTAATTTTAGTGTTTAGGAATCTAGTTTATCTAATAATTCTTGACAAACTTCTGGATTAGCTAGTGGATTAACTTCAGTGTTAATTTCTACTTTTTCTTTCGCACCATTCTCAGGGTCGTAACCTCTCTTCCAATTTATCTTTCCAAGACGATTACTATTACTACGCCACATCTTATAATAAACCCTTATAAAGAAAATTAGGAAAATAACTAATAATCCCAAGATACACCAAATTAGTATTTTCTTAGAAAGATACTGACCCCGAGTTATTTTAACAAAGAGACCACCTAGGAGGGATAATAATGCCAAGACCAAAAATAACTTTAGGAGAAACAGTTTCATATTATGACGATAGGTTGTTTCGGCAATATTGTTAGTCTGACGATTTTCGGTAGTAATATTTTTTTCTGCCTCGTTTAAAGTCTGTTTATTTTTATGGACATGCTTATCCTGGATATTTATATTACGCTGGATTTTTTGAATTAGATCATATCCCTTAGTTAAGGTCAGTGTATTTAAGTTATAATCCGTTTCTAATTTAGTTAAATCGCCTTGTTTTTGATATTGAACTTGACACATCTTTTGGTTAATTAATTCCAATGGTTCTTGAAAAGCCGGAAGTCCTATAAAAAGTTGGTCGGTTGGTTTGATGATAAGCTGTTCAACCTTTTTTCTCTTTAGGTTATAAGTATACAATTCTGGTCCTCTAAACAAATATAAAAGTGTCGTCTGTGTAGCATTAGGAAAACTAAGTATAGTATCTAAATAATTGGGAATGTTTCCTAAAACATCTCTAAGAGATTTGGCTTCTGCTTGACCTCCAAGTATTATTTTATTAGGGTTAAGATAACACCAAGCCCCACCTTTGCTAAGACAACTTGGGTTGCCACAAATAATTAGTTCGTCACTACCTTCTGCTACATAATAGGTTTTCACACTACTAGTTAAAGTCCACCCGGCATATTGACGAGAAATATTTACTTTTGGTTTAGCTAAATATTGTTCTAGTTGGGGTTGTGAGACTAAATTTCCACCGAGTTGATTAGCTAATTGCTTAGCGGCTAATTGAGAGGTTAAACTATAGTTTGTTGGTCCGTCACATAAATAGAGTTGATCCTTAGTTGGTGTCTCTTTGACCTGTTTCATAGTCGGGCCCCAAATGACTCGGTCTAAATTGATAAGGTAACACATTGTGTCTTTAATGAAATAGGTCGGTGTGATAGCTTGACCATCTTTCCAGATGGAGGGAATAATAGAATCAAGATAATCTGGAACATTATAAAATATTGCACTAATAAGTGCCCGATGGGTCACCTTCCCCTCTAAAGTGCTGTATTTGTAACAATTCTCAGCCTTAAAAAAAATAATAGACTCTATTTCTTGATTTGCTTGAAAACTAGTATATTGGGGCAAAGAAGCATCAAGGTGGTCTGGAACTCCTTGATAGACCTTATTTATTATTTTAGGAAATCCTTTCTGGGTCATCCATTTGTCGTGATGTCGGGACATTCTATAAACATTAGTGTTCCTAAAGACGTCAATATATTTAGGATATGAGACAATGGTATCTACCATATTTGGATTAAATAATGGTGATTTATCGCACTTTAAATAAGAACTTGTCTGACCATTTGCATTTTTCTCTAGATCACCTACTTCAATTGGTAGATGGTAAAAGCAACTTGGAGTAATATCACGAATTTTAGTCCTATTTTCAACGAGACGATTAGTAGCCTGACGACATTCCATTAGATTAGAACGGCAATTTTTAATTTTATTGTTTATTTGGTCACAAAGATTAACTACTTTACTACCACATTTAGCCTGACAATATCCCTCAGGAATTACTACTATTTTTTCAGGAGTAGTATAGAAAATTTCTCCATCGCTGTGATTAATTCCCTTAATAAGGCCTTTTCCGGCATAAAACCATTTAACTTCTGGATTATCTAAAGCGGTGATTAATTCACAATCTTGTGAACTATAACTGGTTTGGTAATTAGCTAAGATATTCCCTATGGTAAGTAGTCCCTCAGTAATTTCCCATACTTCAGCTAGGTTAGATGTCGTTAAGATAGGATATTGACCACTAACACCCAAATATAGACTATTTTTATCCTTTATTAAAAATTTATGTTTAGCTACTTGGATAAATTCTAATTCGGTAAAAGATTCATCTGTAGTAAGATAGATGGCCTTAGTTGTCACAACAATACCTTGACCACATCCTTCAATATTTTGGTCAAGACCACACTTCCACTGATTATCTAGATAAAAGGTATTTGGTTTGTTACCCACTGCCGTAAATTGCCAAGCAATGGCTTTATCTTGTGAACTAACTAATTTAACGTTATCTGAATTACTATCTAAATACAACCCAGAACTAGTTTTCAAGTAATAATTTTTATTATCTATTAGGTAATCTTGGAAATTGAGTCCTAAAGACCAAAAACTAGTTTTAGCCTTTGTATCAGTAGAATTAAGACGACACGTGTTAACCCCATAAAACTGTCCTTGTCCACAATTATCGTTCCGACCACAAGTATTTAAATAACTAGTTTCACGGAAATCATTTAAGATTTTTACTAGATCACCTTGTTTAACAATAGTAGGAGTGGAACCAGTTGTTGCATCTGGAGACATTATTTTCCATCTAACCGCTATCTTATCAGTGGTTTCAGCTTTTTCTGGAGGACAACAGCTAACCTGAAAATAACTACTTGGATTACACGGACTGTATCCACAGGTATCTAAATAACGGCCACTAAAGACATTTTTAAGTAATATAATATCATTATATTTCACAGACTGACCCGAATTGGTAGAATAATTTGTGTCTAAGATAATCCATTGACCAGTGGTGGGGTGTTTTTCAAGATAGTCGTTTTGATATCTGGTGTAGGTACTAACTCCCTGGTAGGTCTGACAAATATTATCATAGCCACAAGTAGCTAAATAATTAGAGCGGTCTCCATTTAGGTTACGGAGGGTGATTTTATCACCATAGTGTAGTTCTTGGTAATAGATATTATTAAGTTCTGGTTTAATAGTTAATTTACTAATCACCTGTTCTGATAAGGGTTTACTTGATTTTAACTGCTCGGATTGAAATTCGCTATGGGTTAAACATTTTTTAAGTCCTTCCCGACATAGTCTGCCAGGACAACAATCTTCACTTGTTTGACATGTTTCGTTTACCCCTTGACATTTTTGTTGGGTAGGGTTATATTTTTCTAAGGCCTTTGCTACCGATATCTGACCAGAACAAAAATTAGGATTTAAGTTTGGCGTTTTAATAGCTCTGGCAGCGGCAGGACATTGACAACTAGGTATTTTGGTTTTTTTTCCATTTTTGACCAACCATTGTCCACCATCTTCAGGTTTATACTTGGCACATTGATGACAAGTAACAATTTCACCCCGATTATCTAGACTACTCTGACATGTTGGTGGTAGATTAACCGAACAATGGCTTACCTTGGGTACCGGGTTTTTTTCTGGAATTTCTTGGTCACCCCCTCCATAACACATGTTAAAATGATACTTATCGTTAGAGGTAGCATAATGCTCAACTTCTTTTTCAACTTGACGATAACTCATCTTTTTTTTCTTATCATTATAGACAGGTGGTTGCTGAAGGCAACCAGCTGAACTCCATAGGGCTTGGTAACAACTCTTTCCAATATCCTTAGAATTTGGTTTTTTCTCACGACAAGGATCATAGTAATTTACATTACCCAGATAACAAGAACCACTTGCTTTTTTTGTATTATTGTTACTATCTTCCCAGCAACTATTAGGTAATTTGGAACATTTTCCTTTACTAATACCCTCATATCCCAGAATTTTTCTAAATTTTACTGGAATTTGACAACGATCCCCCATTTAGACTATTTTAAGTTTAGGAAAAAACTTAGACTAATTAGATACATGATTTCCCAATTCTTTCCAGTCACTAATAAATTATCCTCTATAAATGTTAAACCATTAAGTACTCCTTGGGTGTTTAATTGACAAATTAATTTGAGATCTATTTCACCTTTTACTTGACCATCTAGTTCACTAATAACGATAATCTTATTTCGATACCAGACATTGGCAAAGATAAAACCATTATAATAGGCTAAGGCATTTAGATCTAAAACTGGACCATTTTGATCATAAACTTGGAGTAGTTTTTGGGTCTGGAAGTTTTGGGTATCTATATAGGTTAGGGTATCGGTGCCATTACTCATGATTAACTGATCCTTATAATTATGAGTTAGACCCCATCCTTCTCCTTGATAACTAAATTTCTGGACTAGTTTTAAGTTATCTTTTGTAACTAAGAAAACACTTCCAACTTGTTGTTTCCAGGTTAAACTATATAGTTTATCATCTATCTTAGTAATTCCCTCAGAAAAAACATTATTCCCTAAGAGATAATTAGTACTTTTTATCAGACAGTTTACTCCAAGTTGATTAAGACTTATTCTAGATTTTCCATATAATCCACATGAAATATATAAGTAATCTCCGTCATAGTATAGTCCCTGGATAAAACAGGGATCCGGATTTTGATACGTTTTTATGATTTTATAGGGTATATTAACCGGTGGACTATTTTTATAATTTGTTTTTATTTTTTTGGAAAATCCCATAAACAATAATAACAATAACAAACAAAATAACGGGAAAATACAATTAGTTTTAATAACTAAAAGTATCTAGGGTAACATGAACCTGTCCTATTAGGGTAACATGAACCTGTCCTATTAGGGTAGCATGAACCTGTCCTATTAGGGTAGCATGAACCTGTCCTATTAGGGTAACATGAACCTGTCCTATTAGGGTAACATGAACCTGTCCTATTAGGGTAACATGAACCTGTCCTATTAGGGTAACGGTTAGACCCATTAGGGTAATAGGGGTTAGATCCATTAGTGTAATAGGAGTTAGACTCATTAGGGTAAGGGTTAGATCCATTAGTATAATAGGCGTTAGATCCATTAGTATAATAAGCGTTAGACCCATTAGGGTAAGGGTTAGACACATTAGGGTAATAGGGGTTAGACACATTAGGGTAATATCTCGTTGGCCTATCAATTTGATCATTATTCCAGATACCCCCACCCAAACTACTAATTATGTCAGATAAACTTAGACTATTGTTATTGTTATTGTTGTTGTTAAACGAGAGTATTTCTTTAATTTTCTCTTTTTGGATGTTATTATGGATACCCGCTTCCAGTAATAAGTCTTTAATTAACTGATCTTTAGATTTATGGTTTTGAAAAGCATCTCCTATCCCTCCATTAACAGCTAAAATCTTTAATTCTTCGTTAGTTAAACCGGGATCTTGTGTTTCCCGATTAACAATTATTATTTCCTTAGGTTGGTTATCTGGAATGATTTGTTGTTGTTTCCTTAATTCTTCTTCTTGTTGTTTTAACTTTTTACTATATCTTTTAAGTTTTTGTTTTTTTCTTTCTAGTTCTTGTTCTTCTGATTTAATACGTGAATAACTATCTTTTGATTTTTTATCTCCATATTGGAGTTCTAGGTTACTAGATAAATTGGATATTGAATGCCCTGTGACAGGCCAGGCCAATTTCCCTGCATTTCCCTTTCCATAAACATTATTTAAACTCATCTTTACCTAACGTTAGATAAAATAGAGTAATTCTATTATTTAAAAATACCCAGAATAATTTTTATATATCGCTAAAGTATATGAATAACGTTAAGGCCTATGAATTACCAGAGTCAGGACTTAGATTTCTATTAACTAATATACCTGACTCCGAATCTTGTGCCGTCTCATTGATGATTAAAGTAGGTTCAATTTATGAACCCAAGGGTCTCTATGGGGGAGCACATGTTATAGAACATATGATGTTTAAGGGAACTAAACAGTATCCAGATAAATCAGAATTATCTAGAACCTTAGATTCCATGGGTGCTCAATATAATGCCTATACTGATTATACTATGACTAGCTATCATATTAAGGTTCAGAAAAAGTATCTAAGGGAAGTTATTAATATCATCTGTCAAATGGTCTCCCAAAGTTTATTTCGGAAAAGTGATTTGAAAGCTGAAATACCAGTAGTGATTGAAGAACTAAGAAGGGAGCGTGATGATCC
>WLWF01002582.1_pt1 | contig 12834 bp, 21 predicted proteins | sample 6718331 | NCBI WGS metagenome assembly WLWF01 (sample SAMN12718692, study PRJNA515312) | sponge metagenome | isolation source: marine sponge | host: Mycale hentscheli | place: New Zealand: South Island, Marlborough, Capsize Point | collected 2003-05-01
GGTCGAAGTTTTAGTCCGCCACGGCGATCCGCCGAATAAAGATACCACAACCTGCGATTGGGGCGATATTCTTGCGCTGCGGGACTATCTTGCTCCCAGTTCTTAGCCAAGTATTTGAATGTTTCGGGAAACTGCTTGACAAATGCATCGCTGGAAATCACTTCCGCCAAGAAATCCCAACATTCGGTCAAGGAAAGTTCATCAAAACTATCCATTATATCCCATTCGGATCGGTAAAGCCAAGTTCGTTGATAATCACGCTCACACGGCATACTGGTATTCTACGGTAGATAAGTCCCGCAGTAATGGAAAAACGCACCCCAACCAGGCGAAAACCCTACCGCTTGGGTAGGGTCTCCGTTGGTATTAGGCAACAATTCGCTGATTGTTGCGGGCTTCTTGTGCGTATTCGCTCAGGGTCTTCGTTGCCGTAAACCACTGGTCACGCTCCAGAAGCACATTGAAGGGCAGACCTTCCAACTCTGCGAGGCTGACGTATCCCAGTTCAGGGAAACCGTGCCCTAGATCGCAGAGACCGAACAACAGCCCATCGGGCGAGAGTTCGGACAGTAGCCAAGTTGCGCCAGCGTTAGCCGTGAACAACTTCACCACAGGCTGAAAGTCGATCCCACCTTCGCCCTTGAGGTTGGCTTCGTAGTTCTTACGAAGTTGTGTTTCGTGGGCTTTAGTAAGAAGTTTCATAACTTCCTTCCTTTCTGATCGGTAACCCTCCGGTGGACTTTTACCACCGCTCCTCACCTTCTTGGCGAGGGCTACTTGCTTGTGATCTCCAGTATACACGTTCGGTGGGACATTGCAAGGCATACAGCAAAAAATAAAATAAAATTTGAGATTGCTTCTTCCCTCTTGATCTGCTAGTATGTAATCAGCAACGAAAGGAAGGGATGCAACCATACAACGAACGCACCCGTCGCAAGAGCCAGCCCACGAAATACGTTGGAGGAGCAGGCAAATACAACAAGCGAGGGAGCAAGCCTAAAACCAACAAGTAAAAACAAAAAAAACAAAACGAAGATCCTCGTCAGAAATGGCGGGGATTTTTGCGTTTTAGAGTGCACTTTACCAAAAACAACGATCCAACACAGCAAAGAGGTCAGATAGTCCCGATACTAACGGGGCTTATTCGCTTCTAATTACTGCTATGGTGTCCCTATGGCGTTCCTACCGCACCCAGGGAAAAACCCCGCCAGAGTTTGACGGGGTTCCTCCTTCGTATCAGTCGTCAAGTTCTGAATCGCACTGAAAATCATACCAATGCTCAAACTCCTGATCGGCTTGATCAGTCTTGATCCATTCCTCAAAGTAGATGATTCGGTTCTCGTACTTGTGAGAAGCCATGTCCCCTACGGATACGAGGTAGTTGTAGTTCTTCTCTGCCTCATTCTCCTCCCAGTAGAGGTATCCACTTTGCATGTCGCTGTAACCCATTTGGGTCTCCTTCTGTAGTTGGTGACACCATCATAACCCATAGGTGACACAAACACAAGTCTAATCCAGAAGTTTCTCCAAAGATTTCGTTTGCCTGCTCCGCAAGGAGTTACCTTGATCCTCCTTGAACTTCCATCGGGGGTCTTGCTTCGCATCCTCAAAGGTGAGTGCAAAGGGTTCACCGACATAGTGGTAGTCGCTGGTGATCGTAGGCTTACGCTCACGGCTCTTCCAGAGTTCGTTCAGACAATCCGTTTCATGCTGTCCCATGACACCTACCAGTTCTCCGATAAGGTTTAGGTCACAGGTGCTGTAGAGATCAGTCTGCACAACCCATCGTTCAATCTGGAGACAGTTCTGCAACATGGTGAATGATGGCGAGGCTGTAGACATAACGACATCAACGGCAGTAGCCATATCGACATCGTTGTGTAGGTACATAATGTTGCACCATTCGTAGCCATCTTCTTCATTGACAGATAGGACAAGGAGGAGAACATCGTCCCCTCCCTTCCTTACATCTCCTCGTTGTGGTTTACTCATCGTACCAGACCTCCTCATCATCTTCCATCATGTCCAACGCCATCAACTTAGTAAGTTCAATAGCATCTTCCTTCCCAAGACTCATCGTGAGTAAAAGTGAAGCGTATGCGTCAGTTCGCATCTCCTCAATAGCCTCAAGATGCTCAATACCGAAGTCATTGACTTCCTCTTGCATTTCTTGGGCAAAGTGGTCTACTCCTTCGTCAACCATGAGGATTGCCGTCTTTACCAGTTCCAGCCTATCGTGGACAGGAAGGAACTCGGAGTCAGGTCGTGTAATAGCACTCATTACCAGTTCCCCTTTCGGCAAGCATTACGACTTGCTTCCTTCTTGCGATTGGTAAAGGTTACCGCACGCTGGCGACGACCTTCTCGCATATCTGCAACCTTACGCTCGAAAGACTCACGGCGCATTGCTTTGCCGTAGTCAAAAGGTTCTAGGTTCAGAGTCATCTTATTCTTTCTCTTAGCCATTGTGGCTCCTTTGGTTGTTTGTTCTATGTTACCTACTTGGTAACAAGTTCCATGATAGCAGAAGCCGGAGGAGTGTGCAACCCCTCCGGCATAGTTTCTGCCTAAAGTTTTCAGACTTGGGCTAGTGCAATACGAGCCTGCCCAAGATGAGCACTCATATCTGTGCACTCATCGTACAAGCATTCTCCGTTGTAGAACGCCATAGCACCCTCAAAGCACATGCCTTCCTCGCTGTACGAGACAGCGATCTTGAGAGTAGGGAATCGCTTAGAAACCCCTACCCAGAACTCTGTGCTGAGTGGACCCCATGCAGTCTCGTAAGTACCTTCAATACCCCAGTTGGGATCAAAGGATAGTTGAGTACGGCAGTCTCCCCACTTGGTTCCCCAGTTGGAGTTATCGTTAGCCCAGTCGTACCAGTTGTCCCAACCAGTCTCGGCTTGCGCCCTATCGCCCTTCTCAATGAGCATGTAGTGCTCTGCCTTCCGCTCTTCGTAGAGTTCGGGAGTCCAGAAGTCATTACTTGAATCTTCAACAAGTTCTGTCCACCTGCCGTCCGAATCAAAGTCGCCAGTAGGCTTAGGCGAACGAGTACCGTTCAGTACTTCTGGCATGGGATAGAGATTCACGAGACGATACTCACGACCATCTTCATCCTCCGTGACGATTTCCATGAACTTCTGAAGTTCGTGAGCATCCAGATTGTCACCTGAATCCTCAATCTCAAAATTGTTACTGCACCAATTAGGCATAGTTGTTACCTCCTAGCAGATCATCTGCCATATCTCGGATACCCTCGTAGTCGGGGATTTCGTCTAGAGTGAAATACTCGGTACTGACCCATAGGGTGTCCAATGCTTCCTGCTCTAAAATGTTTTCTTGTTCTAGTTCCAGAAGGAACTCTTCTCTTGTATCAGTCATTTTACCTCCATGACTTATTGGTTGATACTTCCAGCGTAGCAGGCTAGGGGCTGACTTGCAACCCCTAGCCAAACTTTTATCGCTTCGGTTGAGTAACCTTGACGCTCTCTACCGCTTTGATGTTGATCGCTTGACCAACAACATCGGCATCAAGCCAACCAGCCTCAATAGCACCGTCGATGAGTTTCATGTCACCGACACGCTTCGTCACCCTCTGGTGCTGACCTTGCGGAAGCACGTCCTTGAGAGTGTCGTTGTCAATGCTACGTCGGTTCTGGTGAACGATGGCTACCTTAGTGCCGTCTACCAGAGAGACCTCATGACCCAAGTCCTTGAAGGTTGCTTCTTGCAACTCAAGTGCGTCCTTGATGTCCGCTAGTTGTGAGCGAAGATCAACGATGCGAGTAGCGATTAGTTCCGCTACCTTTGCCTCATTGACTTCTACTTCTATCAGTTGTCGTTGTTCCATTCGGAACCTCCTTGATTAGTTGATGTATTCATCTTTACATACTTCGACTTGCTTGTCAAGTCTTATCCAAGATTTTCTCAGATTTGTTTGTTCCTTGATTTCTTGGTACTACCCACAGTATCATCAGGGTGTGACAATCACAACCTCAGCCGAAGAAAAAAACTTTGGATAAGACTTGCAATTGTCTCACCAACCTGATAACGTGGTTAGTAACCAATAGACCAATAGGAGGTCTTAATGAAATACAAAGTGACAGCAGAACGAACCTTTACTATTGACTACACGATTGTAGTGGAAGCCGATAGCGAAGAATCTGCACGAGTCAAGGTCGAGCAACTGCACGATGAACTTCCAGACTGGGAGGACACCGAAGATTGTACCGTAAAACGAGGACATGAGTTTGACGAAAGAACACCTAGAGTTTATGAAATAGAGGAGGTGTAATGATTTGTCCTAAGTGCGATGCAGAAATGCATGAGCCGTTCGTTGCTCTCAGTAGAGATGACAACCGAACGAAGGTTTGTCCAGACTGCGGAGCGAAAGAAGCACTAGTTTCTTTCTTGGAAGCAACCATCTGGAAAGAACAATATCCAGTCTAAAAAAATAACAAGCAGGTAGCAGAAGTTGAAAGGCTTTTGTTACCTGCTTATTTTTTTTGCCCTAAATAATCAAAAACAAAAAGGGGGCAAGATAGTCCCGTAGTAAGCGGGGCTTGATGAGACTTCTAAACTACTCAATGGTGTCCCTATGGTATCCCCAGCACACAACGCAAAAAGCCCCAACCGATTTCTCGGCTGAGGCTATTTCGGATCTATGCAGTATCTCCGAAAAGATGTCAAACGCTAGATCTTACGTTTATGCTTTACAACTATGTTTGGCGGACTAAGAGGGAAAATACACTCTGTTCTTGAAAAGCCAGTCTGTCGGCTATCAGTTCCTCTAACTATTGTTAGAGCATTCTCCAGAGCAAATCACTCTAGTGTAACCCTTTTCCGTCTTGCTTTGTTCACGAATTTTACCATCATCCGTTGCTTTCTTAGGACTTAATCCCAGTGGCAGTGATTCCACTGTTTATGGCGGAGTCTGCCATTCCAGACTATCTCTCTTATCGTTGGCTTAACTCGTATTCCTTAAAGGACCAGAGCCAGTTCCACTGACCATGTAAAGACTGTAACACACTTCTAAAAGTATGTCAAGTCATTTATCAACAAATTTTCACTTGTCGATTTTCTAAGGTAACTTTTGAAGCAGTGTGAACAGCCTCTCCGTTATCCTTCCGATAGAAGAAGCCAGCCTTGTACGGATTGTATGACACATCTACTTGTGTGTCTAGTTCCTCATCTGTGAGTGTTCCGATTACAAAGGCGTGGACATTCTTCCTGCCTTCTTGCAGTACCCGTTGCCTTCCGGCTTCACTAACTCGGAACTCCACATCGGTGAGGTTCAGTCTGTCAGCGTAGTCGGTGACCCGCCACCCTTTGGGGGTTTTGGTTTGGACACTGAAAGTGTGTTTATGTAGGTTGTAGTAAACTTTAACTTTCATGTGATCCACCATACTACAGGGGTGGGACACTTGTCAAGTATTTCTTGGATAAACTTTTCCAACTAATTCTTGGCTAAGACTTGACAGGCTCTAGGTAGTGTGCTACCTTGGTTCATAACTAACCAGACCGAGGAGGTCACATGACATACAGAATAATCATAGAGGCTACAGACGACGCCCCAACTAACAAAGACGTTGAGTCAGCACTACATGATCTCAACATTGCGCTTGATGCTGGGCATTTCCTCATCTCTTGGAAAGAAGGAGAGGAAGCGTAATGTACATCGTTTACAGACGACCATACAAAGATGGAGAACCATCACATAACTATGACATGGAACATGGGGAAGCCCACGGTCCATTTGAAACCGAAGCAGAAGCAACCAAATATGCCAACGCTTTACCATACTGGCAGATTGTCACACTTGGCGGATACAAAGAACCATGCATCATGACAGACCCAGACGGGAACCGTCGTGAGTTTGAGAACTTCCCCGACCTAGAAGCAATGAAATGGCTAGGCGACTACGAAATCAAGAAATTAGAGAAAATCTGAGATAAGACTTGACACGGTAGAAAAACTCTGCTAAGTTTATTTACATCAAGCAACACCGCTTGAGAAACACACCGACCACAGGAGGTCACAACAAATGGGACACATGCTTACACACCGTTCGGAGTGGGCAGACGGAATCAACGCCATGGACGGCGCTCTTGAAACAGAGTCCATCTTTGAGCCTAAGGTTACGCCTACCCTTCTTCCCAACGGAACGGAATCATGGAAGTCACTCACGGTTTATCGTGAGTACAACGATGGCACTCAGGTAGAACTGAATGCTGGTGTTAAGTCTGGCTATCACGCTGGTTCTTACGCTACCCTTATCAACACTGCTGAGGCTATGTTCCCCAACAGTCTGACGAAAATGGAGAACTACGATGATGGTGCAGTTCTTGTCTTCTGTCAGGACATCGGAGAGGAATACTCTTTCGGAGACGGGGACACGCTTACTAAGCACATGATGTACACCGCATCGCTTAACAGCACCTATTCCACGAAGGCTATCGGTTTCACCTTCCGCCCCTTCTGCACCAATCAGGAAAGTCTCGGTACTCTCCAGTTGGCTCAGAAGCGAACGAAGAACCATGACGCCATGCTTTTCAGCAAGGCTCAGATCATGGCTAACTACGCCGATGCGTTTGATCGCTTCATCACTAACGCTACGATGCTCAAGAGTTACGATATGACTAACTCCCTGCTCCGTACCGTTCTTGATCAGGTGGCTCCTTTGATCATTGATCCTGAGGCTACCACTAAGGCAATCAACTTCGCTGAGAAGCGTCGTGACGGTATCATGTACTACTACGGTGAGGAAGTTGCTAAGTTCGGTGAGAACGCATACAGCCTGTACCAAGCCGTGCAGTCGTATGAGTTCCACGTTCAGACCAAGGGTAAGAACGCTGATATCAAGAAGGTGAACGTTATCTCTGATCCTTCCGCTAATCAGACTCTGACCAACAAGACGGTAGACATTCTACTGTCGGTCTAATACCGAAGACCTGAGCAAGTCTTGAAACTGCTCACCACATTTCGCAAAACAAATACTTGACACAGCCAACACAGGTGTGCTAGGTTGAAATCAACAACTAGCCGACAGAAGTCGGAGAAAGAAGAAACATCATGGGAGAACGAGGAACCATCCGAGTTAAGCACTGCACTACAGACACCGCTCTGCATTTCTATGCCCACTGGGCAGGACCAAACTTGCCAAAAATCTTGGCTGAAAGTTTGGAGCGAGTGAAGTCCGCTGGTCGTCTTAACGATGAGGCATATGCTTCTCGCATTATCTTTGACACTCTTACTGAGTGCACGGGTGATACCACAGGTTACGGAATGGTCGTTGGTGACGAAAACGTCCCCTTTGACATTGGTTACGATGTGCCATGCGTTGAATGGACCACTGAAGGTCAAGTCATCGTGTACATCATTCCGGTTGATCTAATGCTACACGGACCATGGCACTGGAAGAATAGCGATGTTGTTGCAGACCACATCACTGAGCAGTGGACCGCTGAGGAATTTATTTCAATTAATCGTATTAAATACTTGACAAGCGTTTGAGCATCTGCTAAGGTCACTTTCGTGAAGCCCTGAAGGGTAGATTGACCAACTACCACAAATGTCGGATAAGGTGATGTCTTAAAACAAACAAGGCCCGACCTTCACAAAAGTTTCAGAATTAACTTGACAAGTATCTGAGCATCTGCTAAGGTGTTTGTCACTGGGGAAATTCCCCAAACCAACTCAACTAACCAAATGTACTGGAGGTACAAAAATGAGTGAAGAAATTAAAGACAACTGCTGGGATACATTCAAGCAGATTGTACACGCAGGAGTGGACAGAGTAATTCTGTACGGTCCCCCAGGGACTGGTAAGACCTTCTCAGCACTTCACAGTGTGAAGCGAGAGGGACAGGATTCTCACCGACTCACCTGCACCGATGACATGACCAACATGGATGTCACTGGAGGGTTCCTTCCGTCGGCTGACGGTGGATTCCAGTGGATTGAAGGTGTGGCTATTAAGGCTCGCCGTACTGGTGCCCGACTCGTTGTAGACGAGATTGATAAGGCAGGTGGCGACGTGTTCGCTACGCTTCTCAACATGACTGACTCTGATGGGTCGTCTGAATGGGAGCATCCCGTCACTGGAGAGAAGACGACTCCAGCGCCAGGCTACACTGTAGTCATGACCACTAACGTGGAGCAGATTGAGGAATTGCCTCAGGCTCTAATTGACAGGTTCCCCGTTCGGCTCAGGATTGACCGACCACACCCAGATGCGTTGCTTACATTGCCATCGCACTGGAGAGGTTACGCTGACCGTATGGCTGATGCAGGCTCAGAGCGTATGTCGCTCCGACTGTTTCAATCCATGGCGAAACTGTCACGCCAGATGGGCGAGGAAAAGTCAGCCCAACTGATTCTAGGAGAACGTGCCCAAGCCTTTCTGGAAGCGATCAAGATTGATCAGTTCCAGCAGGTAGACGGCTAAGATCGTGCCTCCAATTGACTAGGGTTTATTTCTTTCCCCTAGTCATAGCACAGGGGGGAGAGGGGTTTGGTTGGTTACCCTCTCCCCCCAATTTTTTATTTCAAAAGTATTGACAACCTACCTATCACCTGCTAAGGTGATAACATCATATCCGAGTGAGAGGAAAATAGATATGAACCACATAATTGAACAAGTACACAATCGCAACAGACCGATGCCAGAAGTGTTTGCACGGAAAGACATCCGTAACACTGGTGGTTGGGACGTTGCTAACGTTCGTGCGGTACGAGGGGAACCCTTCATTACCGTATCAGGACGTATCATGCGAGTCCCACTGGACGACTCTAACCTTGCTAAGAGCATTCGTGCCCACGAGCAAATCCACGTTAAGGTTTCTCCACAGGACTTGACTCCCTACATCAATGACGTTACGCCAGAGATGGCTATTCGTTCTGCTGAGGAAGCACGAGTCAATTACATTGCTAAGAGTCTCGGCTTCCCGATGAAGGACATGATCACAGGTTCTGAGAAGCACGACGGCGAAGTCATCGTCCAGAACAACGGGTGGAGCGAGGCAGTTTACGCTGTAGCGTCTTCTATCCACACTGGTGGGCTTCGTCCACTGCTTACTGGTATTCGCCGTGAGGCTCCAGCATGGGCAGACCAATTGCGAGACATTGCTAAGGAATTTGAAAAGTTTCAGAAGAAGCAGATCCGTGAGATCAAGTCTCGCACTTACGGTGTGAACAGCACACCAGATAACGTTGCATTTGCTAAGTACGGCTCTACTGAAGCCGAACGTGAGCGTAGCGATTGGATTCACGGCATGATCTACACCGTAGAGTTTGCCATGCTTATCGAGTCCATTGCTGAAATGCCTTCCCCTCCTATGGAGGAAGTTGCGCCACCTGCACAGAACGAGCAGGCTGACGAAGGTGAAGACATGGAAGATGACGGCGACAACGTTGAAGACGGCGACGAAGAGGCTGAAGGTAACGCTGGTGCAAACGGTCAACACGACGGAGATGTCCAAGACGGTTTGAACAAGGATGCTGAGCGTGAAGAACTTGCAGACGAGAAGCAACTGATTGACCGTAAGGACATCCAGAAGCGAGCCAAAGAGGCATTGAACGCTATGGGGCGACGAGGAGCAGTAGGAGATTGGTTAGACGTTCGTCTGGCTCACCTTCCACTAACTCTTAACGTTGCTGGTGCTATCGGTAAGAAACGAGTCGCTTCCAACGTAGGTCGTAACCCACGACGGATTCAGCGACTTCTGACTGACCCAGAGCGCCGTATCTTTGACAAGAAGGTACGAGCAAGTGGAGGTGTAGTGCTGATTGACTGCTCCGGCTCCATGGACTTGTCCAAGGACCAAGTGAAGGACATCATGCTCTCCGCTCCGGGCTGTACCGTCATCGCCTACTCATGTGGTTGGCGAGCAGACGAGAACACCTATGTGTTGGCAGACAAGGGAAAAATCTTCTCTGGTGACCTGCCTCACTTCCACGCTGGGAACGGCAACGACCTTCGTGCAATTGAGTACGCTGTCAGCCGTAAGCAGAACATCAGCGCTCCCATCGTATGGGTCACTGATGGATTGGTCTACCGTCCTAACGGAGGAAGCGTGTATGACCAAAAGGAGTGTGCCCACTATGCTAGGAAGCACAGAGTCCATATGGAGCACACCCCCGAAGATGCCATTGAGTATCTGAAGGGACTCCAGCGAGGACAAGCACACAAGCCCAAGGTTCTGGACCGATGGAAGGAACTACTTGGGCAAGCGTAATGAGAAAGGCAGGGACCGGATTGCTCTCACTCTCCAGTCCCTGCCTGCTCGTTCTAAACGGCTAACCCCGAAAATAACCGTTCAAGACTCTACTATAGCATAAAACTAAACTAAGGATTGGAGGAATTACATAATGAATGAACAACAATTATTTGACACACCGAGAAGCAAGTGCCCTCGCACCCCAGTATCGGAGGCGGACATGCAGGAACTGTTTGACTACTGGAAGGACACATTCAACAAGCGTTCCTCCACAGTCTTTGACGAGGCTCGGCGCAAGAAGATCGCCGTTGCACTGAACAACTACTCCATGGAAGTATGCAAGCAAGCGATCAAGGGTTGCTCACTCTCTCCATGGCACAACGGACAGAACCCTAGCAACAAGAAGTACACAGACCTAAGCCTCATCTTTCGAAACGCCGACAAGGTGGAGTACTTCCTAGACATCTACGAGAACGAGGCAAAGGGAGAACAGGAGATGGAAGAATGGCTGAACAGTTAGCGAACACAGATATCGCAAGCACCACAGAACTCGTAGTCTCCGAGGACCTTCACCTCAGCGGGATCATACGCACACGGCCAGGGATCACCGCAAGGACCGATGAGTTTGTCAGTGCCATCAACGTAATTACGAAGCACGTCAGTGACTGTAGGTATCGCAGTCTCAGGGGGCTTTCTTATGAAGCCAATGGTGTCCCTAGCGCTAGCCTCTAACTTGAAGGCGCAGTACTGGGCAGTACTCATTCCCTCTTTTTCAGCAGACTCTACCAACAAATCTTTCAACCAAATCGGAACCGAAATGTGTAACTTAGTCAGTTTGTTCTTCTGATCCATCTTTCGATCCAAAATCATCTAAACTTTCCAAGCCCGCTTCTTTCAGGGCCATAGTTAAAAGCAATTCTGTAATCGTAATATCGTACCCATCGGAAATCTCAAGTAAAAGATTCTTCAACCGAGGGTCAACTTTGAAAGACATGCCAATTTTATCAACAGCCAGATCCGCTTTCTTTGGCGGACGGCCAGTTCTCATAACATGAAACGAATCACGCACACTCATCACCTCTTTATATATAATAGCACGTTGGCTACTGAGGGTTCCACTAGTTAGTATAGAACACTTCATAACAAGCCAATGGTGTCCCTAGCGAGCGGGTGCTGCGCTGGTAGCGGCAGTGGTTCTTATAAAGCCATGGTCTTGGGTTCAATTCCCAACGCTCGCACATTTCGACAATGTTAAAAGCAAACTTTGTGTCCACTTTCACAAGGTTTTGACTTGATTAGTAATCCAAAAGGATGTATCTTAATATCTGAGAAGGTGAACGGAGGTGAATCACCAATGAGAAGTAAGATTACAAACCGCATCGACAAGGCGAGAACAAACTCACGCCTACGCCGACATCAACGTGCTTGGAAAGATGTCAACCTTCCAGAGCGCAGACAATGGACAGACTCCCTAGAACGAGAAATTCTACGGATGCGCTTCTGAACAAAGTACATCTAAAATTTGAAAAGGCCCCTGCTTCGTGCGGGGGCTTTCTCATTTTTACTTTTACTCGATAGAACTTTTCCAAAACTGCACGTTTTGAACACTTTCCGCTGCCACGGCTGCCAGCCGCTGCCCGATTTCACCCAACTCTGATGAGTTATTCCAACCCCGCTGCCACATACACACCGCAAAATATGGCAACGCACCAAGTCACAAGACTTAATCCCCGAAACCGGACTAAGAGAGTCCCGAAAAAAATAAAAGAAACTTCTAATATCTTCTATGGTATCCCTATGGCGTCCCTACCGCAGCCGCACACCACACTCAAGGCAGAACTCAGCCCACGGATACACCTGACGCTGCTCCAACGGATGCGTACAAGAGAAGATCTCTCTCCACCTAGCATCAGCCATCTGACGAAGCCACTCAGAAACAGACAAACCATCCGCCTCAGCAGCAGCCTGCCACTGATCACGCTGCGACTCAGAAACCCTAATTAAGACTTGCTTATCACGGGTCTCCTCAACAACGTCCTCATCCTCAACCAGCGTATCTTCCAAAGCAGCCTCAACCTTAGCCCGCTTCACTTCATCACTACGAAGGACTTCCTTAAAATAATCTGTACTCATTACTCACTCTCCTCATCAATAACTTGATCTATAACTTCACTAACAATCTCTGCTTCTATAACGGGGCTATCTAAGGTTTCTTCTAAAGCAACCAATGGTGTCCCCACAGCCTCCTCAGAAACATTATCCAAGATATTCGAAACAACCCCCTGATCCAACACACCAGAAGAAGCCATCAACTCCAACAACTCCAAAGCCTCACCCTTAGCATCACCAGAAACAGCCTCAACAACCTGACCAGCCAACGAAGACTGCACCTCAATAACCTCCTGAGACTCCAACCCAGAAATAGCAACCTCAGTACGCTCCACGTTCATACCCAACAACTTAGCCCTACGATCCATAATACCCAACACAGTACGCACAGCATTCTGATCAGGCTCCAACATAATCTCAGAACCATCATCCAACGTCTCACGCCTAAACTGCGTCAAAGGCCACATAGACTTCTGCATCTCATCCAACCGCTCCAACTCTA
>WLWF01002583.1_pt1 | contig 12831 bp, 16 predicted proteins | sample 6718331 | NCBI WGS metagenome assembly WLWF01 (sample SAMN12718692, study PRJNA515312) | sponge metagenome | isolation source: marine sponge | host: Mycale hentscheli | place: New Zealand: South Island, Marlborough, Capsize Point | collected 2003-05-01
GAGTGAAGCATATGAAGGTGGAGGCTTCTTGAACCCTGATAGAATGGAGTATCTAACAGACATGCATAGCGCAGATAATAGATTAGGTGTAGAGTCTATGGCTAGAGCTAGAGACGAGAGATATGATGATATGGCTAAAGGTCTAGGATACTTTGGTACAGGTAATGATTTAAGAATGCAACCTTATAATGATGTATTAGGCTTATTTAATATGGGTGCTGGTATAGAAGGTACAGGTATGAAACCATTTGAAATGGGTATGGGCTTAGGTAATAGTGCTTTAGCAGGAGATAAAGCTATGGCTGCTATGTATGGACAAGGAGCAGGTGCTATGTATGGTACAGGTCAAGCTAATACAGGAGCATTTACCGATTTAGTTGGTACAGGTTTGAAATTTGGTGCTGGTAAACTATTTGGAAAATAAGGAGATATAGATGGCAACAGTAGAAGGATTATTTAATTTTGATGAGAAGCTTTTAGCTAGAGATGTAGCTGGACAAAGAGAAGATTACATGTTTGGTAATAACATGCCTAAAGGTTATGGTGCAGTAGGTATGGGATTTAATAAGATGTTAAGAGGACTATTTAACAATGATAACCCTATCTTAAAAGAGAAAGCTATTGCAGAAGAAGCATTACAAAGGACACAACAACAGTTAGGTGGAGATATGTCTGACCCATCTAAGATGTATGGTATTCTTATGAAGAACTTAAATGAACTAGGAGCATCTCCTGACTCTATTACTAAAGTAGCAGAAAGAAAAACAGAAGCAGATTCTACTGCAGCAACTACTAGATTAGCTACTGCTAAAGAAGAGTTTAATAATAATATGGCTTTATTAGATTATGGTAGAAAGGAAAGAAATGACCAAAACGATTTAGAAGCTAAAGTAGATTCAAATATGCTTAAAGTAGAAAAACAACTTAATGAACAAATTAAACTTGAGCCTAACTATATGGAGAGTCAAGCTTTAAGTGTTTTAAGACCTACTGAAGGATGGGCTGATTTTGATGGAGGTACTTCAGGACAAGCTCTTGATATATTAACTAGACAACTTATTAGAGCTAAAGGACCTAATGGTAAAGCTTTATTTAATGGTTTAACTGATGCTTTAGAAACAGCTAAAACTCTTTTAGTAGCATCTGGACCAGAAGCAGGAAACTGGTGGTGGAGTGATGATAAAGTAAATACAGATGCTTTATATCAAGCAGCAGCTAAAGAAGTTCAACGAAGAGGAGGTGTTTCTTCAAATACATCTACTCAAACTGAACAACAAGAAATACCTTTAGGACCTAATGGAGCTACATATGTAGAAACTCTTCCTGATGGTAGACATGTATTTCAATATGAAGATGGTCGTGAGGTAGTATCTAAAGGCTCAAATTAGTATGGCTGAATTTGAACCTTATGCAAGACCTACGGTAGAAACTAAACCTACTCCAGAAGGGTATGAGGCTTTTGTTCGCAAAGAAGAAGAGTACGAACCTTTTACTAGGTTTGGTAGTTCTGAAACTTTAGGTATAGATACTGTTACTGAACTAGGTAATGTAGGTGAAATGATATTAGCTCTTCCTGAAATAGTAGGTGGAGCTGGTGGAACACTTATAGGTGGTACTTTAGACTATCTTGAAAAACAGATGGAAGCTAACTATAAAGAAGGTGAGCTTGATAAAAGAATAGATAGTGGTGAAGAGATACCTGCAGATGAATATAAAAAGTTAAGAGCTGAAATAGATAATGTTACTTGGAAGAACTCTTTTGTAAAACAAGATAAGATACAGAGAGAAGCAGCAGCAGGAGATGGCATAGTTCCAGTTAGCTTAAATTTAGGTACAAACTTAGGTTCTGTACTAGAGTGGTCATCTAAACAATTAGGTTTAGAAGAGGAATATAAAGAGTTTAAACAGAATTATGATGACAGAAGTAAACTCTCAAAAACTACAGAGTTTATGACTTACATAGGTGAAGGTCTTGAATCAAGTGCAGAAGACATAGAAAAATCTCAAGGAATTCCTAAAGAAGCTACTATAGCTTTAGCTGAATTAGTTTTACTTAAGACTAACTCACTTGGTAGAGGTATTAAATCTGTAGCAGATAAGACAGGAGCTACTAGTTTAACTAAACGAGCAGGAGATGTTGTAGGTCTTAAAACATCTGACTTATCCAGAGACAAATCATTCCTTAAGAAAATCAAAGAAGACAAGATAGGGCTTAACGAAGGTAAAGCTGAGGCAGGACTTCGTGCTGAAGCTTTTAACAGAAAGATGGAAGCTACTAACTATGGTCCTGTATTAAGACAAAACAAAGGTGAATTACCTAATGACTATTCAGGAGCTATGAGATACTTTGATGGTCTTAGAGAGAACATAGATGTACTTGAAAAGAAATTAAAAGAAGCTAAGACACAAGAAGAGTTTGAATTGGCTATGGCTAACATAGCTAAACAACAGATGCAAACTGATAAGATAGTTATAAAAGAAGTCTATCAGAACTTACAAGGTAAGTTTATTAAAGAAAGAGGTAAAGCAGCTTATGAAGATTTCTTAAAGAAAGCAGAACTTAGACAAGAAGGACAAGACATTAAGTTTGATAGACTAGAACAGGAGATATGGGATAATGTATATGTTCCTCTTCGTAAGTTTAATGAACTAGGTACAGCAGAGTTAGCTAAAAATGGTAGACTAGAATACAATGATATTACAATAGACCCTAAAGTAGCAGGACCTTTCCAACCTCGTATCTATATGCAGAAAGCTAATTCTTGGTTAGGTAATATACTAGAGAATGTTACAGGTAGTAGAGTTAGAGGTAAGAATAAACAGCTAGAGGGTGAAGTAGCAGCTTTTGGTGAACAACGAAATGCTATATCAGCTACTAGAGAACAAGAGTATTTTGTAGTAGAAAGACCTATACCTAAAAAGCTATTTGAAATGTTAAAGAACTGGAAAGAAAAGAAGGAAATCATAAGAGATTCTCAAGTACCTAAACGAGGACCTTCTCCTAAAAATCCTGATGGTTCTATTGACTTTAAAACTAAAGGTGACTTAGTTATAGATAAATCTACAGGTGAGATTATTATGACTAATAGAAATATCTACCAAGAGTTCAGTAGATTCCTTTGGTTAGCTAATCAATTGAATGTATTCCCAGGTAAGAGACCTGAAATCTATGGTATGATGAAATCCTTTGCTGGTAAGCATACATCTTTAACTAAAGTATTAAAACAGCGTAGATATGCTACTAAAGCTTTAGAGAAGTATAATAGAAGAAATGCAGGTAGAGTTGAAACTCCAGCTATGAAACGAGAGTATGAGCGTTTACAAAGTATTCTTAAAGAAGCAGAAAGAAAGCAAGGTAACATTGATTACTATAGAAAGAACAAACAGAAGTTTGAAAAGAAGATTAATGAAATCATGGGTATCATTGACAAAGGTATTAAGAGAGAAGTAATCTCTATTGATAAGCCTAAAAGAGGTGGTGACTATGCAGTATATGAATTCATTAAAAATAAAAAAGGTGAGTATGTTCGTATACCTAATAAAGTATTATCTTTTGCTAGAAAGCAAAGAGATACTAGAGCACCAGGTCAATCATTAAGTACTAGGTCTCAAAGAGCACAAGTTAAGAATGCTACTAGAAGAGAGATTGAAGAAACAGTAAGGAATAAAGATGGTAGTAAACAAGAACAAATAAAAGACCCATTCCTAGTTGAGTTACTTAAGTCTGGTGAAGTAGCACAGTCATTAAGAGACATGGGTATTGAAAGAAGTTTACAAGAAAGTCCTTACATGAAAGAGCGTTCTAAAACAGACCCATTACTAGATGACCCTATAGCTGTACCTAAAGACTTTATAGGTAGACCTAAAGGTAAAGAACAATCTATTGAAACTACTAGACCTGGAGTAGACTTTGCTAAAGAAGGGTTACCTAAATTAGAGCAAATGAGAACAGATAAAGTAACTGCAGAGATACTTGAAGATGTCTTCATGAGAAGAGAACCTAACATAGTTAACCATGTATCTAATGCTATGATTAGAAACATGTTGATTAACCCATTACCTCACATACATAATGAGATTATTCACTTAATAGGTACTGCAGGTATCAGTTCATTTGTTACTCCTAAAGGTGTGAAAGAACTATCACAAGCTATGAGAGATGGATGGGATGATGTTGTAAATGTATCTGAGCTTTATGTAAAAGCTAGACAAGAAGGTGCTCCTATCATGTCTACTAATGTAGTTACAGAGAATTACTTTAGACCTATGTTAAGAATGGCACAAGATAAGGTAGGATTTGGTAAGAATAGTGCTATGGTTAAAGAGATAGCTAAAGTTACAGGTACTAAAGTATCAGAAGTATATGGTGGTATTGGTGATAAAGTATCTAGACAAGGTATGTGGATGTCACGAGATATCATGTACATGGCTCTTCTTAGACTTAAGATGGCTAAACATCCTGAACTAGGTATGGCAGGTGCTATTAAATTAGTAGATGCTCACATGCCTACATACAGAATGCCTCCAAGAGTAGGAGAGAAAGTATTAGGTGCTAAGATGAGTAGAATGTTATCTAAACATATACTATCTCAACCTACTATAGCTATTTTTGCTAGATATAAACATGGTTTTGTTAAGTCAGGATTAAATACTATTAGAGATATGGCAATAGGTATTGACCCTTTACTTAGAAAGATGGGTAAACCAGGAGAAAGTCTTGCAGACTTTATTGATGCTGAAGGAGCTGCATTAGGTAGAACTAAAGAAGCACAGCTTAGAGAAGGATTAGAATCAGGAGCTGCATTAGCTGTTATGTCTACGCTTATCTATCCAATGATTGACATGATGTTAACAGAAACATTAGGTGATGATAGTGAAGCTCATATTAGACGAGGTGGTATACTACATCTAATTGATACTATACAAGCAGTAGCTACAGGTAAGAAAGATAACTATGCATTGTTCTCTAACTTATTTACATTGAATCCTGTGCTGCAGGTTGCAGCTGAACTAGGTATGAATCAGACATTCTATAATGGTAGAAATATTTATGATGTAAGAGACCCTCTTGGTCAGACAGTAGTAAATGTTTTAGATAACTTATCTACTAGAATACCAATGGTATCTATGGTAGGTAATGCTCAAGATGATATGCAGAACTTTGACCCTGTTAAATACTTGTTTAAGAATGCTGATATTAGTCTTAAAACTAGACAACAGATACTACGAACATTAAAACAACAACAAAGACAACAAACTGCTGCTGATAATAGAGCTAAAGAACGACTCCGAGAAGAAATGGCTGAAGAGATGGCTGACTAAGAGATTACTTAAAGGTCATCGTAAGTGAGGTATCAAAAACATCTAAAACCTCACCACGAGCCTTAAAATACCCTTTATGAGGATTCTTTACCAAACCAGGCTATTTGTACCCTTAAAATCACTATATCTATGAGACAGTAGTGTATTAAGTGTTCAGATTGCCTTCCATCAGTAAATTCTATACCAATTCCCATTCCCATCAAGGGACTAAATGTAATAGACATAATTAATTATTCCTAATAAGTAAATACCCAGTGCTACAATGTTCATAGCAATGAGTGATGTTTCTTTCCAAACAAATGATACAACTATCCAGCCTAGTGTGGCTGGGATAGCTATATATAAGTTTAAAGGATAGATGTTATATGCAGTTAGTATCATACTACATATAATACCTATTGTTGATAACCACTTAACGAGTAACATAAGCCATCCTAGAAGCCATATAAGCTCCTCCAGGGGTGTCAAATGAACCTAACCATGTACGGATACCATTAATAGTTCTTCGTACCCTATACTTTTTACCTTTCTTTTCAATAGAACCATGACAAGCTAAAGCTCTATTCTCTTGACGAGTTAATAACCTAAGGTTCTCAATACGATTGTCACGAGGATTATTATTAATGTGATGGATAGTAAGACCATCAGGTATTTTACCATTTGTTTTCTCCCATACATGTTTATGTTCTGACATTGTTTTCTTACCAACTCTTATGATGTTGTATGTTCCTGACTTACTCATATCTCACATCCTCCTGAAGAACAAGCTAACGTCTGTGCTCCTTCCGTGTTGTCTGTCTCCTCTTTAAAGGTCATCCAATCTATATCTCTTGGTGTAGTCTTATATAACTTATCATAAGTTTCTTTATCACACTCTTGGTACGGAGCCTGAACGTAAGTGTGGTCACTATGAGGAAGGAAACTAATACCACTAATTTCATCGAAGTACTTCCAAACCCAACTACCAACTTCCATCCATTCATCATCTTTTACTGATATTGTTACACTAGGTTTATGATGACAAAAATGACGTTGATATAGTAACCAATTCTCTAATTGCTGAATAGCAGTCATGTCATCTCTAGTTATAGCTCCTTTAGGTGCTTTGATAGGGAAGGAAAAGACAGCTGTAGACTCAGGTCTAAATTGCTCATCCTCAACTGATACACCCTGGTCTTTAAGGAAGTTATAAATACTATCCTTTTTGTCCATTCTAATGGTTCTTATGTAATAAGGTGAATGACGAGTATGTATGCCGCTACTAGAATCAACAAGCTGAGACACTGTACCAGAAGGCTTAATACAAGTGATTGATTTGCTCGGCTCAATGTCCAACATCTTTGCGTATTTCTTGTTCGTCTTGTTCGCTTCATTCTTAAGTTCCTCTAAAAAGATAGGGTCTGGATTAGATGTTATCTTTGCATCCATGATACCTGTTAATGATACACCTAGAAGTCTTTCTTCTTTAGTGTTCTTTGTCCATTCTGCAGATAAGAATTGGAAGTTAGTTAGATTAGATTGTAATGTACCAAGAATAGTAGCTAACTGAACCTTTCTAGTTAGTGTTTCTTTAGTATCATTAGCTCTAACAACTACTTCTGTTAGGTTACAGAATTGCTTATCTCGTAAAATTATCTCGGAACATGGGTTTGTCCCGTAGTTAAGGTCTTTCTCTCTACCTTGTTTCTCTGCTTGTACTTGAGCAGCAACTCTATTAAAGATACCTCTCTCACCTGATTTAGACTTGACAAGGGATACCCACTCATCCATGAATGTTTCCATATCAGGACGCTCTGTATAAGCTACACTGTTGTTAGCTAATCCTCTGTATGCAAAGTCATTATACCATGCACCCATTTTAGCTTCTCTCATACGCTTATCTGTTAGGTTAGATAGAGATATTAATGCACTACGTCTAACACCACCAACTACAACTATCTCACCAATCATACATGTAATGTCATGGACCTCAATAGAAGATAACTTACGACCTTGAGCATGTTTAAATGTATCTATAACAAAGTCAAACAATCTCTTTAGAGGTTCTGGACCTGATGCTCTACCACCAAATGTCTTAAGTCTAGCACCGGCAGGTCTGACTTGGGAATAATCAATGGTTGGTATGTCACCCTCCCATAAACTAGATAGTAGTTTCTTAAACGCCTTCGCCCATCCAAGTTTGCTGTCACCAACAACAATAACATCATCACAGTTACTAATTGTTTCTGGAATGCTAGGTAATTTACTAATCTCTTGTCTTTCACAACTGAAACCTACTCCTGTACCATTCATTAAGATGTATAGAGCTTCACTAAAAGCTCGTTTGTTGTTCATAGCTAGATAACTACAGTTATAAGCAGCAATATTATCTCTTTCACAAGCCTCACCAGCAGACATCATTAATCTCATGCTTGGCATTATCTCTAGATTGAGTACTGCTTCTCGTATCTCTTTAAATTCTTTGGTTAATCCTTTGTTCTTACTAGATAAATAGTTAACCATCCTATCTACTGTTTCTTCCCATGTCTCTCGTCTGTTTTCTTCTGGTAAGTACCTAGCATAGCGTGACATTGCTATGACTGATTGGTAAACCGATGGTAAACTACTCATATAAATCATCCTCTCTATTATCTTCTATATATTTCTCATACTTCTCGATGTCATCTTCGATTTCATCTCGGAAGTGCTCAACAATAACGTCAGAAGTAACACCTAATAAATCTATTAATTCTGTTTCTTCTAATGTACTTAGTTTCTCTAAAATTTCCTGGAAAGTCACAATAATTATGACCGACCATAATGATTATTAGTCATTTGTCCCTCCTGTAAAATTATTATCAACACCAACAAATCCACAGGATTGCTTGTCAGTGGGTTCAAAGTCAAAGGGCACAGTACTTTTGTGCCCAATGGGCATGTAAAGATACTCTTCCAATTGACACATCATGATAGTAGCATTGGTACAATTCATATTGTAATAGTCTAATGCCATATCACAGTTAACAAAGTTAGCTACATACTGTAAGTCATCATAAGAGTCTGTATAACTAACTGCCATAACAAAGTTACCAACACCTACCTTATCTGCTTTAGCTCTGTTAACTATCATAAAGAAGATAGCTAGTACCATCATCACTGTTATGAATGCTTGTAATGGTTTCATTTCTTAATCTCCTTGTATTCAGTCATTAACATTTGTAAGTAATGTTCTGCTTTCTTTAAGTCTTCAATACCATTCTTATCTCTGTATCTAGTTACATACTTAATTACATTACCTTGTAAGTAATTTAAATTATTAGCAATGATATACTCTACAGGTTGTATGTTTAATTTACTATAGTGGTCACCACCTACTTGCGACACTAGTGGGTCATCCCAACTCTCATCAAATATCTTTGTCATTATTTTCTCCATCTGTATTAATATTATAGCATACTTTTAGTTAAAAGTCAATAGCTATTTATAGTTCTTTTTAAGATAGTCCATACTCACTGCCATCTCATCAAATGCACCATCCTTAACCTCATGTAATACATAGATACCTCTCCAATGTTGGTTAGTTTGTACTGACAGATAGTCTTCTTCATGTATGTATGCACTACCTGCTATGATAGCTGTCATCTCTGTACCATCAGCTCGTCTACCGTAAGCAATTTGTCTGCCTTGTTGATGTCCTGCAAAACAAGACATGTGCTTTTTGGTAAGCAAGGCATTTGCTGAAGTAATTGGTCTTCCCATAACTCCACTAGCAAAATAGTGAGAGTAAGCAATACCATCAATACTAACGACATCCAGAAAGGGGTGTACTTCCCATCCTTGTTCTTCATACTTTAAGTCCTCCAATGATACTAGACCCTCAAGTTTTCTATCATACTCTACTGCTCTAGTAATTCTATGCTCATGGTTACCCAATGTCATAACCATTCTAGGTTTGTATTGTTTCTTCTTACTCTTAAGTAACTTCTTATTCAATGCTTTCATAGGTGCTAGTAATGCTTCCATACCCTTTTGTGCAGCCTTGATGTCTGCCTTATACGTTCTACCTTCAAAAGATTTAGTACCAGTATCATATGATGATAAGCTAGGCATGTCTGCAAAGTCTCCTATCATTACTATAACCTCTGGTCTTTTTGCTACTATATAATTACCTATCCAAGATAAGTAAGCCAGACTAATGCCTGGCTTTACTTGGGTGTCAGGTATCACTAAATGCTTCATGAGTCTAATCCCCTATCAAATTGTTCCATCTGTTGTAGGTCAAACTCTTCTTGACCTGTCTTGATGATACCCTCTCTTATCAATGCTTTGATAGCAAAGGTAAGAAGGAACTCTGTTTCCTTACTGTCAACCTTAAAGTCAAAGTCAACACTTCCATCTTCATTCTCTACTAAGTTCTTTATATCCATTTATCCAGTCCTTCCTAAAGTCTAACCATTGAAACCCTTCCTTATCTGCCCATGCTCCGTAAGTTGTCTTACTTCGCTTGGTTATCTTATTGTCTGGGTTCATAAATAAGAAGATGATTGTAATGTGTGGATTGTTTTCTTTGAACCATACCATCTTCTGCCTTGTTGCTAAATCTAACTTACCCTTTGCTTCTATGTATACATTCCTTGCCATCCTAAAGTCAGGGTTATACTTCCTTTCTTTCTCTGGCTGTATGTATTTAATAACATCAGGTTCGTACTTAACTGATGGAAAGTTCTTCTTCAGTAGCTTCCATGCTTTCTCCTCCAGTTTGCTTTTGAAATTGTTCAAACCTATCTCTCCAATTATCTTCTAGTGTTCTCTTCATCCAAAGACATGATGCATTCTTAATGAAAGCTTCGTCATCATTGTATAAATCTTGTACTATCATGAACATTTCTTCAGGTGATTGTACATACTGTAATAACTTCTTGGCTTTCTTATCACCAAACCCTTTGATACCCACTACATTATCGGATGTATCACCCTTAATGCACTGTTCAAAGAAGAGGCGGAGACCATCCATCTCACTTACTGTCCTAAAGATATCAGGTCTCTTCCAATTCTTACCACTAATCTCCCATGAGAAGTGCTGACCAGGTACTTGCAATAGGTCTTTATCCAGAGATACTATTATTGTGTCGTCTGTTTGATTGATTGCTAGTTCATCATCAGCTTCCAACCCCTCTCTTGCTAACTCAGCATTCATGTGTTCTAACGCATAGTCTTGTAGTGCTTTTAAATGAACAGGTTTAGGTGCAGTCCTGTTAGCTTTGTAACTAGGTAATATGTCTTTACGGAAGTTACTCTTTGAAGAGATAAAGGCACGATACTCTGTTGCCTTTGTCTTCTCCATCAAGCTATCTAGTAACTGCTCTGCTCTGTATTTAGCTATGTTAAAGCTATCATTCTCTGCTGACGCAGCCGAACGAAACACTACTAAATCATGGTCAATTAGTGCTAACATCTAGAACGGTATGTCCGAAGACAAGTCCTCAATAGACTCAGGTTTAGTCTCAGGTGTAATACCTAAGACATGACCTTCATACACCCTAGCTAATGCTAGTACATCATCAGATGATACTGCCTTACCTGATGTAGCCAGGGTAGTTACAGCATTAGTCAACGACGATTGCCTAATGATATACACTTGAGTCTGTGCTCTCTCATCAGCAGTTGGATAGTTACTACCAGCTACTCTGGTTGTACTACCTCCAGCGTTACCTGCTGGTGCACTGCTAACAGGAGCTACTTCACCTTCTGCTAGAATCTTTGTCCATTGCCAGTAACCATTGCCATCTTTCTCTGTTGCTATGTTTACTGAATCCCCTTTGGTCCATGACTGTGCAGTCTTGAACACATCAGGATTACTGAATGACATTAACTTCTTGGACTGTGCTTGTCCTTGTTCATTCTTGTATGTTACTTCTAAAGATTGGTATTGTCTACCGTTCTTTGCCGAGTGTGTGTTAACACTCCCTACATCAATTACATTTATTAACATATAATCTCCTTTATTAATTTATACTACACTAATAGTATAACACATGTAAAATGAAAAGTCAACTACTTCATTTCACCCCAGTGGTTACCTACTTGTATGTCTACTCTTGTCGGTAAGTTAAACTTACTACCGAACAATCTATAGAAGTTAGCAGGTATATCATGGAACGCTTGTTCCACTATACTGACTATCTCATCACTGTCATTCTTCGTGTCATCAAAGTCAATCATAACTGAATCATGAACTGTGTTGATTAAGTCAACATTCTGTTTGCCTCGTAGTCTGTTAGCTATACTTACTCTAGCTATTGCCATGAGGTCTGCACCTAATCCTTGAACAGGATAGTTAAGTATCCTAGTTCGTGGCAGTTTAGGTTTGCCCATTGAATTGAACTCCATCTTATAATCATATCGTCTACCTGTTGGCATCTCTAGATAGAACTGTTTCTTTACTGTATCTACTATCTCTGTGTGCCACTTGGATAAACCTTTGTACTTATCATAGAACTTATCAATGATGTTTTGCCAATACTTCTCATCACCTATGTCCTTGAAGTTATGGTCCATAGCATATGAGTATGCACTACCACCATAGATTAGACGGAAGACAAATGTCTTTGCTACTAATCTAGATGGTAATCCAAACCTCTCCTGATTGTCAGTATGCTGGTCAACCTCATCCCATATCTCTTTCTTTGCTGTCTCATCTTGAGATAGGTATGTTGCACATACCCACTCTAATGCTTTAGCGTCTGCGTTAAGTAACATATTATAGTCCTGATGTTTCCACTAGTCTGTGGTTATATTGTATGATGATACTCTTGCGTAACTCACTACGAGCTTCATCAGTTAGTAGTGACAGTACTGCGTTAGGTCCAAGAGATAGTATCATATCACTGAACTCACTAGCAGTATGGTGCAAGTGTGCCTCTTCCATATGTTGTTGTTCATTCATATCATGTTGTTGTTTATCTACACTCATATTGTTTCTCCGTATCTAGTTGTAAATAGAGATTTAATTTCTCCATCAAAGTTTTGTAAGTTAGGCTTACTACTGCTTAACCTACCCGTTTTTGCTACACACTGATTGAGTTGTCCATGTATAAGATTGTTAGTCCAACCCATCGTGTCTATTAAAGCAGGTACACCTATGTAGTATGTACCTCTTCGTTTCTCTAGTGTTGCTCTTGTTAATAGTATGTTAAGTATTTTCATTGACTCTTCGCTACCTTGTAGTCGCTTGAGTGTGTCATCATTTGTACTATAGAATCCTTCCTTCTTAAGTTCACTACCTTCTAGTGGTGTGAATCTTTGGGGGAATTCTTTGAGCCTTTCTTCCCACTTATACTTAACTTCGCCTGTTCGTGAGCCAGTTTTATAATGTCCAATGGCGCGTTGAAAGCGTTCTTTAATGTTGCCACCGTAAAGAAAAGCAGAAAGATGCTCCCCAGAATTGGGATTAAAACTATTGTAAGCATGATAGTCATAAAGTTTTTTGTTAAGCTTTGATATCTGTTCATCTAATTCATTCCCTAATAT